>SDBS01004843.1_pt1 | contig 13174 bp, 10 predicted proteins | sample 2277091 | NCBI WGS metagenome assembly SDBS01 (sample SAMN10404972, study PRJNA504765) | marine sediment metagenome | isolation source: marine sediment core GS10_PC15, 163 cmbsf | place: Arctic Ocean: Southern Knipovich Ridge | collected 2010 | reverse complement strand
GACCTAAGAGATATCATAGATGATTCGATGATTTTCTCGGGGGTGAGCGAGGAAGATTTTACGGTTCAGCAACTAACCGGGGGCGAAATTCCAGCAACTTCTCTGGTATTGGAGATTAGCTCTAATACAGGCACTGCTACTCTCACTGTAAATGCAGATGGATCGGAAACCCTAGAAAACTACGGAGCTTTTAAGCTTCTCAGTGATAATGGGGAGGCCTCAGACGACCTACTAAAATTGAATGTGGGTTACACCGTTAGCGATGGCATAAGCACTGCTAATTCCACTCAGACCATTGCGGTAACTGGGATCAACGATGCTCCCATAGATGAGGATGAATCCGGGGATGACAACGAAATCTACCGAATAAATGAGGACGAAGATAGGGAAATTAGCGCCGAGGACGGTAAACTTGCCAATGCCTTTGATTTTGAAAACGATGACCTGGAGGTAAGCGAGGTTGCAGCTGAGGCTATGTTTAACACCTCTGGCGTGGATGATCCAGGAGCCAGCTTACCAAACCTGACCATAGAATTAACAGACGCAGTTCTTGATGGCGATGGAGCCACCTACACGATCACAACCGATAACGGGCAGGCCTTTGTTACTATCTTTATGGACGGATCAGAAAGTATCACCACCGAAGGTGCTTTCGTAGGGTTGAAACAAGGTGATGTACTCAAGCTAACTATAGGCTACACAGTTGCAGACGAGCTAAATGCCACCGACATGTCCACACAAACTATCGTAATTGATGGGGTGAATAACCTGGAGGATGACGATGAGACCTTCGAGATAACCGAAGATGAAAAGCTGAACCTTTCAAAGGAGACCGGTAAACTTGCCAACACCATAAACCCTGATGGAGATCCTGAGTTTATCTTAGCATTCAATTTACCAAGTGATCTGAATGACATCATAGATGATTCGATGATTTTCTCGGGGGTGAGCGAGGAAGATTTTACGGTTCAGCAACTAACCGGGGGCGAAATTCCAGCAACTTCTCTGGTACTGGAGATTAGCTCTAATACAGGCACTGCTACTCTCACTGTAAACGCTGATGGATCGGAAACACTAGAAAACGACGGAGCTTTTAAGCTTCTCAGTGATAATGGGGAGGCCTCAGACGACCTACTAAAATTGAATGTGGGTTACACCGTTAGCGATGGCATAAGCACTGTTAATTCCACTCAAACCATTGCAGTCACTGGAATCAACGATGCTCCCATAGATGAGGATGAATCCGGGGATGACAACGAAATCTACCGAATAAATGAGAACGAAGATAGGGAAATTAGCGCCGAGGACGGTAAGCTTGCCAATGCCTTTGATTTTGAAAACGATGACCTAGAGGTAAGCGAGGTCAAGCCTGATGCTACCTTTGATACTTCGGGTGTGGACGATCCCGGAGCTAGCTTACCAAACCTGACCATAGAACTAACAGACGCAGTGCTTGATGGTGATGGAGCCACTTACACGATCTCAACCGATAACGGGCAAGCCTTTGTTACAATCTTTGCGGATGGCTCTGAGAGCATTACTACTGAGGGCGCCTTTGTCGGGCTAAGACAAGGCGACGTACTCAAACTAAGCATTGACTATACGGTTGCAGACGAGCTAGGTGCCACCGACATGTCCACACAAACTATAGTAATCGATGGTTTGAATACCTGCCCTATCGTAGAAAACCCTGAAATTATGAATATGTTATTTGAATCTGAGACCGTTTTGGAGGGTAACCAGATTGTACAGATTCCCTCGGAGCCTATTGATGGTAACGTAATTGACGAAGCTGGTATAACTGATGCCGATGGTGACCCCATTATTTTCCTGAGTGTTACTCATGAGGGTGTGACCTACACCGACGATATGGATGATGGCGAAGCGGGTGATGGCATAATCACCATCAATGTGGAGTTTGGGGAGCAGAGCGCTGGAGTGTTTGAACTAGATGTTGATAGTGGAGATTACGACTTTGCTCTAGATGACGACAACCAGTTTATCAACAATCTAAATGACGACGAATTTATATTATTCAATTTCGAAATCGAGCTAACAGACGGCAATCTTGACCCCGACCGTCCCGAGGAAGACTGTCTGGAAGAGGTAGACCTCGCAATCCAAGTTAAAGGCATCACGGATATAGTGGAAACCGATTGTGATGTTTTCCCAGTTTTCTTGTTCGGCGATCCTAACTTTATCCAGCACTGGGATATTCGCGACGTCCTGTTGGTAAGGGAGCTAAGTAAAGAAGCTACTGAAACCAATAAGGGACTCCTGGGCAGAACAGACTTCTTTATGGGCACCACTACAGGACAGGGAGCCTCTGGGCCCGAGGTTATCATTGGTGATGAAGGCGGTATACCCACTAGGGATAATCTAAGAGGCGGAAACAGCAACGACTACCTAGATGGCATTGCATTAGGTGACAGCCTAGCCGGCGGGCAAGGTAATGATATTTTACTCGGTGGAACCGGATTCGACAATCTAAGCGGCGGTAGTTGTGCCGATTATATGCATGGTGGCGATAATAGCGATACCTTTACCGGCGGTAGCGCCGCTGATCTCATGGATGGCGGCGCTGGTAACGATGGGTTGAAAGGATCATCCGCAGCTGACGTCATGCTTGGCGGAACTGGAGCTGATGATATAGAAGGCGAAGCACAAGACGACATCATCAGCGGTGATCAAGGTAATGACACATTATCTGGAGGATCAGGCACCGATTTATTTGTTTTTGATGTGGTCGATGATAATAATAATGGCCAACTTGAGCTTTTGGGTAATGATAATGATATAGTCGGTGATTGGTCAACTTCCGATGCTCTTGGGTTGATTGACCATACGGGAGAATTATCAGATCTAGACCTCAATGGTGATTTCAGGCTCGACGCATCTGAGACAAGTCAAGAAGAGCTGGAAGAATTGGGGATTACCGTGAGTGTTGGTGATTTTGGCGCTGGGAACAATATGGATGACACCAAAATATCCTTTGAAGGTGGCGGCACAGTAATATTGGCGGACTTTCAAGATATAAATTTGTTGGATAATCTGATTGCCAACGAAGCCCTACAAGTAGTTGCCGCAGACTTCTACTCTGGGTAGTCGCAAGTTTCACCTTTATAATTGTTAAAATTGTTGATATGTTCGGATCAAACTCAACTATCAAAGGGAACGTGATGGCGAAGTCCTTGGCAGCTGTTCGTAACGTATCGCTGTTTTCCAATGTCAATTGGGAAGGGGCAAAGCCTCTACCATTCTTGAGTATTCTAACTTTTGCAATGGTTTTATGGTTCTTACCCACGCCCGCAGGGTTAGAAGATAGAACCTGGCACTTGTTTGTAATCTTTATCTCGACCATCATCAGCATAATAGCCAAACCACTTCCTATGGGCTCCATTGCAATCGTTGTGTTCGCTATTTGTACAATGACCAAGACTCTGACCTTGCAACAAACCTTGAGCAGCTTCAGCTCGAAAATAGTTTGGCTGGTGGTAATCGCCTTTCTGATTGCCCGCAGCTTCATAAAAACCGGCTTTGGTTCCAGAATTGCCTATTGTTTCGTTGCCCTGACTGGCAAAAGTACCTTAGGGCTCGGGTACGGATTAATCGCCACCGAATTTTTACTGGCCCCCTTTATACCCAGCAACACCGCCCGAGGAGCTGGCATTATCTTCCCCATAGTAAACGCACTTTGCAAGGAATACGACAGTGATCCATCCACAGACACTCACAAAAAAATCGGATCCTTTTTGATTAAGTTATGCTACCAAGCCAACACTATAACCAGTGCTATGTTCCTAACTGCTTTGGCGGGAAATCCCTTGGTTGCAAGCCTTGCTAGCAAAGTGGGCGTTGAAATAACTTGGGCATCATGGGCTTGGGCGACAATAGTCCCCGGCTTAATAAATTTATTAATCCTGCCTTTAGTGATATACCGCTTGTGTCCACCCGAGCTAACCAGTACCCCCGAGGCCCCTGCCATAGCCCGCAAAAAATTGGAAGAACTCGGCCCATTAAAAGCCCAGGAAATAACCGTGCTCGGGACTTTCGCGCTGTTGTTGTTTTTATGGATATTTGGAGGTGGACTGGGCATCGACGCAACCAGTGCCGCACTAGTCGGATTGGCAGTTCTTTTATTCACCGGAGTTTTGACCTGGCAAGACATAATGAACGAATACAACGCGTGGAATGCATTTATCTGGCTTTCATGTTTGTTAATGCTGGCCCACTACTTGACTGAATTCGGTATGATAGAGTGGATGAGCGACCATATGCAGGTACTGGTATCGTCATTCGACTGGGTATCTGCCCTAATGGTCCTGAGTGCTATCTATTTTTGTAGCCACTATCTATTTGCCAGCATTACCTCCCACATCACCTCGATGTATAGCGCCTTTCTGTTAGTGGCAATCGCATCTGGCGCACCGCCGGCTCTTGTAGCCATGGCCCTGGCGGTACTATCTAGCCTGTCTGCCGGATTGACCCACTATGGTACTGGTACCGGCCCTGTGTTCTTCGGAGCCGGATTCGTAGGCATAAAACAATGGTGGCGCGTCGGTGCTATAGTCGGAGCTATCAATTTATTAATTTGGCTTGTGTGCGGTGGGCTGTGGTGGAAAGCCATAGGACTATGGTAATAGAGGGTTCTGCAAAAAGACTCTTTTTGCAGAACCCTCTAATAGTAACTTTCGTACTTGCGTTTTGCAGCTAAAACTGTTTAATTACCAACATTATCAAGATTGGAAGTTTGGGGTTACATGAAATTAGCAACAGCAACTGCACAAAACAGCTTTCCCGATATTGAAGAAGCCCAACGAGTATTAAACCTAGAAGTTGATGGTCTAATGCAACTAAGGGATTCCTTGGGCACCGACTTCGTTAGGGCTATTGACACATTGGGAACTACTTCTGGTCGTGTAATTGTATCCGGCATGGGGAAAAGCGGCCATATTGCTCGTAAAATTGCGGCCACTTTGGCATCCACCGGAACTCCATCTTTTTTTGTACATCCAAGTGAGGCCAGTCACGGTGATTTAGGAATGATTACCAAAGGTGATAGCGTAATTGCGCTGTCCAATTCGGGAGAAACCTCAGAGCTTGCCAATATCATTCGTTATACTCGACGTTACGAAATCCCCTTGATTGGAATAACTAGTCGCCAAGATAGTGCTTTGGCAAAAGCCTCAGACGTTAGCTTGATTCTTCCTAAAGTTGGAGAAGCCTGCCCCATAGGATTAGCCCCCACCACGTCAACCACCATGATGATTGCGCTTGGCGATGCAATTGCTACCACTCTACTAAAACGTAAATCTTTTTCACCCACCGATTTTAGCGTATTTCACCCCGGAGGGTCGTTGGGCGGCAAGCTTGTCACCGTTAATGACATCATGCATACCGATGATAGAATTCCATTGGTGCCAACAGGTACCCAAATGAGTGCTGCCTTGCTATTGATGACCAACAAAAGCTTTGGTTGTGTTGGAGTAATAGATAAACAAGGCGATCTTCTTGGCATAATTACCGATGGCGACTTGCGTCGCCACATGGGCCACGACCTGCTGAATGATTTGGTCGAGGATGTGATGACCGCTAATCCACGCACGATTGGACCTAATACTTTGGTTACTGAGGTCATCGCCGTTATGAACAAAAATGGTATCACCAGTATGTTTGTTGCGAACCCCAACCTTGACCCTACAAAGCCAATTGGTATCGTCCACATCCACGACTGTTTACGATCAAACTGATGCAGGGGAAAACTACATATTCCTCCGGCTGGCGCAAACGTGGCGATGAGGTATCCAAATCTCGACAAGCTAGTAAATTAAGTAATACCCTAAAGTTTGGATTACCGCTGCTTTCGGGCTTTGTATTAGCACTGGTGTGTGCCTGGCCAGTGATCAAAGACCTACAAACTGACCCATCAATAGCATCTATGGAAAAGCTGCTGAAAACCAACACTAAAATGGGTAATAAACTCATCAATCCAGTGCTACAATCACTTGATAAAAAAGGTGCTCCCTTTACCATCAGGGCCAGTAGCGCAACCATGGTTGACCAAAAAAATACTAGTTTTGAAAATCCTAGTGGTAAGCTATCGTTAAAAGATGGCAGTATTCTTAGTTTTTCTGCTATCTCCGGGGTTCATCAAAAAGATAATAATGTCATGGACCTTAATGGATCAGTTAGATTGGTGACCAACAAAGGCTATGACTTGAAAACAAATTCAGCTAGATTCTTTTTATCTAGTAGCCAGGGAGAAGGACACGAGCACACGGAAGGTACTGGTCCCAATAATGAAACAATTCATGCACAAGGTTTTAAAATAAGTGATAAAGGCGATGTTATCCACTTCACTGGCAAAGTTAAAATTACCCTACCTGCTGGGTAGCGTTTGTTTATGCGGGAGTACCTTTGGTCTAGCAAATGCAAAGGGTGTTAATATACCCGACAAATCCCCCTTGGTTATCGACGCGGACAAAGGTATCACGTGCGAACGCGATACCAATACCTGTACCGCCACCGGAAATGTCAGGGCCCGTAAAGCTAATTTTTTAATGACATCCGATGAGCTGGAAGCGCGCATGCGTAAGACCGGCGATGGCAAACAAGAAATATGGCAAATAACTTCCAGAGGTCAGGTCCGTTTTTTTGGCGCCAAGGGTGAACTTGCCCTCGCCCCCGAATCTAGTTACAACATTGATACTAATAAAATAATTCTGGAGGGACGCAATCAAACGGCTGTGGCCATTAAAAATGATAAGTTGATCAAAGCAGATAGAATCATCATTTCACTAGCCAAAATTGCCGGGCACCAGCGGATTATTCAGATAGAGGCCTTTGGTACCGTCTATTTATCCTCACCTTTAATAATTGCCCACAGCAATATCGGTCGTTACGATCCTAATACTAAGATTGCAGTTATGACAGGTGGCGTCACCATCGATCGTGCAGAAGGACAAATAAAAGGTGATCACGGAGAAGCAAATCTAGACAACGGGACCTCGAAAATGCTACATTCTGATTCGTCAAGCCAAGTACAAACTTTGTTAAAGACAAATGTTAAATTAAAAACCATGCAAAAAGACTAAAGTTAGATGGACCTCAAAAAGCTGCATAACGGCCTTACAGCCCACAATTTATACAAAAGCTTCAAGCAACATCCGGTTTTGCGGGATGTCTCAATTACCGTAAAACGCGGTGAGGCTGTGGGAGTCTTGGGCCCAAACGGTGCTGGAAAAACTACTTGTTTTTCGATCATTGCCGGCCTTATCAGTCCCTCATCAGGCCGAGTAACCCTTGATAATCACGATATTACCAGGCTTCCAATGTATCGGCGAGCTCGTTTAGGCATAGGATATCTTCCCCAGGAGGCCTCAATCTTCAGAGGACTTTCGGTAGAAAACAATATCAGAGCAATCTTGGAAGTGGTGGAATCAGATGCTAACCGGCGCGAAGATTTATTAGATTCCTTATTGTCAGAATTTGGGATTACGCACTTACGTCGCGACGCCGCCATTACCCTATCTGGTGGGGAAAGGCGACGCGTTGAAATTGCCAGAGCTCTCGCCTCTGATCCACATTTTATGCTATTGGATGAACCATTAGCCGGCATCGACCCCATAGCAGTGCACAATATTAGAGAACTGATTGCACATCTAAAGGATCGCGGCATCGGTGTTCTGCTCACCGACCACAATGTGAGAGAAGCTCTTGATATTGTAGATCGCGCTTATATCCTAAACGAAGGACAAGTGTTGATGAAAGGCACTCCTGATGAAATTATCGCAGACCCAAACGTGCGCCGCGTCTACTTAGGAGAAAGTTTTACCCTGTGATATACCTCTAGAAATACCCTGTAGTCCTGAGCTGGACCAACAATGATAATCTTGCTTGACATCTTACATAGTTTCAGTACAATGCGGACCAGGGATTGAGTCTGGAAATGACCACAAATAATTTTAAAATGCTGTTCACGCTTTACATTGGCGTGAGGAGCTTTTTTATTGGCTGTGCTCGATATCAGACGAATCTAACAGGGAATTTAGAGAGACATGATAGGATCATACAATGAAGAAAATGAAACCGTTGCCTCAAAAACCAATGACGTGGCAACAAGTGATAATGAACCGCCAACCGGAGGTTGTACAAACTCCGGAAGGGTTGATGGTGCCGATACAAAAAAGGAGTCGTCGCGGGCGTAAATCTACTCGGACTAGCTCACAACCTCTGCACGGTATCCGTTTATCGCGAGGTATGACTTTGGAAGAATTAGCTGGAATTTCTCAGTTATCTCCTTCCTATTTGTCGCGACTAGAATCAGGCAGCCGCCGCCTTAATTCAGATACAATTACCCGGCTCTCCAAGGCTCTTCAATGTAGTCCTGGCGATTTGTTAGGCCATAGTGCAACTGCAAACTCATATGGCGCGGATGCACCAAAGACTGCCGCGCACAGAGACTTGGCTGAATCTGCCGGCACATACATGGATACTGAGGCAATAAATCCAAATTACTCTCCTGCTCACTCACTGCGCACCCATCTTCCTTTGTATGGGGCAGTATATCCTGAAACCAACATTGATTTTTCGCGACCTATAGGTGCGGTCCCATGCCCTGAATTACTGCTGGCTGCGCCGGGAGCATATGCCATTTTCATCTCCGATGAATCAATGGCTCCTCACTACCGCAAGGGAGACCGAATTTTGGTTTACCCTGGGCACCCAATCAATAGCTCTTCAGAAGTTATCGTAATTACTAACGATAGTAAGGTACTAATTGGTAGGGTCACAGCATGGCACAAGCTGTCTGAAATTATGCCAAAAGTTGCAGGAACTGTGGGGCCAGATGATCAATCTGTCCTAGAGCTTAAGCCACACAATCCTACCAAAAATCAAGAAACTATACTATTGCCAGAATACACAATTGCTAGTATTGCCAGTATTATGGGCGTTATTGATAGATAGGCATAATGGCAATATGGTAGGCACAATATACCAACTCACAACCTCCGAATCCCACAAAGGACTTCGGCTTGACAAAGTGCTAGCAGCCACATTGTGCGATAGTCTCTCTCGCTCCCGTATAAAGGCATTGATTTTAGAAGATTGCGTCACTATAAACCACAAGCTGGTAAGTGACCCAGCCCACAAAGTGCAGCCTGGACAGACTATTGTAGCCTCTGTCCCAGAGGTAGCTGAAGCGACTCCCCAACCACAAAATATCCCTTTGGACATAGTGTACGAGGACCAAGATATTATAGTAATCAATAAAGCAGCCGGAATGGTAGTCCATCCAGCGCCTGGTTCCTATGACAATACCTTGGTGAATGCTTTGCTATACCATTGCAAAAACGAACTATCGGGGATTGGTGGCGTAGGGCGCCCCGGTATAGTACACCGCCTAGACAAAGACACCAGTGGTTTGATGGTTGTTGCCAAAAATGATGCTGCACATCAAGGCTTGAGCAAACAATTCGCCGAACGCACCCTATCCAGACGCTATTATGCACTTGTTTGGGGGATTCCCAAGCCTACCCAAGGCACCCTAGAAGGCAACATTGGCCGCCATCCACGCCACCGCCAAAAAATGGCAGTACTACAACACGGGGGCAAACCAGCACGCACCCATTACAAGGTTACTCAAACATTCAAAAATCTAGCATCAATAGTCGAATGCAGCTTAGAAAGTGGACGTACCCACCAAATACGTGTGCATCTTAGTACAAATAAACATCCAGTTATTGGCGATATAATATATGGCAACCCACCTAAATACGTCAACGGTGCTATAATTGACCAAATAAAAATCCTAAGCAGCACCCCTACTCGTCATTTTCTACATGCGTATAGCTTGCAACTTATTCACCCAATCACATCAAAGAAGTTATTATTTGAATCAGAATTACCCAATGATATGGAATCCGTTATTGCATTCATACGTGAGAAATAAAAATATACTTTATTATTAAGTATATTTAGTGTATTATATAAGTAGGTTAAATAGGTTGATGTGACATTATGAGTAATATTAAAAATATTGACAATCTTCAAAAAACATTGCCCAGCAGTTTGCAATCCTATATGCGTCAGATTCAAAAATTTCCATTATTAACAGCAGAGGAAGAAGAAGCACTGGTAAAGAAGTGGCGGGCAACCAAGGACGCTGATGCCGCCCAACGGGTAGTGAACAGTCACTTAAGGTTAGTGGTTAAACTTGCAAATGGCTACCGTGGTTACGGATTACCTATTAGTGACTTGGTATCTGAAGGATCAGTAGGCATTATGCAGGCCTTAGAACGCTTTGATCCAGATAGAGGATTCCGGTTTTCAACTTACGCTAGCTGGTGGATTCATGCCCACATCAAAGAATACATTTTGCGGTCTTGGTCGCTGGTTAGAATTGGTACAACTGCGGCCCAGAAGAAATTATTTTTCAGACTACGCAAGTTAAAAAGTGAAATACAAAAATTGGAAGAGAAGGAGGGAATGAGCACCCCAGATACTATTACGAAAATTGCTCAATCTCTGGAGGTTCCTGAGGACGCGGTAGTTGAGATGGAACAACGTTTGTCAGGAGATTATTCCTTGAATGCTCCCATGAGCGCAGATACGGAAGGAGAATGGATTGATTGGCTAGAGGATGATTCACAAGACCAGGAAAGCGTTTTTGCCGATCAAGAAGAACTAGAAAAGCGTAGGGATTTGCTAGAATACGCTATGGAATTTCTAACCCCTAAAGAGGTCCAGGTGTTTAAATCACGGCATCTAAGCGAACCTCCCTCCACACTTAACTTAATTGCGCAAGATTTCAACTTATCACGGGAACGCATTCGCCAAATAGAGCTTCAAGCTTTTAAAAAGGTACAACGGATCGTGCAACAAAAAGCCGCTGAAATGCATATGGGGCTATAAATTTTTAGGGTTATGTGCTAACTAGGTTACACAATAAATTGAACTTGGTAGTCAAATGAACCAGCCTGCTTCCGCAATCACAAATACAACCACTTCCCCATATCAAGTGCTTGCTAGGAAATACCGACCTAGAACATTTGCCGACCTAATCGGGCAAGAAGTACTGGTGACCGTACTAACAAATGGCATGAAAAGTGGTCGTTTGCCGCATGCTTTTGTTTTTACTGGCATTCGCGGGGTTGGTAAAACCACTACTGCTCGCATACTTGCCAAGGCGCTAAACTGCACTGGGCGCGACATAAAAGATACAGTTGAGCCATGCAATAATTGTGAAGCCTGCACTTCAATAGCCGAAGATCGACACATCGATGTGATTGAAATGGATGCTGCCAGCCGCACTGGAGTGGATGACATTCGCAATGTGATTGAGTCCGCCAAGTATAAGGCCACCTCCGCTCTATACAAAATTTATATTATTGATGAAGTGCATATGTTGTCCAAAAGTGCCTTCAACGCCTTATTAAAAACCCTGGAAGAACCTCCTGCCCATGTGAAATTTATTTTTGCTACCACTGAAATAAGAAAAGTGCCCAAAACTGTACTTTCGCGCTGCATGCGCTTCGATTTACAACGCATTGATATCAAAGTACTAGCCAAATATTTGGCAGACACCGCGGCAAATGAGGGGGCCAGTATAGACGAAAATGCAGCCATCTTGCTTGCTAATGCAGCCGACGGCTCGGCTCGCGATGGCATATCACTGCTCGATAAAGCTATAACCCTATGCCAAGGCCAGATTACTGTTACAACCGTCACATCCATGCTGGGCCTTGCTGAAACAGGCCAATCGCTTGAGCTATTGCAAGCCGTCGCGCAAGGAAAGACCAGCGAGGCTTTGGAAGCAGTTGATACCATGCACAAAAATGGAACTGACCCTACCACGTTGATGAATGATCTACTTGATTTAACTCATACTCTTACAACCCTGAAAATTTCTACTGACCTTGCCGAAAACTTGGCTTTGCCAGATACTATCAAGACCACTAGCTTAAATTTGGTAGAAAAGTTAACCATTCCAACCCTTACCAGAATTTGGCAAATACTACTTAGGGGCATTGAGGAAGTTCGAATGGCTCCTTCTCCTATTCAAGCGTGCCGAATGGTGCTCATCAGAATTGCCTATGCCAGTACTTTACCCACCCCAGAGGCCATAATCCGCGGCACAGACTCAAAAACAACTATTGCTCCGGTCATCCCCTTGCCTGTCAAAGAAGAAAAGACTGTGGCCAATTGTCAACTTTCGAGCTTCGACGCAGTCGTGGCACTAGTCTCCCAAAAGAACGAGCCATTGCTACATACGTATCTGCTAGGCGATGTGCACTTGGTAAAATTTACCCCTGGTGAAATTACAATAAGGCTTGGAGAGCGCACTCCCAGTGACCTCCCCTCCCGCTTAAGTAGATTATTAAAACAGTGGACAAATCAAGATTGGCGCGTAATACTGTCTACGGAAACAGGGATGGCATCGCTCAGTGAGCAGGCACAATCGGCTGATTTACAACTTAAGCAAACCAGCCAACAACAGCCGCTAGTGGCTAAAACCCTGCAGACATTTCCTGGTTCTACTATTGCAACCGTCGAAAGCAAAAAGGTACAACATGATGAGTAACTTCAAAAATATGATGAAGCAAGCCCAAGAAATGCAAACCAAGATGCTGGAAATTCAAGAAAAAATGGCTGAGGTAAATGTAGACGGTACCTCTGGTGGCGGCATGGTGGTTGCTACTGTAAACGGTAAAGGCGAACCACGTGGACTGAAAATCGATCCAAGCCTAGTTGACTCTAACGAAATTGAAATGCTGGAAGACTTGATAGTGGCCGCATTCAGTGATGCCAAGACTAAGGCTGAGACCCGGATGTCAGAAGAGATGTCCAACTTAACCGGGGGCATGTCCCTGCCCGAAAATTTCAAACTACCATTTTAGTATAACACCGTAGAAATCTAATCGTAGTGAAAGGATTGTCATACGCATGAGCTGTAAGGTTGTAACCCTATTGGTATGTTCTGTCCTAATTTCTGGCGATGCTCTGAGCTCTGCCAGCACAAAAGGTACCGCTCCAAACTTAACTTACGACTATATAGTCATTCCATAAATAAACCGTATGATCCAATGAGTTGATCCAGGCTTGCTCCTTGTGGCATGAACTGCCTTTTCTTTTTCAAAATGGCAAAGTCTTTTTCGATAGGGTTCAGGTCTGG
>SDBS01004841.1_pt1 | contig 13177 bp, 15 predicted proteins | sample 2277091 | NCBI WGS metagenome assembly SDBS01 (sample SAMN10404972, study PRJNA504765) | marine sediment metagenome | isolation source: marine sediment core GS10_PC15, 163 cmbsf | place: Arctic Ocean: Southern Knipovich Ridge | collected 2010 | reverse complement strand
GGGTCGAACCGCTTCGGCTGCCGGAAATGGAAGAACTAGAAATAATAGTTCAAAGAAATCCGGGCATTACCAAGCAAGAAAACGCTACAAAGTCTCGGTAACATTCGCTGATGAGGCAACACGAAGAGAGAAATGGTTGACGCTAGACATTCTTCAGTCCCCAGGAATCCTCCTCGGTCATGGAGACATTTTGGAGACGGGCATCCATAGACTGCATGTCTCTTCGAAAATAACTAAGCTTGTAGTAAAGGTGGCGATACTATCCCCATATAACCTTCTAAAGGAAGGCATTGAACCCATACAATTTTAGAATGCATTGTAGGATGAAGGTAAGAACCGAGGAGTAAAAGAACAAACGCGCCTAACGATAATTCAACATCGTCATTACAGCCGTGGTTTGTTCCAACGAGCGCTTCTCTTCAGGTCTAGTGAATAACTGTAGGTTGTAATAATATTGTAGTCCATTATTCTTACTATACGTAAAACAGCCTATATTCTGGTTCCTCTAATTCCTCTAACTTCGGGGTAATCATACTAGTAAGAGGTACCATCATATCGAGGTATAAAAGGGAAAGGTGAAACATCTCTTGCTCGCCGTCCAGTTTAACAACTTCGAGCTTAACGTTATCAGCCCATTCGTCCCTCATGACACCTTTTGTGAAATAGCAAGATGCCATATCGATTCTTTCCCTCTGTAGGTACCACCATTTATCTTTCTTTTCACCAGTAAGGGCGTACTGCCGGACTTTATCGAATTTTGAACAAAATATATCCTGGTTGCTATCCCAAGCAACCACCTCGATTCCCATCTTAAGCAAGAAACGACAAACCATGTCTGGTTTAAGTGGATGTGCTAATAGTCGTATTTGTGTTTTCCTCCCCTTAATAGTTGCTTTCTCGAAGATAGGAGCTGGGTCGTAACTGACTGTTCCGGGTTGAAGAGAAGCTCGTATTATTCCTTCCCCGCTTTTAAACCATGGAGGCTTTCCTTTTTTTGTTGGTATGCCAGAATACACGCGGAAGAAAGAAAATGGATAGTTACCAAGGGCTTGCTGTTCGATTTCAGAACCAAATTTATTTTGACAGGAATTGCAAAAAAGTCCATCCGGCAAGATGGCCCAATCCCCCCCACCTAGTGATTCAGGCAGAATATGCTCACGTGTTGTAAACGTTCCTGATTTGGTTCTGCAGAAGATACAACGTGCCATAATATTATTTCTTTTTTACAACGTCAGACTTCTTGCCAGACAGCATACCCGCTACAAACCGTATAGTGTGGGAATTCACGACTTCGGTTGACAGTTTCCTGTAGAATAAGAACTTTGTCAAGGAGGTCGTGTTTTGACTCAGGCAGAGAGGGATATCAAGAGAAAAGCGCAGGCCCTGGCATATGCCAGGGCCTGCGGCAACGTATCAAAGACCTGCCGCTATTTCGGTATATCCAGACAGACGTTCTACGAGTGAAAAAGGGCCTATGAGAAACACGGAGACAAGGGCCTGGTGAACCGTAAACCGGGCTGCCGGCCTGGAACGTCGAAGTTACGCACTCCTCCAGAGATAGAGGAGAAGATCCTGCACATCAGGAAGAGATATCACTTCGGACCCCAGCGGATCGTCTGGTATCTCGAGCGCTATCACGGCATCAAGATATCGACAGGAGGCGTATATTACGTCCTCAGGCGCAACAACATGCATCTGTTGCCGAAACCGATGCGAAAGCGCAGCATAAAGAGCTTAAGACGCTACGAGAAGCAGGTTCCAGGACATCACGTGCAGGTCGATGTGAAGTTCCTCTCGTTCATCGGAGAGGATGGAAAGAAACTGCGCAGGTTCCAGTATACGGCGATCGATGATGCTACCAGAGTCAGGGCTCTGAAGATATACAAGCGACATACTCATAAGAACGCAGTCGATTTCATAAACTATGTCCTCGAGAAGTTCCCTTTCCGAATACATACGATACGGACTGATCGAGGACATGAGTTCCAATTCCAGTTCCACTGGCACATAGAAGATCTGGGGATGAGGCATGTATATATCAAACCGAGAACACCAAAGTTAAACGGCAAGGTCGAGCGCTCACACGGGACCGATGAACGCGAGTTCTATCAGCTGATAGAATATAAGGATGATGTGGATCTAGAGGAGAAACTGAAGGAATGGGAAAACTTCTATAATCTCCACCGCCCTCACGGAGCTCACAGAGGGAAAACGCCATATGAAGTCTTGAGAGAGAAGCTGAGATGTGCTAGTTAAGAAATGTCACCCGAGGTTGTGAATGCCACACGTATAGCTTGAACGGTTGGGCGAAGCGGATTGTTTGTGATAATTACTACGAGTCCGGGCTTATACATACATAAACGACTGTGGTGGACGATTAATATTAAACATATCTATTAAAGACACTGGTGCTCTATAGGATCGCACGGTACGTACCTTAAGTGCGTATGCGACCTCTCTGCCCTCGAAATATTTGTCAAAATATTCCTTACTAATACCCGATGCTTTTTTTGTGGTTTTCCATAACGATTCAGGGTCTGCCGTTATAATTTTATCTATTTCAAATTCACCAATTACTAATCCAATAGGTTTTGAAGCATAGACATATACTTTCTTTACATTTGTGTTTTTAAAAATTGCTCGCCTAAATTCGAACTGTTTCTCGCCAGATAAGATAGCAGCCGCGAATTTAGGCTTAATTGATAATAATACGTTGATCTGCATTTGAACCTTTCAGAATACTATCAAATTGGGCATTGCTTATTTGCTCAAAACCACGTGGGGCCGCATCAGTAGAAGATATTACATTCGCATCAATTAACTCTTTGAGATTCATGCGCTTGGGAAATGTATGTACATATAGAAAATTTACAATAAAAGGGCGATTATTCCGCTTATAGTTCCAATGCTCGCGTAGCTCATCATCTGAAAATACGCTTCTTTTCCGACATAATTCAATAAACTGCTCTTCTGACTGGATGTCAGTATCAATGTTTTGTACTACTCCTATAGTTGTTGCCACAGACGTATAGTAAGCGGGGCCACCTGAAGCAGTTCTATAAAACACGATAACATCACCAACTTCTAAGTTTTTTTCAATAGATCGAGAAATATAAACTTTACTGATGGCATTCCTATTGGGCTTGTTTTCAACAAAATCAAGTGGTGATTCTGTCATTAATATTGAATCAGGAAATAGTTCAGTATGATATTCTGGGTATATAGGCACAATAAACTTTCTGGCGTCAATACTTATATACGGATAACTATGGCATGGATTATCTCTGTCCACATAGGGTCGGAAGTCTCGAACCAATACGGATTCCTCACCATTATGTGTTCCTTTAACACCATGGTTACTAAATCCCCAGTCTGCAAACAAGGCGGCCAATCTGTTCTGCTCTAGTGAGTTATTAAACATAGTTACGTATATTTCTTCAACAGAAAATCGAAGTGCATTATCAAAGATGATTTTCAGGAATCTCTCTCCGAGTTTGTATCCATTTGAAATCACCTTCATAGCTCCGATTTTTAGCCTCCTCGCTGGTGGAAGAATTGGCACTATGTCCGAATAGTTTTCATCTTCTCCTTCCACCTTGATATATAGGAACGCAATAATCTCTTCTTTATCTGACTTACATACGTATGCGACTTCATCGGATTTTTTATTAAACCATTCGTCATATTCTGCGTAATCCTCCCTAAAAGAATCGAAGAAGCTATCGTTAAGATCTAGATTTCCGAAATACTCCTTTTTAGCGGAGAGAACTTTATAATCAGATAAGTCTGGATTTTCAGCGGTGACTTTTTCAAGGAAAGCGTCAATAGTAAACACACGCTCAGAAATCCCGAGATCCGATGCCTTCCGGTGGATTGTTCTATCTTCAGTTATTAGAGCTTCTACGCGTCCACAAAATACTTCATTTAAAATGGACGTGTCGACATGATCATTCTGGTTATTGTCATACTTTTTTCTTATAGAAACAATATCGAGATTCTCTGGTGCAACTGTTTTTAATCGGTGATAATTTGATATTTTTACTTCAAAGGCTTTGACGACAGCTTCGTCTCGGTTCCTACGGATTTCATCTACTGTTTCTGGGTGGATACACTTATCATAATGGAGTTGATCGAGCCACCTAAACAGAATTCCTATTTCACGGCGTGGCGGGGTATTAGTCTCTCGATAGATAATAATATTTGTGTCAAGCAGAACGCGCATCTGTTGCTCTCATCCTACAAATAGGAGGCAATCTCCTTAAGAGATTCATTAAAATCAATCGATGGTACAATTACTATTAACGGTATGTCAAGAGACTGCTTTACAAAATTAGCACGTTCAACCTCTCTAGCTTGTAAAGCAGCAATCAGGCCTACACGATAAGTACGATTGTCCCTGCACGACAAACGCGAGACAATTGATGCCGGATTATCTTTTAATAAAATAATCGCTTGTGTTGCTATTGCCTTGAACGTATGCAAAGGCACATCCTGTATGTCTGATTTTTCATTTAATAGGCAAAAATGACCGTCAAGTAAGATCGTGCGGCTCATTGTATTGTAATTAGATAGCTCATTGGCGAGAATCAACTGATTCTTTTCGACATCAGGCACAGTCTTGTCATCGGATTGCTTTATATACTGGCTAATTATTCTACTAGCCACCATGTGTTCTACATCAAATTTGCCAACCAGATTTCTACAGAAATGAGATTTGCCAACTCCGTGGACTCCTCCGATAAATACTATCCTGCATGACACTTAGTTCTCCATTTAATCGCGAACAATAGCATCTGCGGTGCACGTTAACGCTTCAGTAGCATGTTCTTGTTAGCAGCACTTGTCATAAACTTCATAAATGCTTTTGTATTATTTCCTCTTAAGTTCCCCGTTAAAATCAAAATTATTCTGGCCGGCTATTTCGCGGAGAGTTCCATAAAAGGCAGGAAGACTCATCTCGACAGCTTCACCAATCAAACAATTGCTGGAATATCATTCTCATTCCTGCTCCAAGTATTTTTCCTAATAAGACCAGCGCTTCCAATAATTAAGGGAATAGCAGCTGATTTTGATCTTGATCACATCGATGAAAATTGTGACCACTATTAATATACGTGCTGATTTTCAATGTATGCCCTATAAATAATAATTATTCAGCACATACAAAATCCCTACGAAACTGAGATTCCATGTCGATAAAATAGCCTTTGTATTGTTCCATTTTATTCTGATGATAGTATCCTTTTTTCGGCTTTTTAACTCTTTCCAGTAAATCGGCTATTTTGTTATTCCACACATCGATTTCCGATTTGTTCAAAGGCCTTCCTTTATTTGAAGCGATCCTTGATGGAAATCTGCAATAGACAACCTTTGGCAAGTAGCTCTCTGATGACACCATATCTTCAAGAATTCGCTTTGTCTCTGAAAACGTCTTCCGTCCAAAAGCAAGAATTATGTCTGGCTGAAGAATCATTATTTCCTCTCGAGAATACAGCTCACCACACTCTCTCCACCATATTAATGGTATTCTGGAACTAGATGCATCCCTAACGGTACTGAATTTTATAAAATTAGTGACGGCCACAACATCATCAATAATTTGCGGTAGTGTCCCACCATTTATTCGTTGCCATATCCTAATTGCGATCAGTGCTACCAATGGGATGAACCCTTCCACATAAGGTTTTATTGGAATAGGCATTCGCTGAAAGGCAGCTCTATTTAATCTATCGTGTGCTAATTCTTCATTCTGAGCCCAACTTCGAATCCAGGAGTTTGTCCAAGGTGCATGATTTGATAAATTTTGATTTATAGCATAGCAGAGAACTCTTGGTTGAAAATTGAAATAGTGTGCTCCAATAAATGGAATATAGGCAGGCAAATACACTTTTTGGTCATTGTCCAGAGTGTATTTACATTCATCGCTCTTTATCAGAAAGTTTTGTTTCCTAACATTATCTAACAGTTTTCTGTGGGCTAATTGCCATTGCGGAGATGTGGATTTCATTCCACTATTTTGTTTAATCAAAGTGCCAAGGTGTTTGCGCACAAATCGCTCTTTATAGCAAAGGACAATTCATTTTCTCTATATCTGACATAGTGCCACAAGCATTTACAATGCAAGCATGCTGACATTTTGGATTTCGATTGCATTTCTCACATTGAATCTCATTGCCCTCATGTATCCTTCTAACACAATTGATAATCGTAGAATTATGCCAGATATCTGTCAAATCCAATCCATTCTTTCGCACATTGCCAAGAGTCAGCTCTTTGACACCACTAGCAGCAGTACAGGGAAACACATCACCTTTAGAATTGATATGAATACGATTTCTTCCAGACATACAATCATCATGACCAGCAAGAGTGGATAGCCCAGGCATACTAAGTCTAGTACAGTATCCAGCTTCAACATGAATCCCGAGCTCATTATTAATTTCAAGAAGATCTTTTTCGAACTCTCTCAACTCATCAGACAGAGGAGCAGTTTCACCATATATTGGCCTTGCTCTTCCAGAGGGTGCGAGCGCCATCGCACGAATACGTTTGATTCCTAATTGTTGCAATTTCTTTGCAAGCTCCTTAAATCCTTTGCAAATACCATGCGTAGGTATAAAGTAGCAAGTAAGCGGCAATCCAGCTTTTGCACAAATCTCAGCGCCTTTGATGGATTTATCAAATGAACCTCTAATCTTAGTCATACCATCATGCGTTTCGGCTTGCCCTCCTAAAAATGTGACACTAACCGCTTCAAATAACGATAATACGCCTCTATCCATACAATGGCTTTTCTCTACCATAGTGCCATTCGTATGCATATGAATTGGGACATTTAATTCATCGAGACAATACTTTGCAACTGCTTCTAACTTAGGCACATCAAAAAGCGGTTCACCACCGGTTAATCCCACTTTCCTTAGTCCTAGAGGAACAGCACTAGCCAGTATTCTTTTTATCTCGTCAAGCGTTAATTCATTTGGGGTTTTACCTTTTGCAGCTCTAGCTGAACAGTGTTTACAGGCCAAGTTACATCGATGATTAACTTCAATATCGATATGCTCCAAATGATAATGGAATTCACTCATTTTATCTCTTTCTATGAATTTAAGAGCATATATATTCTTTTCGCTAACGCACTTTATACTAACGTCTAGTTCTTTCTTCTATGGCCATGTAATAGGTACAATGTATATATTATAATAAATCCAAAAACATAAATTAGGGCAACTATAACTGCAGTACCAGGCCAATCAAAACCCGCTAATGGACTATCCACGCTAAATCTATCTAGAATAAAAACAGCCACTGCAACGATGAGGGATAAAAATCCCAAAACTGTAAGCATTAATGTCACCATTTTGGGAAATAGCTTAGCCTCAACTTCCGCCCTAATTTTAGGCATGAATTCATTCTCAACCCTTTTCATTACCAACTCAGGAATTGCTGAGATTTCATTAAAAGGCTTGCCTTTCTCTATAGCCGTCTGTAGTAATTCCTGCTCTGTGATTCTATCTTCTGATATGTCTTTTCTTTCTAATCTCTTACCTTTCTGGTCCTTCCCTATTAAAATATCCAATTCCTCCAATCCCAATGCTCCCATAGCTTTGATTCTGATTGCATCTTCAATTTTTTTTTTCCACAGAGCTATATTAGAGATGTTTAACAATTTCTCATATTCTTCTGGTTTTAGTGCTGCTTCAACAAAAAGCAAATCGTTTTCTATTTTACAAAGATCCTCAAGCCCAAGATCCCTTAGCACTTCATCGGTAACAATATCTTTGAATTCTTCTAATTCGATAGATTTTCTATTTTTACCTCTAAGAATTTCATGAGGCTTGAATAAGATAATATCTGTATCTTTACGCAGCTCATATATGACTAGTGTGGCGAATTTCTTCCCTTTCCAAATAGGATAAGTTGCTGGAGAAAGATTGGTTAGAGCAACTCCTAACTGGCCGTACCAGGTAGGATCGATTTTAACCATACTCTGGAAAATACCCTCTCTAACGAAGTTGAATCGCGGCCATACAGTGGCTGAATAGCATCGAGGTAAAGCAATATATTCTTTTGTTCTAACAATTATTGTTTCTCCTGGTTTCATTTCATGAGGCTTTTTACCACTTCCTTCAAATTCTAATGGAAACGAGCTTTTATCCTCGGTTCTGCATGAGAAAGCTTCATCGCCAATCGAAAGATCATACGAATATGGTGTTAAGTTTATAGGATCGAATGGATCTATTATAAATGATCGCTTTGATTCAATTTCGTCCCATTCGCGCTTAATGAATCGTTCTTTATTCTGGAGCAGATTATTCCTGATTATATTTATTCGAAAATCTGCACTACTAAGCATTCCACCAGAGGATTCCTCCACCTTAGATAGTTTTTGTCGTAATTCTTCCACAGTTTTTGCTAATTGTTCTAATGTCGGTTCAGCTTCCAACCCACCAGCTCCTTTTCAAGCTAATCTGATTCTTTGAAAAGAGTCGTTTGTCGCCGAGACTTACTTAGCACAACTATATTTCTTTTTTTTCTCGCAGGATACATCCTAATGAAACCTTTTTTTTCTAATTGTCGTAATTTTTGATTTACTCCATTAAGGCTCTTTTGGCCTAACAATTCCGCTAGCTCCCGACGAGTTGGTGCATGACTATTCTCTTCCACGAACCGAATAATTATGTTTAAGCACCGTTCTTGAGACTCGGTTAGTCTATCCATTAAGTCAGATTCCTTTTAGCATGTCGACTCCCCTAATTACATTTTAGACATATACTCATAAAGAAGCATATGTCTAAACCTAGAGTGTGTCAAGAGGAATATTTGAAATTGAGGCATTTATGATATCACATAACCGATTGTAACTTATTTGATTGCACCTCTACTTAACGGTATTCAGCAATTCTAGGTTACAATTTATCTACTTGTCTGCAGTAATTAAAACAGCTTCCCACGACACTTATAAGATTGCTTTTAAATAAGTGGGATTATTTAAAGAATGATCCACGGCCTAAAATCTAACTGCTTGGTAGCTTCCTCTTACTTAACACAAATCGGCGCATTCATTCTCTTTGCAAATCCAAACCGTTGAACGCTATGCCAATAGCCAGCATAGAGCTTACTATTCCAATCTGCCTTTGCATCAAACACATCAAGAGCCATTCAGGAACTGGCAGGACACAAGGATCTAGCGACGACACAGAGGTATATGCACCTGAGTCCTGCGGCTGTGGAAGCTGCAATTCAACTGCTGGAAATGCCCTCTCCTGCGAAAAATTTTGGATACATTCTGGAGACGGACACTAGCCTGAAATCTAACTCCCCGAATTAAAAGGAGTTAAATGGTGGAGGCGGCGGGAATCGAACCCCGAGCCTACTGATTAAGAGTCATTCTTTTTACTATCGTCACAAGTGGATTGAATATTTAACAGATAACCTATGTAATATAGGTCGGTAGTAGTTTTAGTAGAAGCTAGGGGGATAGAAATGCAGGATTCAAGATACAGATGCTCAAAATGCGCCGGCACGCAATACAATGTTGGCGAATTTCGGGCTACAGGTGGATTTTTCACCAAAGTCTTTAATGTCCAGACAAAAAGATTTACGACGGTCACGTGCAGCCGCTGCAAATTTACCGAGATCTACGCCGCGGATAGCTCGATGCTAGGCAATATTTTCGATTTCTTCGCGAACGGATAAGCCGAAATATGGAGGCAACAAGATGTTCTGTCCCAAATGCAGATCTGAATACGTAGAAGGCGTCACGAAGTGCCCTGACTGTGGAATCGTACTTGTCGACAAGCTCCCACCTGAGGAAGACGGCAACCACCAGGAAGACGCGTCCAATTACCTTCCCATGGTAAGAACATTCAGCGCGAAGGACATCGCCCTGATCCACAGCATACTGGGCGGCACAAGCATCCGTTACTTCATCAGGGGCGAGAGCCTGACCCACATCCGGCCGATGGCTGACCCGGCGATACTGATGATTGCTGAAGAGGACATCAAAGACGCCAGGGAGCTCCTGAAGGACCTCCCCCTCTCCTTTTACCCTTGGGCTCCCGACGGGGGACATTCACCGGAAGAGAAAAAACAGAGGGGTAACGATTCCGAATAACGCCCCCACCACCTCCCACACCCCACGATACTGAGATTCAGCCTTTATAAAAGTCTCCTGCATGTGTAAAATGGCCAGGCATACACCGGCCCACCGGTCGGTTCCTGATACAAACATACAGACCTGGAGGAACCATGTCCCGTATTCCACGCCGTATCACCACCGTTATCCTGATCATCCTGACAACAGCATTTCTTTCAGCCCCCGGCATCCGGGGAGATGAAAAGGCTCCAGAGCCCCTCTCCGTCGACGATGTCGTCGATCTCGAGGGCGCGGGCTCGTTCGTCATCTCCTATGACGAAGGGTGGACCGCCTGGATCAAGACCGTCTCCGACAAGACAAAGAACGTGAAGGTCGGCAACCTCTTCCTCACCCCGCTGACCGATACGGTGACCCTGCAGCTGACTCGCGGCAAGGACGGGGCAAGATCGCCAAGGTTCTCCCCCGACGGCTTGCGCCTCGCCTTCCTCTCTGCTGTGGGCAAAGACAAGGCCCAGATCTACATATACGACATGCGCGGCGGCTCGCCGGAGAAGCTCACATCGGTCACCCGCAGCGTTAGAAGCTACGAATGGCGAAACGACGGCGAGATTCTCTTCACCGCCGCCGAGGACTCGACGCTGAGAGAGCGCAAACTCAAGACGCAGAAGGACGACGTCATCGTCGTGGCCGACCAGGAGCATTACGGCCCTGTCAGGCTCTTCTCGATCGCACTGGAAAAGAAGAAGGTCAAGCGACTCACCAGCAACGCAGGCGTTATCAACGAATTCGCCGTCTCGCCGGACGGCAGATGGGTCGTCAGCAGTGAGAACATCGACATAGACTACCAGTACGACCACAGGACGAGGCCGATCCAGCACCTCCTCGACCTCGAGTCGGGCGAGACCAGGGAGATATTCACAGAGCCATTCGTCGATCCGAAGGGATTCGCCTGGGCGCACGACGGGAAGGGATTCTACTGCCGAAAGGCTATGGCCTCCGATCCGACCGATGATTACGTGAGCATCTCGCACCTCTGGTACTTCGATATGAAGCTCGGGGCCCTGGAGCCGATAACGACGATCTGGAAACGCGGCCTCGGGATGGGCGGCGGCTACCACGTCGTGGGCGACGGGATCCTCGTAACGATCGCCGACGGCTCGAGGAACAAGCTGACGTTCATCAAACGCAAGAGCAAGGGCTTCTCGAGGAAGTCTGTTGAATCCCCCTCGGGCCTCCAGGTCCGGATGCAGGCCGCCAGGCCGGGAGGAAAGCGTGTCGTCTACATGATCTCAGACGCCTCCACCGTTCCGATGGTGATGACCGCCGAGCTCAGCCGCGGGAAGCTCATGGGAGAGCGCGAGCTGGTCAAGCTCAACAGCGCCGCAAAGAGCCGTATCCTCGTCCGGTCGGAGATCGTCACCTGGGTGGGGGCTCTCGGCGACGAGGTAGAGGGCATCCTCTACTATCCGCACGGCTACAAGAAGGGCACACGGTATCCCCTCATGGTCAGCCTCCATGGCGGGCCGGCGGGCGCCGACCTCGATTTCTTCTCCGAGAGGTGGTCGAACTACCCCCACATGCTCGGCGCGAAGGGGATCGCCGTCCTGAAGGTCAACTACCACGGCAGCGGCAACTTCGGCCTCGATTGGGTCGAGTCGATAAAGGGCCGCTATTACGATTACGAGGTCCCTGACATCCTCGCGGGCGTCGACATGCTTGTTACGAAGGGGCTCGCCGATCCCGAAAGGCTCGGGATCATGGGATGGTCGAACGGTTCGATACTGGCGATAGCGGCCTGCCTCGAGACGGACAGGTTCCGGGTCCTGTGCGCCGGGGCGGGCGATGTCAACTGGATCAGCGATTATGGCAACTGCGCCTTCGGCGCGGGGTTCGACAACGCATACTTCGGCGGCCCTCCCTGGGAGAACGTCGACATCTACATAGAGAAGTCCCCCCTGTTCAGGATGCACAAGATGAAGACCCCCACCCTGATCATGTTCGGCACCGCGGACACGAACGTGCCCACCGAGCAGGGATGGCAGCACTTCAGGGCGATGCAGCAGGCGGGGGTGGCGCCGGTGAGGTTCATCCTCTTCCCCGGCTCGGGGCACGGCCCGACCAAGCTCTCGCACAGGAAGAGGAAGATGAACGAGGAGCTCGCCTGGATAGACCGCTACCTGCTCGGCGAGGAGAAACCGGTCAATGCGGCATTCGATGAGAAGTCGCCGCTGGCGTATGGGCTGAAGAAGGCCTCTGTGGCGCGTTCAGGCCATCTGCTGGGGAAACTGGAGGATGGCGTTCTGGTGCCAGAGACAGAAGCGTTCGCTGGGCTCTCCGGAGTACAGGTCGGGCGGTTCGAGGTCACGAGGGCGCAGTACGCGGCATTTGACGCGTCGTACGAGATCCCCGAGGGGACGGAGAACTTGCCTGCATCGGGCATCACCTTCAAGCAGGCGGCGGATTACTGCAAATGGCTTTCGGAAAAGACCGGGCGGAAGTACAGATTACCGAAAGAAAAGGAGATGGAGAAGCTGATCGGGATCGCTGCCGGTAACGCCTCCAACGAAAACAATCTCGACTGGTGGGCAGGATACAAGCTCACTCCCGACGAGGTACCCTACCTGATGACCAAGATCACGGAGCTCGAGAAGCGCGGGCTGCTGCTCAAGGAATGCGGCTCGTTCCCGCCTGCGGGCAAGAAAGACCAGCCTGGATTCTGGGATATGGCCGGCAATGTCTCCGAATGGGCGGTCACAGAGGACGGTAAGGGCAAGGTTTTGGGATTATCAGCCGTGTCACCGACAGACAATCGCTGCGAGTACTCCCCTCCTGCGCTGGGATACGTGGGATTCAGGGTAGTAGAGTGATGGATGGAAGCAGCCGAATTGTAGAGTAGGAGTCAGGCGCCGTGGCTACAGGTTCCGGGTGACACATCCCGCATCCTTTCGGGCGGGTCCTCAGTCCCGGCAACCATACCCGGTTTCCAGTCTCCCCTCATCAAACCGTACGTGAGGTTTTCCCTCATACGGCTTTCCTGTAGGAATTAAGGGTCACGAATACTGCCATCGCACCCGGTAA
>SDBS01004840.1_pt1 | contig 13179 bp, 3 predicted proteins | sample 2277091 | NCBI WGS metagenome assembly SDBS01 (sample SAMN10404972, study PRJNA504765) | marine sediment metagenome | isolation source: marine sediment core GS10_PC15, 163 cmbsf | place: Arctic Ocean: Southern Knipovich Ridge | collected 2010 | reverse complement strand
CAACGAGTTCGGGCTGGAGATAGTGGAGTCCATTGAAGAGTTGTGCCGAAAGGTTGACGGTATTCTGTTGGAGAGCGTCGACGGTCGGCCGCATTTGGCACAGGCAAGGCCGGTGATTGCAGCAAAGAAACCGTTGTTCATCGACAAGCCGATGGCGGGCAGTCTTGCCGATGTGATCGAGATATTCCGCCTGGCCAAAGAAAACAAGGTGCCGTGCTGGTCGAGTTCGTCGCTGCGTTTTTCCCCGGGTATTATCGGGATGCGAAACAGCAAGGAAGTGGGAGAGGTCTTGGGCTGTGATGCGTTCGGCCCGTGCTCGCTGGAGCCTCACCATCCGGATCTGTACTGGTATGGGGTGCACGGCGTGGAGATATTGTTTACGATCATGGGACCGGGCTGTGAGACGGTAAGACGTGTGCAGACCGACGGTGTCGAGCATGTCGTGGGAGTCTGGAAGGGCGGGCGCGTCGGTACGTTCAGGGGCTTGAAGAGCGGCAAGAGGGATTACGGAGCGATGGTGTACGGCTCGAAGGGGGTCGTGCAGAGCGGTCGGTATTCGGGTTACGGCGATTTGGTCAGGGAGATTGTCAAGTTTTTCGAGACGGGCAAGGCGCCCGTGCCTGCTGAGGAAACAACCGAGATATTTGCGTTCATGACCGCCGCCGATGAGTCCAAAATCAAAGGAGGCAAGGCGGTATCGATCAAAACTGTTATCGAAGAAGCAAAGAAGAAATACGAAAAGGCCGCTGCGAAAAAACGCTGATGTGTGAAGCGGAATTTGACGGATATTTTCGATTAGAGAAAGGATTTTGCAATGGTAAGGAAACTCTTGTTGACAGTGTTGGTGGCCACATTGACGATAATGTCATCTTCGTGTCTTGAGGTTGAATTGGGTGGAGGCGCAGGCAAGTTCACCGGGGCCGAAGGCGAGGTGAAGATCATGACGCTGGACCCGGGTCATTTTCATGCGGCGCTGGTGCAGAAGACAATGTATGACCAGGTTTCGCCGACGGTCCATGTTTATGCGCCTAAGGGTGCGGATGTCGTGGACCATCTCAAACGTATCGAGGGTTTCAACAGCCGCTCGGACAATCCGACGAACTGGAAAGAGGTGGTTTATACCGGCGATGACTTCCTGGAAAAGATGTTAGCCGAAAGGCCGGGCAATGTGGTGGTGCTTTCGGGCAACAACAAAAAGAAGACCAAATACATAAAGGCATGTGTGGATGCGGGGCTAAACGTCTTGGCGGACAAGCCGATGTGTATCACGCCGGAGGATTTCGAGTTGTTGAAGGAGGCCTTTATATCGGCGAAGGAAAACGGCGTGCTGATCTACGACGTAATGACGGAGAGGTCGGAGATTACGACTATCCTTCAGAAGGAACTGTCGCAGGTCAAGGGCGTCTTCGGTAAGCTGCAAAAGGGCACGCCCGAGGATCCGGCGATTGTCAAGGAAAGCGTGCATCACTTTTTCAAGTATGTGTCGGGCAATCCGATCAAGAGGCCCGGCTGGTATTTCGACACTACCCAGCAGGGCGAGGGCATCGTGGATGTTACGGCGCACCTGGTTGATCTTGTGATGTGGGGCGCCCTGCCGGGCGAGGTGATCGACTATGCCGGTGACATCGAGATTCTCAAGACGAAGCACTGGCCGACGATGATCACGTTAGAGCAATACCAGAAGGTTACGAGGCTGGACGGTTTTCCGCCTTACCTTGAAGAACGGCTCGACGACAACGGGGTGCTGCCCTGCTACGCCAACGGCGAGATGATTTATTCGATCAAGGGCATTAACGTGAAGGTCTCTGTGATGTGGAATTTCCAGGCGCTGGAGGGGGCCAAGGACACTCACTATTCGATCATGAAGGGTTCCAGGTGCAACCTGGTCATTCGGCAGGGCAAGGAGCAGAACTACATACCGCAGCTTTATGTCGAGCCGGCAGAGGGCATCAGGGAAGGCGTCTTTGCCAGAGCACTGGTTAAGGCGGTTGATGACCTGCAGGAAGAGTATCCGGGCGTGAAACTGAAGAAGCAGGACGGCACATGGCATATTCATATACCTGACAAATATCGGATCGGGCATGAGGCTCATTTCGGCCAGGTTACCGAGAGGTACCTGCAGTATCTGATCGACGGCGAACTGCCGGACTGGGAAGTGCCGAACATGACGGCGAAGTATTATACGAATACAAAGGCTCTGCAAATGGCAAGTGAAAAGTAAGGAGGTCGATTATGAAGAGGACTTATGGGATAGCCGCTCTGGCGGCGGTTTTTCTGGTTTGCGCCGTCGGCTGCGATGCCGCGGAGAAGGTCGAGTTTGTAAAGGGTGACAACAAGATCGATGTCGTCATCGGCGGCAAGGCCTTTACGAGTTATGTGTTCAGCGACAAGCTCACCAAGCCTGTACTTTATCCGGTGCAGACTCCCTCCGGCATCAAGGTGAACCGGGGGTTTCCGTTTGAGAAGATCGAAGGCGAGGCGACGGACCATCCGCATCATGTGGGGATATTCTTTACGTATGACGAGGTCAATGACGACGGCTTCTGGAACAATACGAAATCGCCGCCGCAGGTCAAGCACATCAAGATTACAAAGATGCAGCCGGGTGAGGGCAAAGGAGAGTTGTGTACGGTCATGCACTGGACGGGCAAGAAGGAGGTGCTTCTTGAAGAAAAGCGGAAGATGGTCTTTACGGCAGGCGAAGGATGGTATGCGATCGATTTTTCCATTGACCTGACAGCCGTGGGCAAGAAGGTCAAGTTCGGCGATACGAAAGAGGGTATGTTTGCGATTCGCACCGCCCAGTGGCTGCGGGAAAAGGACGGCACGGGCAGGTACTTCAGTTCCAACGGCGACAGGAAGGCCGAGAACATCTGGGGCAAGCGCGCCCGGTGGGTGGCGCTTGAAGGCGAAAAGGACGGCAGGAAAGTCGGCATAGCGATAGTGAACTATCCGGAGAGTGCAAATTATCCGACCTACTGGCATGCCCGCAACTACGGCTTATTCGCAGCCAATCCGTTAGGCCAGTTAGCATTTCAGAAAACGCGAAAGGTGGAGAACCCGAAACCCCTGGCCCTGACACTCGAGCCGGGCGAAACAGCCCACTTCAATTTCTACATAGTAATCTACGACGGCTCAAAAACTCCGGAGCAACTGGAAAAGCTGTTTTCAAAACACCCGAAGTGAAAACGGGCATGTTGAGTTTGTCAAGAAGAAGGAGTTCGCCAGGCTCAGCCAAGGCGAACTCACCAAAGTCAGCAACCATCAAATCTTCAGCAGTTGGACAGAAGAAAAAAGGTAACTGTCCCCTATTTCGTAATGATAATGATGGGTGCAATAATACGGACAAAGTTCCTGTGCGTCGGAATCCATGTGACTGGGGATCAAATCCTGACTTTTTGGATAGCCCCGCAGTTACCAGTTTGGCGGGTGAGGATTCGATACCCGCCCGGTCCCAATGCAAGGCTTGGCCATCCATACGGCGCCTTCCTGCCCGGACGAAGCCCGGGCTGGGATGTATATCGTCATCGGGTGGGTGTCATTGAGGCCGTGGCGGCGGCGGGACGCGTTGTTTGGGGGATTGTCGCATTCGACATAAGTACTGTTTGTACAATGACTTACGGCGACAAAGGGCGGTTTTTCATCGCAACGGAGGGGAGTTTGTGGTATAATCAGATTTGGGCGCCAAGGGTGTGAGTCGGCATTTTGCCTGTGGGGAAAAAGTGTAACGAGGTCTGGCTTCGGAGACTCTGAATATACGGCTCACGGTCGGCGGCGGTGGTGTATTCCAGCGATGATACAGGTGAAACATGATCAATATAGCGAGAGTGTGGACTTTGGCACTCCTCTTGGCTTTTTCTTTTCTTTTTGCGGCTGAGGCGGCGGATTGTCCGTTGGGGGATTTGACGGGGGATTGTGCGGTTGATCTTGCCGACTTGTCGGACTTTGCCGATGCCTGGCTTGCCGGTGGGTCCAGTGCGGCGGACCTGAACCACATCGACGGCGTGAATATGGTCGACTTCGGGCTGTTTGCAGCGGACTGGCTGATGGATAACGGGCCCATTACGCTCGTCATCAATGAGTTTATGGCCGACAACAACGGCTTTGTGTTGGACAACGCCGGTGATGACGACGACTGGATCGAGATCTACAACTACGGCGAGGAGCCCATCGATATCGGGGGGATGCATCTGACAGACAGCGCCGTTGCGCCAAAGAAGTGGCCTGTGCCGACCAATGCACCCGACGAGACGACGATACCGCCGGGCGGCTTTCTTGTTATCTGGGCGGACAACGAGACGACGGGCGAGGGGCCGCTTCATGCCGGCTTTGCCCTGTCGCGCGGCGGGGGTGAAGATGTCGGGCTGTATGATTCGGATGGGAATCCGATAGACGTTATTGAGAATTTCGCGGCACAGGCCGAAAACCACAGTTTCGGACGGTTTCCCGATAATGGGAACCAGTGGCGTGTGTTCGGCAGTTCGGTGGGCACGACGCCGACACCCGGCGAATCCAACGGCAGGATCGTCGATAAGGATGTCGTTATCAACGAGATCATGTATAACCCGCTCAATTCCGATGATCCGCCGCGAGAGGACATAGGCGCCGAATATATCGAGTTGTTCAATACCGGCGCCGGCGAGGTGGATGTGTCTGGCTGGCTGTTGACCGGCGGCGTTGAGTTTGTGATTCCAACTCCGGCGAGCATCCCGGCGAACGGCTATCTGGTCGTGGCCGCCGATGAGGCAACCTTTAATGCGACATACGGGGGCACAGGCAACCTCGCCGGCGGCTGGACGGGACGACTGAGCAACAAGGGCGAAACCATCCGGGTGTTGAACGCCAAGGGCAAGGTTATTGATGTTGTGCGCTACAGCGACGAAGGCGACTGGGGAACACGTCTGTTAGGTCCGGTGGACCGCAACCACCGGGGCTGGATGTGGTCGAATGAACATGACGCAGGCGGCAAGAGCCTGGAACTGATCAGTGCGGATATGCCCAATGAATACGGACAGAACTGGGGCTCGAGCATGACGAATAACGGCACGCCGGGCTTTGCCAATACCGCCACGGGAGCCGAAGGACAGACGGTTCTTATCATCGACAGCGGTGCGGTCTGGTATTACCTGGATGACGGAAGCAACCAGGGTACGGCTGCCGACGGCGTCGACTGGTTCGGCCATCCCGATTATGACGACTCGGGATGGGCTTTCGGACCAGCGGAACTCGGATACGGCGATGCGGGCAGCGGGCGGCCCGAAGCAACGCTGGTGGGTTATGGGGACAATTCGAGCAACAAGTATATTACCACGTACTTCCGGCACAAGTTCGATGCTCTCGATGTGTCGAAGTTTATCAGCGCCAGTGTGCGGATTCTCCGCGACGACGGGGCGGTGATGTACTTAAACGGCGCCGAGATTGACCGCAGCAATATGCCCCAGGGGGATATCGATTATCTCACGCGGGCGTCATCCAATATTTTCGGTGAATTGCCGGAGACTGAGTTTCATGAGTACGCTGTCGACCCAACGCTCCTGAAGAAATTCGGCAATGTGCTGGCGGTTGAGATTCACCAGGTGCAGCCTTCGAGTGCGGATATCAGTTTTGACCTGGTCCTGGAGGCTCTTCGTGAACCGGAAGCACCGGGCGTAGTGAATGATATCGCGCCACTGATTCTTGATGTGGAGCATGCACCGATTATCCCGCACTCGAATGATGATGTGACGGTTACGGCGAGGATTCTGGATGAGTTGGAAGGCCCGGCCACGGTGCAGTTGTACCATCGTATCGATACGTCGAGTTTCAGTTCGACGCAGAAGAACGTTTATCCGCACTATGACCCTGCCGATTACGAGGTGGTCGTCATGTATGACGACGGTTATCACGGCGACGGCTCTGCGCAGGATGGTGTATACCGCGGCGTGATACCGGCGACGGAAGAGGATGGGGCGGTTGTGGAGTTCTTTGTCGAGGCGAGAGATACGGCGGGCAACGCGCGGACCTGGCCTGCGCCGAGCACGATTGACGGTGTGGGCGAGCAGGTTACCAATTGTCTGTACCAGGCTGACGACTCGTTTGATCCGGCGGACGCCTGGGCGCCGGGCGATGAGCCGACATATCGCATCATCATGACCGAAGGAGAGCGGGCAAGACTTGCGTATATCGGCTCGTCCGGGGACAGAAACTCCAACGCCCAGATGAATGCGACGATTATCAGCATCGACGGGACGGATATCAAGGTGCGTTACAGCACAGGTGTCCGCAACCGCGGGCACGGTTCGCGAGGCAACCGTCCGAACAATCACCGTGTCAACTTTGTGCATGATCGTCGGTGGAAAGGGGTATCGGAAATTAACATCAATGCACGGAACACACACATACAGCACGCCGGCGCGGGCGTCTTTCAAATGGCCGGATTAGCCGCAGCCGACGCAGCGGCGGCGCGTGTGCTGGTCAACGGACAGGATTTGAGCACAGGCTCGATGTACGGCTCGTATGTGCATCTGGAGGTCATGAACAGCGACTTTGCGGCAAAGCATTTTCCGGATGACAGCAACGGCAATATCTATAAATGCATGCGGGACAACGGACCCGATCCGGCGGATTTCCGGTATCTGACCAATCCCGACCGGTACGAGGCGCCCTATGAAAAGCAGACCAATGAAAGGGACGCCGACTGGTCGGATGTGATCGAGTTGTCTCGCGTGCTGTCGACGGCGCCGGATGAAACATATGTGGCCGATGTAAAACGGGTTCTTGACAGCGAACAATGGCTGCGTTTTCTTGCACTCAGTGCATTGCTGGCAAACAACGAGACCTCCATTGCAATCGGCTATGGAGACGATTACTACCTGTATCGGGGCATCAATGACCCGAGGTTTATTCTCGTGCCGTACGATCTGGATACGGTTTTCAACCGGGGCAGTTCGACAACGAGCAGTATCTGGCGAGCGACAGGCATAGCCGCCATGAACAGATTCATGTATCATCCGGAATTTCTGCCGCGGTACTATTACCACTTGAACGACCTCATTGAGACGGTCCTGTCGCCCGAGCAACTCGGTCGGATCCTGGACGAGGCCCTGGGCGGATATGTAACCGAATCGCAAATTCAGTCGATGAAGAGTTTTGTTGCGAATCGCAATACTTATGTGTCGGGTCTTATCGAACGCGATTTCACGATCAGTGTGAACCTGTCCCAGTCGCAGGGGTATTACAGGACCGACAGAAGCCCCACGACAGTCAGCGGTACGGCGGATGCAATCGAGACGCGCGCGGTTCGTGTCAACGGCGCACTGGCCGACTGGGTTCCGTTTGACGGCGAGTGGTCGTTAGGCGAGAGCACCAGCCGTACGGGCACGATGCTGATAAGGCGCGGCTCGGTGTGGGATTACCTGGACAACGGTTCGGACCAGGGCACAGCGTGGAAAGAACCGAATTTTGTGATCGACGCTGACTGGTCATCAGGGCCGGCGGAGTTGGGCTATGGCGACGCCGGCCAGGGCCGTCCGGAGGCAACGGTTGTCGAATCCGGGCCGAACAATGACAAGTATGTAACGACGTATTTCCGACATGAATTCGAGTTGACGGAGCCTTCTGATTTTGCGAGTGTGCGTTTTGGAGTGATGCGCGACGACGGCGCGGTGGTGTACGTCAACGGCGTCGAGGTGGGACGCTCGAACATGCCGGGCAGCGTGGGCGATGACAATATCGACTATCTCACCAGCGCCAGCAGCAGCGTCGGAAGCTCCGGAGAAACGCCGTTCTATGGTGACGATTCAGGCAGCGATGCGGTTGATCCGGGGCTGCTGATTCAGGGAATCAATGTTGTGGCCGTTGAGGTGCACCAGGTGAAAGGCAGCGGAGGGGCGGTTACAAGCTCCGACATAAGTTTCGACTTTGAGCTTGAGGCGTTTGCACCGGGAGACAATCAGGGCGGTACGGCGTTGCTGCCGGGCATTGCTCGATTATTTGTGGAGACGTTCGGCGATCCCAACGGCAAAGGCGTTGTGCTGCAAGAAGGTTTTGTGGATGTCTGGTACGACGACGGCTCGGAGGAGACGCTTTCGGGTGTATTGGCTTCGAATACGACTTTGACCGCGGCCGACGGGCCCTGGCGGGTGACAGGTGATCTGACGGTGCCGGCGGGAGTTACACTGACCATTGAGCCGCGAACTACCGTATTCTTCGACGCAGGCAGAAGACTGATTGTTAACGGACGGCTTGTCGCCGAAGGAACGCCGCTGCGGCACATCCGCCTGACGGCCACACCGGGGACGGCAGGCTGGGACGGAATTCGCTTTGAATATCCTTTTGAGACACCGTCGAGATCCACGGCTATGCGCCAAGACAACCGGATCAGTTATACGGATATCGAATACAGCGATTCGGGTGCAAGCTCAATTCAAACGATCAGGGCCAATCTGTATCTGGACCATATTGTCTGGGCCAACCACACAAAACAGTACCTTGATATCAGCGATTCGGCGATTGTTTTGAGCCATTCGACACTGCCGACGCTGCCGACCGGCGAACTGGTGCATTATCGGGGATTTCCGGATGACGGTTATGCATTGATCGAGCATAACGTGTTCGGCTCGACAAGCGGCGAGAGTGATATCATCAACTTCACAGGCGGCAAGCGGCCCGGGCCGATCGGCCGGTTTATGTATAACGTTTTTGAAGGCGCCTCCGACGACGCTATCGACCTTAACGGAGCCGATGTTCACATCGAGGGCAATACCTTCATGAGTATCCATCAGGATACCGCCGGGGAAAACCTGTCGCATGCAATCAGTGCCGGCGCAGATGCGAGCGAAGTGTCGGATATTGCAGCGGTGCGGAATCTGTTCTACGATGTGGACCATGCCTTCATCATCGCCGACGGCGGCTTTGGGACGATTGTAAACAACACAGTGGTCAGTGCGACTCAGGCGGCGATCAACTTCTTCGAGAATCGGACCGGTCGGTGGCCGGCCGACGGCGCGTGGCTCGACGGCAACATCTTCTTCGACGCGGTCGAGAACTTTGTCAACCTCGATGCCCAGGGGACAACGACGGATTTGACGGTGAATCGCTCGATCATGGTTGGAGTATCACCGTGGCCGGGCGTCGGCAATTCGGTCGCGGACCCGTTGCTGGCCAACACAACAACTGTGACGGATTTGACAAAGGATTTTGTGCTCCTGCCGGGGTCACCCGCCAAAGGCACGGGGCCGAACGGTTTGGATATGGGTGGGCTTGTACCGAGCGGCGCGTCGATTGGGGGCGGGCCTTATGCGACGACACATCGGACGGATGCGGTCTTTACAATCGGCGGGCCGGGTATCGTTGCCTATCAGTATCGATTGACGGACGACGGTGCGTGGGCGGGCGGCTGGAGCAGCGTTTTTTACATTGCCGACAATCCTCAGATTGCCTTGAGCGTACTGACGGACGGGCATACCTATGCGTTGCATGTTGTGGGTCAGGACTCGGCCGGTCGGTGGCAGGACCCGGCCGAAGCGGCGATATGGACGTGGAGTGTGGATACGTCCTGCCGGAGATTGATAATCAATGAGGTTCTGGCGATTAACAATACGGCGGTCCCTTACAATGCGGGCTTCCCTGACGCCATCGAGTTGTATTATGACGGTCCGGGCCGGATCGATTTGGGCGGGATGAGCATCAGCGATGATCCCGACGAGCCGTTCAAACATGTATTCAGTCCGGGTACGACTATCGACCCGGGCCAGTTGCTGGTTCTGTATTGCGCTCCCAATGCTATTGGAGCGGGCTACGTGAAGTTGGGTCTCGACGGCGACGGCGACGGAGTGTATCTCTATGACAAACCAGCCGACGGCGGCGGGCTGATCGACTCAGTCGAGTTCGGATCGCAACTGCCGGATACATCGATCGGCAGGCTTTCCGACGACCGGTGGCATTTGACGTTTGCAACATTAGGTGGTCCCAACTGGGCGTATCCGCTGGATGATCCGCATAACCTGAAGATCAACGAATGGTACACAGCCGGCGACGGCGACGACTTTATCGAACTGTTCAATCCCGGTTTCAATCCCGTGGATTTGAGCGATCTGTATCTTACGGACAATCCCGTCAATCAGCCGACCAAGGACAGGCTGGGGCCGTTGTCGTTTGTCGGGGCCTTTGATTTTATCTACTTCCGAGCCGACGGAAGGACAACGCCCGGGCATGTTGATTTCCGGCTGTCCAGCGATCAGGAGATCATCGGTCTGTTCGATGCGAATGCACAACCGATCGATGAGTTGATCTATTACTGGCAGACGGCCAACGTCTCGCAGGGCCGGGCGCCGGACGGAGGCGATACGCTGGAGTTCTTCCAGACACCGACGCCGGGGATGACCAATCGCGAAACAATTGTGATCAACGAGGTATTGGCTCATTCGCACGCGTTTGATCCGGACTGGATCGAGTTGTACAACACGACCCAGGAGCCGATTGACATAAGCGGCTGGTTCCTCAGCGACAGCAGCGACGACCTGAGGAAATATGAGATACAGGAGGGGACCGTTATCGATCCGGACCGCTATGTGTTGTTTTATGAAAATACGCATTTCGGCAACGCCGGCGCTGAAGGCTGCCATACGCCGTTTGCTCTGAATGAGAACGGAGACACTGTGTATCTGAGTTCCGGCAAAGAAGGCCGACTGACCGAATATCGAATCTTCGAAAACTTCGGCGCATCGGAGACGAATGTGTCCTTAGGCAGGTATCAAAAGAGCACCGGAACATTCAACTTCGTGGCGATGAGTTCGTGGACACCCAACGCCGCCAACGCCGATCCGAAGGTCGATTCCATCGTCATCAGCGAGATCATGTATCATCCGCAGGGCAGCGGCAGTGCCGAATACGTTGAACTTCTCAATATCAGCCAGTCGGATGTGCCCTTGTATGATACCGACACGGGCGAGTTGTGGAAGTTTGCCGACGCCGGTGACGGCGGCATTGAGTTTTTGATCTATAACGAGGACCTGGGCGCGCCGGTGACCATGGCGCCGAATGAACGGATATTGCTGGTAAGGGACAAGGATGCATTTGCCGCCGAATTCCCGGGTGTGCCGGGCGGCACGCAGATATACGCCTGGCCGGAGGGCGCGCTTAGCAACGCCGGCGAGAAGATACAACTGTCCAAGCCGGGCGAACTGGACCCTGCGGGCGACCCTTACTGGATCCGCATCGACCGCGTAGTCTACAGCGATGGGGCGCATCCACTGGGCCAGGACCCATGGCCCGCCGAAGCGGACGGGGCAGGAGAGTCGCTGACTCGAATTGTGCTTTCCGACTATGGCAATGATGTAATCAACTGGGCCGCGGCTTATCCCACGCCGGGCGAATAATCACGGGTTCCGCCACCGGAACATTTCTTTGAGGGCTCTGTTGAGTCTCCGATTGTCATATCCGGCAACACTATTGCAAAGTCGGTTTATTCTGGTATGATAAGTGTTTTGATTTTCGGCGGTTGGGACATACGCAGACAGGAAAGATGTGGCAGTTTGAGTTGAACAATATAGATGACCTGAAACGTCTCGGCGAGCGTCTCGGCGCGCCGGTTGATGCGATTGAGGACGTTTCCATACTTGCCGAGCCGGTCCGGGTGGGTAATCTGGTGCTGCCGAACTCGTTAGCCGTGCATCCGATGGAGGGCGCTGACGGCGACTCTGCGGGCAGGCCGGAGCAGTTGACGTTTCGACGGTACGAGCGCTTCGCCGCAGGCGGGGCGGGGCTGATATGGGCAGAGGCAATCGCGGTTGTCGCTGACGGCAGGGCCAACCCGCGACAACTCTGGCTCAATGCCGACAGCAAAGACCGATTCGCGACGCTGATCCGGCGTACCCGCGAGGCGGCCAAACGCAACGGCGCAGATCATAATCCGGTGATCGTCGCACAGCTTACGCATTCGGGTCGATACAGCAAGCCCCGCGGTGTCGCGCATCCTTTGATGGGCCAGCGCGATCCCTATCGTGATCCGCTTGTCCCTCAAGCGGCGCCTGACAAAACCGCAGCCAGTAAGCTGCCGACCGACTGGCCTCTGGTGACCGATGACTACCTCGATGAGCTTCAGGATGCTTATGTGGCGGCGGCGAGGATTGCGTTTGAGGTGGGTTTTGACGCGGTGGATATCAAGTCGTGCCACGGCTATCTGATTAATGAGTTGTTAGCATGCCGCCAGAGGAAAGGCAAGTACGGCGGGTCGTTTGAAAACCGGACGCGGTTCCTGCTGGAGGTGATAGATCGCATCGGCAAAGAGGTGGGAGAAGACAAGCCCGTCTTTGCAAGGCTGGGGATATACGATGCGATTCCCTACCCCTGCGGCTGGGGGGTGGACGAAAACGATTACCGCAAGCCCGACCTTGCCGAGCCGAAGAAGCTGATCGGGCTCTTGCAGCAGCGCGGCGTAAAGATGATCAATATTACGATTGCAAATCCCTATTACAATCCGCATTTCGGTCGGCCGTTCAACGAGCCAACTGCGGGCGGATACGAGTCGCCGGAACATCCGCTCATCGGGGTGGGTCGGTTGATTAATCTGGCAGGTGAGATACAGGAGGCGTTTGGGGAAATAGCGATTGTCGGTACGGGGTATAGCTGGCTTCGGACGCTGATGCCGAATGTGGCGGCGGCCGCCAAAGCCAACGGCAAGGCGACTGTTATCGGTGCGGGTCGACTTGCGTTTGCGTATCCTGATTTTGCCCGCGATATTCTCGGCAAGGGCGCACTTGCACCTGAAAAAGTGTGTGTGGGCTGTAGTGCGTGCACGCAGATCATGCGCGACGGCGGTCGGACGGGTTGCGTGATTCGCGACAACAAGGTATACGGTCCGATCTTTCGCAAGGGACGGATGAGCGATCGCGAGAATCTGGCCAGACTCGCCGCGGCGTGCGGGCAATGCCAGGAGCCGACGTGTCAATTAGCTTGCCCGGCGGGCATTGAGATTCCAAAGTTCATCAGCCTGTTCCTCGACGGCGACGACGAGGCGGCATACCGGGTCATTCGTCGATCAAATGTGTTCCCTGAGGTCTGCGCATGGCTGTGCCCGGTCGAGCAGCAGTGTCAGGGTGCATGTCTGCATGGCTATATCGGTGACGGTCCGCTCCCGATTGCCGATATACAGCGGTATCTGGCCGAGCAGGCCAACAAGCAGGGCTGGTCGAAGCTGCA
>SDBS01004838.1_pt1 | contig 13180 bp, 7 predicted proteins | sample 2277091 | NCBI WGS metagenome assembly SDBS01 (sample SAMN10404972, study PRJNA504765) | marine sediment metagenome | isolation source: marine sediment core GS10_PC15, 163 cmbsf | place: Arctic Ocean: Southern Knipovich Ridge | collected 2010 | reverse complement strand
TTTATTTTATCCGTAATGTCAAAGAACGAACGCTAAATTTGCTGAAATTTAGCAAAGAACAAAACCATGGATATGAATACCATCGTTTGGTGTTAATAAATGAGAGTTTTTAGAGTAAACTCAACTATAATTTGGAAATTATTACAAAACGTAGAAAAGGAGGTGGTCCCCTGTTAAACCTGTTCTTTAATGGTTGAAATTTTGATACAAATTCTAAGAAGGAGGGTCTATGTATTTTAAACTAACATTATTTGTTATTGTGCTACTCTTCGTTATTCCGGCCTTTGCACAATATTCTCCCGATGGCAATACGGTTCTTCTGATGCACTTTGATGGTGACCTGACCGATGCCAGTGCCACCGGAGCTACGGCCGAAGCCGTTGGAACGACTAGTTTTTCGGATGAGGCCAGGTTCGGTCAGTCGGTTTATTTGGATAATTCCGGTGTTTTTCCCGATTATGATGCACTGTTAACCCTATATAGCGGCGATACAGATAAAGCAGATTCTGCCTACTATTCACAAGCCGAGCCCGCCGACACCGGTTATATTATGGTAATGCCCAATGCGGCTTTAGATCTGAGTGGTGACTGGACGCTCGAAGCCTGGGTCATGAACGTGGATAACCAGGCCTGGTCCACCGGGGGCTGGGTGGTTGGAAAAGCGGATGTAGATGGTAATTCAAATTATCGCGTAACCAATTTAGCTGGAAATGCTAGTGGCGGTTTTCATGAGGATAACAGTTGTTGTCTTTCCTGGGAAGGAACGGTTGTAGGTAATCACGATTATAATGTTTCTGGTGATCAGACCGAACCTGTTGATTCAACAGAAAATCCCACAGAATACTTATATGGTTGGCTGCACGTTACCTTTATTCATGATGCCACTAATGGATGGATTACCACGGCAACACATGATGCCCTGGGTACGATGATCAGTTGTAATTATCAAAAAATAGCCTCTTCGGATCCAACCAAGAATCCCGATTATCAATTCCATCCGGGTAATGGCGATCCGGTTGTTGGCGTAGGTGATACGCTCTATATCGGTATAGCTGGAGCTGGAGGTAATACGATAAACGGTTATATTGATGAATTACGTATAAGCGATAACGTAAGGGATGATATTATTTCTAATCCGAATATTGGTTCGCGGACTGCCAATCTTAACACTGGAGTTACAAATGGTGATGCCCTAGGACTATCCGGTGCTATCTGGAATCCTTACGACACCGATGCCTCATATCCGGTTACTGCCGAATTCTATACACCGGGTCTGAGTCAAAACGTAACCGCTGAAATACATTACCATACTCGTATGTATCCTCTAGACGAACGTATCGCTCCGGATGCTGCGGGATGGAATACCGTTTCTATGTCTGCAGGAGAAGGTGCGCAATATACAGGTGAGATCCCGGCACAACCCTGGAAAACAGTGGTTGAATATTATATAACAGCGGAGACAGAAGGTGGTGCTACAGATACGCTTGGTTTCAATCACGATTGGATCTGGAATGCCGGTCGTGGTCACGAGAATACCTACATGCGCTTTGTCGTGGTCAAGGAGAATAGTCTGGTTTGGGAAATGGAATTTGAAGAATTTCAGCCTGATAATTCTCCATTGGAAACCTCAGATTGGGGAATCTTTGTTGAAACCATCGGTATTGTGCAATATCCCGATGATGTTCCCGATGAAGATGTAGCCGGGGAATCATTTGGTTCCATGTATATTCAGGGACTAGTTGCCCCGGGATATTTGGAAATGAAAGATAGGGACCACATCAATTCCACTTCTTACACCTATACGCATTGGGTAAAGGTCGATACTTTTGACCACGAAGGTTTCTTTTTCGTCAACCAGAATGGATCACGCTGGAGTCATCAACAAGAAGGCTTCGTTGACGGAGGTCGGGATAGTCATCATTGGTGGAAGAATACGCCAGGATCTTCCGAATACAGCGATCCTAGATTTTTGCACTATTCCTTCATGGGTGGTGATTATGCTCATCCTTACTGGCAACAAGAGGATATATTTGGGAGTGCAGGTGGGTTAGAAACCGGTAAATGGTATAAGCTTGTTGGTGCCTGTGATTATACCGGTGATGCTGCTACGGATAGTGCCTATTTACAAGTTACCGATGAGGATTTGAATATAATAGGTACCAAAGGATATCCTCTACGCGTTCCTCCTTCCTATATGGAGGGGTGGATAAATTTAGGTCACCGTGGAAATACGAATTTGACTTATATTAGCGCCAAAGTGGATCACATGAAACACTGGAATTATTACAAAACTGATGAATTCGTACCTGTAACTTCAATAGTAGATGAGGATTATGGTACGGTGGTTCCATTTAAATTCAGCTTGCAGCAAAATTATCCCAATCCGTTTAACCCGAGCACAGAGATTGTGTTCTCTATTCCAAGTAAACAGCAAGTGGATCTTATCGTGTTCGATGTCCTGGGACGTCGCGTAAAAACATTGTTAACACGTAGACTAAAAGCTGGGGAATATAATATTACCTGGGATGGAACAGATCTGTCAGGTAATCCTGTAGCAACTGGTTTGTATTTTTACAAATTGGTAGGCGAACAGAAAACTATGACCAAGAAAATGCTACTAGTAAAATAGAGATTGAACTATCTTGATCACAAGGGGCTTGAATTACATCAAGCCCCTTATTATTCCTCAGAAAAAGGAACCATAAGAAAATTTTAAAGTATATACTACAGTTTTCAAGTGTAGTTACTGATTTGTTAAGGTTCTTCCTTACCGATGGTTGACGTTCAAGTCGAAACATTCTACTGATTTATGATTGCGGTTTTAGAGTTATTTCTTGTGAATGTTTGTGCTAAAACGGTGTTTAAATCATCATGGGATGAGTTATTCTTTCATGGATAAAAATTTATTTATAATGAAATTGGGATAATAATTCATTACATGAAAAGATAGACAGTACACCAATAAATTTTCAAAATGTGTCGACACGATTAATCGGGTCGCTACTTACGCTAATCACTTATTAATGAATAGCTATAAATTAAAAATTAAGAGAGGGAAACGAACATGAGGAATATAATTTATAAGGGATATTATTGCCTCTTGCTTCTATTAATGATATTAGTTTTCTCCACATGTACTGAAATTGTTAATGTAGGAGATCCTTCCGTTCCAGGTATTGTAAGAGTGGTTTTACAAGCCGATCCTGAAGATACCGAATTGGATATTTTGGGAGAAACAGTTGCTGTCTCCGAAGGTGATTCTATGGCTGTTAATGTTTTCCAGGGAAAGGCCTGGGCTGTCGATGGTAATTATGCGATTCTTTTCCCAAGTGTATCCCACTTCTTCCAGGATCAAATCATTTATAACGTCTTAAAAAGAGAGAGTGATTCCTATTTACCATACGTTGTATTCGAGTCATTTGTGCCTGCAGGGAAATTTAATGCCATATCCATGGGACTTGATGGGTTACATTTATTTATTGGTGTGTATAATATTCCTATGACTTTACCCAGTGATGATGACCTGATAATGAAATTTGAAGGGGATTATAACGTAGAAGAAAATACAATAACCGAAATCATCGTACGATTAAAACCATTCGCTTCTATGACCCGTTTCCGTGATACTTACGTATTTGAACGTGTTGCCGACATATACAAAATTTATTATTTGGATAAAAGTGAATATGACAAAGTTGTAGCAGGTCTTCCTTATATTATTAATCCAAATGATCCATGGAGGCCATAAATGAAGAACGAACAAAATGTAGAGAGAAAGATTAGCAAGATTTTTTTAGTAATATCATCTCTTGTTTCTGTATTCCTTTTATTGATGTCTTCCTGCGTTTTTGATACCAATGAGCCTTTGGCCAATAGAGCACCTAATACCACGTTAGCAAATATTCCCATCGATGGAGATACATTATATGCCTTAGTAACCCTAGCCTGGGATGGCGAAGATAATGATGGATTCATTGCAAAGTATAGGTATCGTTACACAACCTATTATATGGAAGAAGGACAAACCATAGAAGAAGTCAATCCGGATTCGATCGTTGTCCATGATTGGATTGATACGACGGAAACAAGTGTGACCATTGCTTTTGATTCTCCTTCTCCGGTTAACTATCAGGTTTTTGAGGTGGTTGCTATAGATAATAATGATAATGTTGATCCATCGCCGGCCATCAAACAGTTTTTTACCCTTCCGACCAGTTTCCCACAAACTCAACTATTGACACCTTCCATTGATAAAGAAAATGTATTTGCCAAAGAAACCGTTGATGATTGGTGGCCAGGTGTTCGCATAAAATATACAGCCAGCGATGAAGATGGGCAGGTTGTTGAATACGCCTGGAAGGTAAATGATGGTGAATGGCATTGGACGGAAGACTCCCAGGTTTATATAGATCCCAGTGAATTTATACCGCTTGAGGAGACACATTGGATACATGTTATCTCCAGAGATAATACAAATCTCGTCGATCCCGTCGGAGATTCAAGGCGGATTACAATATATGTCCCCACATTTGAAAAAGACATTCTTATTATTGATGAAACCAGAGAAGACTTTTCCTTTGATGGGGAATATCCTTATGATGATGTAACCGATGCGATGATAGATTCATTCTACTTTGATATTTTTGGTGGTAACCGCGGTGATCTGGAGATAGTGGAATGGGATTTCCAAATGCGCGGAATGATGAGTATGCGCAGGCTAAAAGAATATAAGATGATCATATGGCATAGTGATATGTATGAAGCCACGAAAGGTCTCTTTAATGCCAGAAAATTGGTTCAGGACTACTTAAATGTGGGGGGTAAACTGGTTGTCACCGGACACCGAACTTTAGGCGGATTTATGGATAAGTCCTATGAAAGACCACCTCCCTTTAGTGGCTGGCTTCCACCTTTAAAATTTCAACCAGGCCAGTGGAATAGTTTTGTCTATACTTATTTACACGTTAACGTGGCAGATGTATCGAAAATTGAAGGTACGCTGGAAAGCATAAAGGGGATTAATAGTAACTTTACCGGTGAATTATTTCCTGAGGAGGCAAAAGTTCCATCGCAGTTTCCTTACAATGGTAAACTTGGGCATATTTTTACCTTCCATGAATGGGGTGGTTTTACTGTTCCCATTTACACTTATCATGGTAGCGATCCGCGGGTCGATGGTATGGTCTGTGGATTGAGATACTTCGGCAGTGCCTACGATTTAATTTACCTCGGATTTCCTATTTGGTATATGCAGTATGATGGTGCAAAACAATTAGGTGATGATATACTTAAGAGTATGGGATTTTAACTGAATTCTAATCTCTTTATTTAGTAGGAGTCATATATGTATTTAACGAAAAATTTTCTGGTTCTTATTTTAGTTTTAGTGCTAAGCCTCCCTCTGATAGCTGATACCGCTGGCAAACTCGCTGGCAGTATTGTTGATAAAGAGACTGGAGAAATCTTGCCTGGCGCTAATGTTTTAATAGATGGTACTAATTTAGGTGGGGCAAGTGATGAAGAGGGGGATTTTTATATCTTAAATATTCCTCCCGGGCAGTATACTATTAAAGCAATTTATGTCGGGTATCATACGCTCGCTATCGAGAATGTATTTATCAGATCTGATTTAACAACTCAAATAGAATTTGAATTGGAATCAGAAACGATCGAAACGCCCACCATCACAGTGGTTGCAAAGCGAGAATTGATTCAGAAGGATCTAACTTCCACTCGCAGGGTTACCACCAGAGAGGAAATGATAACGACTCCGGGCATGGAATCAACTGCCGATATCTTCAAACTGCGTACCGGAGTTGTTCCGGATTATTTTCCGGTAAGATTAAATGTTGGAGAAGGTACTCAAATTCAAATACGCGATGAAAGCCTTAAAAATATTCATGTTCGTGGCGGTCGTGGTGGCGAAGTACTCTTCCTGGTAGATGGTATGCCGGTAACACATCCCTTATACGCCGGCAGAGATGTATTAAATCTGAATATACAAGAGGTTGAACAGGTTGAATTGCTCACCGGTGCCTTTAGCGCAGAATATGGTGAAGCTCAATCAGGAGTGGTAAATATTACTACCAGAAAGGGTGGCTCAAGGATGAGTGGGGGTGTAGAGTATAAAATGGATCATTTGAACTTATTTGGAGATTCATATAGAACAGATATCGGATCATTTTATGTAGGAGGGCCCTTACCCGGTCTCAGTAACGTATACTACTGGTTATCCGGCAATGCAAATTTATCAAATACCAGGTTGAATAATAAACGTTCCCGGGAACCTCTGAGAAATAGTGTAGGTCTTACAGAAAGACAGAACAATGACCGTCATCTTAATGCCAAATTAACCTGGGAGGTCACACCTACACTTTCAATGACGGGCAACTATAACGGCGCTTATATTGACTGGACAGACTTTTCCTACCCATGGGTATATATTCCGGACAATACGGCGAGGTTTGATCGTACAACTCAAATATTCGGATTTCGTGTGAATCATGTCTTATCACCTTCGACTTTTTATAATTTAGGCCTCTCTTATATGCAGGTTGACTATAAAGCCCTGCTCGATCCTGACAAAAATATACCTGATTATTGGCATTTTGATGTAAATGATTCGACCGGGCAGATTGATTCAGTATATTCTGAAATATCTCCTCCCAGAATCGATCCTTCAACCGGCTTCTATGAGTCCGGTAGCCAGGTTATAAACCAGAAAACAGCGACCGAGACATATACTTTCAAATTCGATTTTCGTTCTCAATTGAATAAAATAAACTTCCTAAAGATGGGTGTGCAACTCATATATAATAAGATTGATTATCTTGATATAGCCGATGGAGCTCTTTTCTTATCAAAATATGGTGAGCATAAATTTCGTGGGGAAGAATATTTTGATCCTCCTCCCGGACCCTACCCGGAATACGGCAGGTCGCGCTGGGTATATAAAGCCTTCCCCTTAATCGGGGGAATTTACATAGAGGATAAATTTGAACAAGCAAGTTTGATATTTAATGCCGGCGTACGCCTTGACTTTTTTAACAAGGGCTCTTCAGTACAGGACGAGGATTGGAAACAAAAATGGGAAGACGCCACCGGTCTAAAATCTGATTGGGACCAGTGGATATATTCCATTAGCCCAAGATTCGGTATATCATTCCCGGTTTTTGAAGAAACAGTTCTATTCTTTTCCTATGGACATTTTAATCAATTACCCGAACTGCAAAATTATTACCGGGATCCATATTCTGGTGGTTTAACAGGTAATCCACATCTGGATTATATTCAAACGATTTTATATGAATTTGGATTTACTCATAGACTGGCAATGGACCTTGCTATCGATATAAAAACATTTCAACGAGACATTTCTAATCAGGTTGATGTACAGCTATTGTTGGCTAACCTTGGTTTGCCTGTTATACTATATGATAATAAGGGCTACGCCCGTGCCCGAGGTATAGAAATTGAATTAGATAAAATCTATTCAAATTTTACTTCCGGCCACATCTCGTATATTGTTATGTGGGCAACGGGTTTTTCATCTTCAAGTTTCCAGGAATACATTTTATCACAATCTGATATACCAAATCCCATCCGTGAGAGAAGATTGGACTGGGATGAACGACATCAAATTGCTGCAAATTTAACCCTGCAGTCGCCTAAAGGGCAACATATGAATTTATTCGGATTAAATTTACCGGATATGTGGGCGCTAACATTTCTGGTTCGATATGGATCAGGAGTACCTTTCACACCCGGCACCAGAGATCCCATTGAACAACAATTGATTTATAACTCTTTAGATTTACCATGGACCTTGGGAATTGATATAAAATTTCAAAAGACCTTCGAGTTGAACAACCTGTTCCTTGATGTATTTCTTGATATATTCAATGCTGTAAATCGCGTGAACAACAGAATAATTAATGAGTGGACCGGTACGCAATATGAGTATGGAAATGTTTGGCAAGATTCGAATCAATATAATACCTGGCGTATCAATACTGGCTTTCAGAATCCAGAGTATATTGGAAATCCTGTCAATCTACAACTTGGTGTAAGATTTAGGTTTTAAGGATTTTTTCTATGAAAATTATACTGCTACTACTCATTCTTTTCTACTCCACATTGCTCTTTGCAGATGGTTTTCCACCCGCAGCAGATTTACTAACCCTCGATCATGCATTTCATGATGTGGGAAAGGTGTGGCAGGTGATAACCAATATGGGTTACTTAGGATATCACTGTTATACAACGTATGCCCCCCTCAAAAAATGTGAATATCCCAGTGGAAGTGGCAGTTCATACCTCTATGGGGGTAGTATATTAGTAGCTGGGATTAAAAATAATCGAAAACTGTTTTCAATGGCTGATGCCTGGTCTGAAAATAGCGGCAATTGTGCCTATGAGTTTTACCCCTCAGCTGAACCCTGGGACAGCGTTTGGGTCGGTAAACGGGGAGAAATAATGGATATACCCTATCTTCCAAATTATTCACCTTTGGCTGATCAAACCCTGGTCTGCCGCTATAATGATTATCAAATTAAGATTCCGGACCAAGTAGCGCCTATGAATTTAGAAGTTATCCAGCTCTCCCATGCCTGGGGCTCTCCCCCATTTGATGAGTGGATATTATTTGAATTTTATATTACACCGACCAAGGAGAATTTAAAAGATGTCTGGATTGCCTGGTGGTGCCAGGCCTCGCTTAGTGGAACTCTTGGCAGTGCCGGGTATGATAATTTGGTCTATTTTGATGACGGACGAAATATGGGAGTTGTTGAAGATTTGCCGGGAGAAGGTGATGATATGATTGCCGGGCCGATTGGGTATATCGTCTTCCCACCGGATGACATCGACACAACGGCCTTAAAATGGACGTTTAATAATAGGATAATGACCGATCACTTAGATGAAATTCAATATGATCTTATGTCTGCTGGGACCATTGATCCCCCTTCGACAGATGGTGATGGTGGAGATCGTGGATTTTACCGGTTAGCGTTTGGACCTATTGATCTTGCGGTAGGGGATACGGCACATTTTATGGTTGGTGAAGTTTTTGGTGAAGGTAAAGAGAATTTCTTAGAGAATGCTGACAGGTTGATTGGATTAAAAAAAAATAATTTCCAAACCCCCTTTGCCCCGCCACGTCCGGATGTTCGTGTGACTACCAGCAATCACGCGGTCACTTTAAAATGGGATATACAACCGGATGGTCTAAATCCGGAGACTTATCAAGATCCCTATAGATTTGATTCTGTGGCCCAACCATTTGAAGGATATCGTGTTTATAAGAGTACACAAAGCTCGGGTGGGCCCTGGACATTGTTGAAGGAATTTGATGTCCCTGATAATGAATTTTTTGACAATGCCGGCTTGGAATATGAGTATACAGATATAGGGTTGGTGAATAATTTGGATTACTTCTATACAGTAACCAGTTTTTCGAAACCCGATACAATTTCATTTTTTCCAAGTCAGGAATCCAGTAAATCGGGTAACGCAAAAAGAATTGCACCAGGAACAGCAGCTCCTGAGACTGTAGGAGAAGTGGCGGTAGTACCAAATCCATATCGCGCCGATATATCTTACAGTGCATACAATCCTCCCTGGGAATCACCGGGGAAGGGGCGACAAAGATGGGTGGAACAAGATCGTAGAGTTCAATTTATTAATATCCCAAATCCTTGTGAAATAAAAATTTACACATTGGCCGGTGATCTGGTACAAACCATTTTTCATAATGATGCAGAGCGTGGTTTTGCAGATTGGAACCTGACATCGTCAGTAGGTCAGACCGTTGCCAGTGGTATTTTTATGTTTTCGGTAGAAGATAATAAGAGCGGTAATGTGCAAGTGGGGAAGTTTGTAATTATCAAGTAATTTGTTAAATAGAAAATATTTTTAAAATATTCTACAAACTTAATCGGGAGTTTGGTAATGTTCAATAAAATAACAATCATAGTACTCATCATGACGTGCTTTGTTTATGCCCAATATGAACGCCCGGGAAGTACAGCAGCTCAATTTTTGAAGATTGATGTCAGCCCCCGGGGCACTGGATTGGCAGGTGCGTACATCTCAGTGGTAGAAGGTGCAGAAGCTACATTCTATAATCCGGCAGTCATTGCTGAGATGGAGGGAACCGATATTGTTTTTAACCATAATGATTGGTTTGCTGATATTAATCATGAATTTGTTGCCATTGCACATAATTTTGGCGACTATGGGGCATTTGGATTATCGGTAACAGGGATTTATACAAATGAGATGAAAGTCCGCACCCCACTTCAGCCGGATGGTACCGGTGAGACGTTCTATTCAGGAGCATATAAAATTGGTGTGACATATGCCAGGAGTTTGACCCAAAATGTCACATTTGGTGGATCGGTCAATTATCTAAATTTAAAGTTATATAATGAGTTTACCCAAGACGCATTCACACTCGATATCGCAGTAAATTTTGATACCGGTGTTCGTGGTCACCGTTTTAGTTTATCTGTTACCAATTTTGGTCAAAGTGTAACCTTTGTTAATGAAGAATACCCAATGCCAACTACTTTTACTTTTGGTATGAGCGTTAATGCCATAGAGGCAGACGGATATAAAGTACTCGCGAGTGGCCAGGTCAAGAAGCCAAATGATGGATTACCCGTGGGACAAATCGGTTTGGAGTTTAACTTGTCGGATATTGCTATGGTTAGGAGCGGATACAATATCGGGCACGATGTGGCAACTTTTGCATTCGGATTTGGAGTTAAAACGCGATTTGTTGAAAGCACTGAATTACGCGCGGATTATTCTTATAGCGATTGGAGCGCACTAGGTGCTTCTCATCGTATTGGAATTGGTTTCTCGTTCTAATATTACGCTGGAACAAATTTAAGAAGGTAAATATATTAACCGATTTCAGAAGCAGAGTAAACCTAGATATTATTTATTAAATATACCATATAAATTTTTGCTATAATTTATCTTCATCTTGTTTGATTATTGCTCCTAAAATTCACTCTTATACTAGAAATTAAGAGTCCGAGTTCAAATTTTCACTCAAATATATATGAGTCCACTCTAAAAACGGGGTATTTGTCATGCCGAATTTATTTCGGCATCTATAAGCTCAATAAAAACAATAGATCCTGAACTAAATTCAGGATGACTATTTCGGTTTTTTCCCTTTTTAGAGTGAACTCATATATTTTTAATATTAATCTAATTAGGAAATTAGTACCCGTCCTGCGAATTACATCTTTCATAGTATCTAAAAGTAGGAAAATATGTGATGAAAATTATTACACTAATATCCTTACTAATTTTAACCAACTTGCTGATAGCGAGTGAATTTCCAGCTGATCCATCCAAAATGACCCTTTCATTTAAACAACACACTGTAGGTAGGAATAAAATTGTATCCAATTTAGGTGACTTTAAAATTCCTTCTCAATTCCAATTAGATGGTGGTGCCAACCTCATTCCTACCAATGATAAACCGCCTTTATACCCCGGAGGTAGTACTGCTTTTCTCTTGGCCGGGATGAAAGGTAATGACAAAATCTTTTCCAGTGGCAGTGTATGGTCTGAACACAGCTATTATTGGGCCTTTGAGTTTTTTCCTGGCGGGGAGCCGTGGGATTCTATCTGGGTTGTTCATAAAGGAGAGGTGGTGGATATACCGTACTGGCCGAATTATAAAGGTATATCCGATGAAGATTTTATTTGCAGGTTTAACGACTACAAAATTCATGTTCCCGATCAAACAAAGCCTATTGGTGTTGATGTCATTCAAGTAACGCATTCGTGGGGTATTCCGAGTTATGATCTTTGGACTCTCATCGAGTATTATATTATTCCGACACAAGCGGATATCCACGATATGTATTTTGGTTGGTGGTGCCAATTAGGTATAGGTGTTTGGAATGAGACAAAGACGAACTATGATGACTTGAGATATTTTGATGAGGAGAATAAAGTTACTTTTCATGAAGATCTCCCGGGTCATGATGCAGACGGCATGGCTGGACCCCTGGCCTGGAAAATATGGCTGCCCGAAGATGTTCCATCGGAACAGGTTCACTGGTCATTTAATAACCGAATCATGATCAGCCATTTTGATGATATATGGTATGATCTTTTGTCCTCGGGCAAAATCGATCCACCTACAACCGACGGTGATCATGATGGAGACCACGGTTTCTCAAGTACAGGTGTTGGTCCCTTCGATGTTAAATTGGGGGATACCCTACATATAAGATTAGGCGAGGTCGTAGGAATTGGCAAAGAAGGCGTTTTGGACAACATAAGGCGGTTAGAGGATATGATGGCGCGTGATTTTGCTCTCCCGACAGCACCACCACCACCACCACTGCGCAGTAAGCCAGGTAACCATCAAGTTACTTTATACTGGGACGCACAATCCGAAGATGTGAATCCTGAAACCTGGCGCGATGAATATCGTGAAGATTATGATATCGAACCACAACCATTTGAAGGCTATCGAATTTATAAGAGTTTCGAGATAAATGGTCCCTGGCAATTACTGGATCAATTTGATGTTGAAAATAACTCCTTTGAGGCCAACACAGGATTGATTTATGAATATACCGATATTGGCCTGTTAAATAATGTTGAATATTTTTATGCCGTTACGGCGTTTAGCAAGTCTGATGTTATAACAGGATTTCAGTCTCTAGAATCGGCAAAGGAGCTTAGCAGGGTAACCGTAATACCGGGTACTCAAGTTCCTGAATCGGTAGGAGAAGTTTTTGTTATTCCAAATCCCTACCGTGGTGATCTGAATTATAGTTCCTATAAACCACCATGGGAGAGACCTGATCCCAATAGAAATATTCAAAATCAACCGGGCAAGGATCGCTGGACAGAATACGATCGCCGGATTCAATTTGTCAATGTCCCCAGTCCTTCCGTGATTAAAATTTACACACTCGCAGGTGATTTAGTGCAAACATTGGATCATGACAATTCTAAGCTGGGTATAAAAGATTGGGGTTTAACATCTTCTGTCGGTCAAACGATTGCCAGTGGTATTTATCTTTATACCGTAGAGGATAAAAAGAATGGAAAGATTCAGGTGGGGAAGTTTGTTGTTATAAAATAATTAAATTTGTCTTTGCGTGAGATGTTTATGCAAATTATAATGTTATTTGTATCA
>SDBS01004837.1_pt1 | contig 13182 bp, 5 predicted proteins | sample 2277091 | NCBI WGS metagenome assembly SDBS01 (sample SAMN10404972, study PRJNA504765) | marine sediment metagenome | isolation source: marine sediment core GS10_PC15, 163 cmbsf | place: Arctic Ocean: Southern Knipovich Ridge | collected 2010 | reverse complement strand
TTATATACCATCATCGACAGAAGGAGTAACAAGCCCCATAACAACAGCGGGAGCTGTAGCCCTGGATTATGCCGGTGTTCTTGTCGGACTGGTACTGTCACAATTAATACGAGAGGGGGCACCTGTTTGAGATAGTGGATTGGATTAGAGCGTTCACGAATGATGTCAAAGTGACTGAAGAGACTCTGGCTTTAGATGCTATTGAAGAAGTCGGGCCCGAGGGCAACTATTTGAAAACAGAACATACCCGTAAGCATTACAAAAAACGCGAGATCATGCAACTTGTTGAAGAATTCCAAAACGCCCCCAAGACTTTGAATTAGTGATATTAACGCCCTGTGCTTTTTCTCTCTGTTTCAGCACTCCAACTCATTCCACAGAAATGAAAAAAGGGGAAGCTTACGAGCTTCCCCTTTTTGTAAGCAGCTTGAGCTATTTAGAAAACGAAACGGATGCCCAGCTGAGCTCTCCTGGGTAAAACGTATCCTTGTGGTGCCAAGTAGACCGGGCTGTCTGCATTCGTTTCTGCGACCCCGGAGTAGTGGTCGCTATTCAGGAGGTTCCATACGTCCATCAATATTTTTAATCTCGTTTGTTTCCAGAGCCTAAATTCTTTTTCCAGTCTCAGATCCAAAGTTGTCACGTTCGGATATCTTTGGCTGCCAGGTTTTTCAGCTGCTATCCTTCGAATTCCCTGATCCAGATCATAAATAGGAATCGTGCGGTTTAAAGCTCTCCCTTGATCATAGGCAAAATAGGCGCTGAACATTATTCCATGAGGAAAGATATAGGTTCCACTGAGCCTGAGCATATATTCTCGGTCATAATTGCCCGGGACATCATACATATTGATGAGTTGATTTGGATCACTATAGCCAACAGGGTAGTTTCGGCCCTTAGACCAAGTAAAGCTCCCGAACACCTGCCAGTTGTGGGAGAGGCGCTTCCTGAAAGTAAAAATCAAAGCTTTATAATCAGAAGTGTTGCCCGGATTGGTGGTTACATAGAAATTCTCAGCAGGGTCGTTTGTCTGATTGAAGACCTGAATGGTCTGGTCCCCATGTTCATCGTAGTAAGGTATTTGCTCATATTCTCCACCAGTATTCTGCGTGGCGACAATATTCTTTGATTTCTTATAGATGCCGGTTAAAGCAAGGGAAAAATCAGGGAATAATTCCCTTTCTATTCCTAGGGTATATTGGTCAGAATACGGATTTTTCATATTCCGGTCGATTCCCAGATTAATCAAGGGATCTATATGTTCGTAAAGAATATCGTATTCTTCTGTATCCCAGTTGTATTCATACCAGTATCTATCGGTTTTCGATGGGGCGCTATTATACATGACCTGCATAAGCATATGGCCATAATACCGGCCATAGCTTGCTTTAAATACAGTTTTCCTATCTGAAGTCAATTGGTAAACAAGTCCCAGCCGAGGCGAAAATGTGTCCCATCTGAGAAGGTCCTTATCCGCCGGAAATGTTACGTCTGTTGGATTTGCGTTTTCATCCAGTTTACTGAACTCGGGATAGCCGCCTCGAGTGTGATCAAATCTTATACCCAAGTTCAAGGTTAAGCGGTCATGCGGAGTCCAACTATCGTCGATAAAGGCACTGATTCTGTTGGAAACTCCTCCGTATTCTTCAGGGTTCATGAAAAAGGCAAAATAAGGATACCCATCCCAATCGTAATAATACGCGTTGCTGTGGTAGCCCCATTTCCATCCAGCCCAGCTGTGGTTGTAAACAGCCCCAACTTTGAACTCGTGGTCACCCAGGAGAAAATCATCAGCGAAATGTGTAAGCGAGCCCTGGATTTGCTGCTGGCCGGTGGGCCAATCACCCCACCAATAAGAGTTTTCTGAATACTGCCCAGTATAAGCATCATAGCGTGCGGAAGTATCAAAGTCTCCATCTGCGGCTCTCGTTAAGAGAGTGACCCACCATCCGGAATATTTGATCTCAAGGAATGTATTTTGACTGAAGGTTGAAGTCCAGGAGGCGGATACTAAAGGATTAGAGGCATCTTCAGACGTCACGGCTTCATAGGGTGTATATGCATCAGGCGTAGCTTCCCATCTATAGAAGTTCCAATCCACTGAAAGGGTGAGCTTATGATTTTCATGGGCCTGCCAGTCAAGTCTCCCGAACGTAGTAGGATAACGATATAGGCCAGATCCAAAAGCTGGATCGGCCCCCACTCCAACCGCTTGATCAATCATGTACTGTCCCGCCCAAAAAAACCAAAGTTTATCCTTTATTATGGGCCCCCCTACAGTACCAGTCACCTCATTATACCTATCACGATAGAAAGGAAATTCCTCATCGGGTGTATTATTTCCTGTCAACCAGTTCGCACGATAATAGAAATTGAGAGAGCCTTGAAATGTATTGGAACCCGTTTTGGCGACGAGGTTCACAACCATGCCCTGAAAGTTCCCATATTCAGCCGGAGCTCCTGACACGATAACATCTATTTCTTCGATCTGATCGGGGTTCGCCCACAACCAGGAACCTGCGTTTTCTGGGTTGGTGGTTTCTACGCCTTCAAAATAATAGGTGTTTTGGGAGGTGCCAGATCCCATGGCCGATTGCCAATTGTTCGAGTGGCCTCCATCATAGCTAGTGACGCCGGGTGTTGTTCCCACATAATCGAAGAAGGAAAAACGGCGCATTGGGAGGACTTCCATCAAATCTGAGGTGATATTGGTGGAGAGAGCCGACTTATGCACATCCACCACGGGACTTTCCGCCGTTACTGTGACGGTCTCCTCTAAGGTGGCAAGTTTTAAGACCACATCCATTGTAACAGTTCCACCAACGTTCACACGGAGTTCGGTCATTTTGGCGGCCTGGAAGCCTTCTATAGTTGTGGTTACCTCATATGTTCCAGGCAAAAGGTTTGGAAACCTGAACTTCCCTTCCTCATTAGTTATAATTGAACGCACACCCCCCATAAGCTTCTCACCTGATAATTCGACAGTCGCCCCTGGAAGAAACTCTCCTTCTGTATCTGTGACTGTCCCTCTTATACTTCCAGTTCTTGTCTGGGCATAGCTCATGCTACCCATGAGCAAAAGAGCTGTAAAAATAGCAAGCATTGACATGACTATTCTTCTCATTATTCCTCCCCTTCTAATGTTCACACATTGATGATGGGATGTTTGGCTGCAGGACAATCCGCATTATTACCCGCTATATTAGAGTAATATAGATTTGGATTTTAAGTGTATAGTATAATTATGCTGTTATTTTGTATAATTAAGCTATTAATTTGCACAGATCTTAATTTTTTGCCTTTTTTCTATGTTCCAGGATTTACTGGGGCCTGATGAAATATATTTATTGCGGGAGCAAAAAAGATCTGAGCGTCACTAATCCCACGAAGGAGTTCAGATATTTGCAATTTCTCTAATATCCTGAGTACAATGATTTATGAATATGAGTTAGATAAGCTAAATAAAGTGACAGAAGGATGACTATAATAAAAAAATACATGGTCATTCTGTTCATATCTTTACTGGCTTTCCCTCTGGAGGTTTCATCCGGAGTCAGGTCAGAAGGCGAACTCCCTCCCCGTTTCAAACAATGGCTGGAAGAGGAAGTATGCTATATTATCACGTCTCTAGAGAAAGAGGTCTTTCTTCAGCTTCAGACAGATCGAGAAAGATATCCTTTTATAGAAGCGTTCTGGAAACACCGGGATCCCACGTCTGGAACGCCAGAAAATGAATTCAAGGAAGAGCATTATCGTCGCATCAAATATGCCAATCAACATTTCGGGAGAACTGTCCCCTGGCTGGGTTGGCAAACCGATCGGGGAAGGATTTTTATCATTCTTGGTGAACCCAGGGGTATAGATCGCCACACCGGCGCAACTCAGGTATACAGCACTGAAGTCTGGTTTTATCAAGGGCTAACCCAATACGGTCTTCCCTCCGGATTTAATCTGGTTTTTTTCCAGAAAGACGGGGTGGGAGAGTATGTTCTTTACAGCCCCAGTGCCGATGGCCCTCAGGCTCTGCTCGCAGCCTACGATGGCGACCAGGCGGATTATGTCCAAGCCTTCCAGACTTTAAGGAAAATAAACCCCCAGCTGGCCAAAGTTTCTTTTTCCCTTATTCCCGGAGAATCATTTCAATATGGTCGTCCCTCGCTGGCTTCTGATATGCTGATCCAGAATATTTATACCGTTCCCCAAAAAGAACTTGAGGACAAATATGCACGGATGTTTTTGGCTTATAAAGACAGGGTGGAAGTGGAATATTCAACCAATTACATAGACAACGATTCTTCGATCAAAATTCTTCAAAATCCCTCGGGAGTTTATTTTGTCCACTATGTTGTGGAAATCATGAAATTTTCGATGCAGCAGTATCAAGATAAATATTCCACCCATTTGAAAATAAACGGAAATGTCGCTGATTCGGAGGGAAAAACAATTTACCAGTACGAGGGATCCATTTCTGTAGAACTGGATGAAGACCAGCTTAAAAGCATCTCCTACAAGCCCTTCGATATTTATGATATGTTCCCTTTGATTGCCGGCACCTACAAATTTTCGGTGATCATAAAGAATGAAGTATCTAAAGAATTCACCTCGTTTGAAAAGGACATAATCATTCCTGAGGATGATTCTGCACTGGGCATGAGTTCTTTGGTATTAGGTTATAAGATGGAACAGGCCTCATCTGAGGCGCAGAATCTTAAGGCCTTCAAATTAGGTTCTTTTCAATTTCTTCATCAACCTAAAAATATCTTTCGTTCACAAGATACTCTCTTCCTGGCCTTCCAGATCATCGGATTATCTTCTGATTTGAGGCAAAAAGGTCAGTTGAAATATGAATTTTTCAAAGGCGATGAGCCGTTTCTTAATTTCACCAGAAAAGTCAGCCAATATGAAGGAGGAGTGAATTTTAAGCATGAATTTGCTCTCCAGGAATTCCCTCCGGACTACTACCGCCTTCAGGTTGGGTTGTGGGATGGTGAACAGGAAATCCTTTCTGAGGAAGAAAATTTCGGGATTTCCCCTGTCCCAGAGTTCCCCCGCCCCTGGATTCACACCAAAACACTGCCGCCCCCAGATCACCCTGTCTATTCCTTCCTCTTGGGAAAGCAGTTGTTCAACAAGGGAGAAGTCAATAAAGCACAGGCCAAATTAGAGGAAGCTTTCCAGAAGAAGCCCGATTCCTTAGATTTTGCCTTGGACCTGGCCCAGGTCTATTCTGTTCAAAAAAAACACCACCAGGTTAAGCAAGTGCTGATGGCTTTCTCTGATGTGTCGGAGGTGCCTTATAGACTTTATCTTCTTTTGGGAAAATCCCATCAGGCTCTGGGGGAATTCGATCGGGCCATTGCCGTCTACAACCAGGCTCTCTCCCATTATGGGATAAATTCAAACCTTCTGAATTCAATAGGAGAATGTTACTACCGCCTGGGGATATGGGATGAAGCCCTGGCCGCGTGGGAGAAATCATTGGAAATCAACGACCATCAACCTGATGTTGAGGAGAAGGTAAAAATCCTGAAAAAAAGATATCTGAATTAGATTAAGAAAGATATGAATATGAATAAAAGAATATGGATTCCGGCTGTGATTGTCCTCGTTCTAGTCGGGTCGCTCATCTATTTGTTCTTCTTGAAAGCCCCGCCAGATAAAAAAATAGCCAGCGATAAAATCCTTAAATCCTTCCGATCCGTGTTAAGTCCCGTTAAGCCTGAGGAAATGAACATCATCCTGTTTACGATTGATACACTCAGGGCGGATCATTTGGAATGCTATGGCTACGACAAGGTAAAAACTCCTCAAATCAACCGATTGGCAAACGAAGGGATTCTGTTTGAACACAACATCGTCCAGGCTCCTCTTACTCTTCCTTCCCATGCTTCGATCCTGACGGGGACCTATCCTCTCCATCATGGCGTCCGCGATAACGGGGGATTTTACCTGGATGAAAGCCATCTCACTCTGGCTGAATCATTGAAAAGCAAAGGCTATGCAACCGGAGCCTTCGTGGCTGCTTTTGTTCTCGATTCCCATTGGGGGCTCGATCAAGGTTTTGACTATTACTATGATAATTTTGACCTAACAAAGTACAAAAAAATCAGCCTTGACTCTGTCCAGAGAAGGGGAGACGAGGTGCTCGCTGAAGTCTATAAATGGGTGGAGAATCAATCTCAGCAGAAATTCTTCGCCTGGATTCATCTCTATGATCCCCATACTCCTTATGATCCTCCGGAGCCGTATAAATCCCAGTATGGAGGAAAACGCTACAGCCTTTACGATGGCGAGATTGCTTATGTAGACCAGTTGATGGGAGAATTCCGCAATTTTATGGAAGAAAAGGGTTTGTGGGAAAGGACCTTGATTATATTCACTGCAGACCATGGAGAGAGTTTGGGGGAGCACAAAGAGAGTGCGCACGGTTTTTTTATTTATGATTCGGATGTCAGGGTTCCTTTGATCGTAAGATTTCCTGGAGCTAAACTGGCCGGACGCACAATACAAAATCAGGTGAGAAGCATAGATATCATGCCCACGGTGTTGAATGCTGTCGGCGGGAACATCCCCGAAAGTGTTCATGGGAAAAGTTTTTTGCCGCTATTGTTGGGGCAGGAGGAAGAGACCGAACGTCTCGCTTACAGCGAAACATACTGGCCAAGATACCATTATGGGTGGAGTGAGCTCAAGCTCTTGCGTAAAGGCCAGTATAAGTTTATCGACGCTCCGAGACCCGAGCTATACGATGTCTATGAAGATCCGGGAGAGACGGAGAATCTGGTCAATCGGAAAGCTTCGCTCGGGAATGAAATGAAGAGGGAACTAGAAGCACTGATCGAGCAGTATTCTCGAGAAGGCATCGCTGAAGCTGAACCCCAAAAGATCGACAATGACTCTCTGATAAAGCTGCAAGCTCTGGGCTATATTGGCTCATTCCGGACCTCCCAGAAAGCCAAGGGTGAACGCCTGGCAGATCCCAAGGACAAGATCGAACTCTATAACAACATCAAAATGGCCCAATTTTTGGTCACTGAAGAAAAGATGGAACAGGCTGAAAACATGATCAAAAACGTTCTGGAGAGCGATCCCGCTGTGCTCGAGGCCCGTTATGTCCTTGGCAATATATTTTCCAAACAGGAAAAATACGAGGAGGCCATTGAAGAATACTCCAAAGCTCTTTCCGTTGATCCGGAGTATTACGATGCCATTTTCGGCATAGCACTGGCCTATAAGAAATCCGGGAATACAGAAGAAGCGATCGTAGGCTTCAAACGCCTCTTAGATATCGATCCCAGGGATACAAAACCCCATTTCCATCTAGGGGATCTGTACGAAGAGCGAGGTGATCTGGATAAGGCCATCTCGCATCTGATATCGGCGGTAGATTTGGATCCCGAAGGTCCGGTCTTCCGCAATAATCTTGGAGCTCTTTATCTAAAAAAGAAGATGTATGCTGAGGCTGAGAAAGAGATTCGGACTGCTCTCAGCTTCGAAAGGAGCGTCCCTATACAGAACGCTCATTTCAACCTGGGATTGCTTCATGAGGAGAGAGGAGAGATCCTTTTAGCCATTGAGGAATACAAAAAGGAACAGGAAACGAGTCCGTTCAACTTCCAAGCTGATTTCAATCTGGGACTTTTGTATGTCAAAACAAAAGAAACGGAAAAAGCCATAGAAGAATTCAAAAGCTGTATCCAGAAAAATGAAGAATATGGCAGCGCCTATGTCTTTTTGGCCAAAGCTTATATGGACACTGGAATGGATCTCAACGAGGCAGCCCAGCTGGCGGAGAAGGGAATTAGCCTAACTCCTGATTTAAAGACAACTGTTCTCGCCCACTTTGTTCTGGCTGATATTTATAACAGACTGGGAAGGGTTAATGATTCGCGTTGGCACGTGGAGACGGCAAGAGAATTACAAAAATCCCTCATCCATTAAGATCAAAAGATCAATTGTCCCCTATATAAACGTAAGTTAACGTAACCATCCCTTGAATTTAAAATTGTTTATTACGATACATGAAACTAAACTTGCATGTGAGCTATACATACTATTGATGATCGCGTGGAATGGTCTCTTCCCAGGTTTTCTCCTTGATGAGTTTTCCATTTTCTAGCGCCCGCCGCGTGTATGTGTAGTAAAAGTTCTCGCGATCACTGGTCAATGAAAGATCGCCCTCCACTGTCACTGTTCGATTGTCAAGTTTAATCGTATAACGAGTCTTGCCCGTTACGCTGGCCCTGGCAGGGTCGTTGTCCTGCGCCTTATGGACTATCTCCTCCCAATACTTGATTGTCGCCCACGGATAAACCGAACCTTCCGTGCCCGAGGCGACGATTCGTGTTTGGAATGTGAGCGGACTTCGCTCGATGCTCCTGGTTTCGGCATAGCCGGAGGTGGTTTCATCACCGACTTTCAGATAACCATAGCCCGGAAGCTCCGGATCCTTGGCAGGAGGTAAAAAATCGGGTCGCGCCCGATCGGACTGAGGCATCACCGGCAGCACAATATGTGATGCATTGGCGCCATCTACTCTCAGCGTCGTGGTCATCGCAAAGGGTGTCGGCCAGATCATTGGCCAGATTGCGTTATTTACAGCCAGGCGGATACGGTGCCCCTTGGGGAACACCCACGAAGTAAAGTGCAGGTCAAACTCCAGCTTATAGACCTGTCCCGGCACCAGCGCCTCCGGTTTTTCCGTAGATTTCCTGTGTGCTCCGCTAAGACCGGCTCCGGCCACCTGGGTGACGGTTCCATCGGGTGCGATGTCGGAAATACGCACGATCCAGTTGGCAAGGGGCGCATCCGCCGATACAAGCAATATTGCTCTAGGAAAGCCGAGAATCTCCAGGTCTTGTTCCAGCGGATCGGAATCATAGACCAGGCTATAGGCGTCGGTGCCGCGCTGATCCCAGGGAAAATCCCCCCACCAGTTGACGTTGCCCGATGCTTCAACACCGACGGTGGGAATGTATCGAAGCCTATGGATTTGTCCGTCACTCCCGACAGATTGGGCAGCCGACAAGGTGTGATCAGCGTGAGCGTACAGTGCCAGTTTTTCGGTGCGATCGATCGGCCAGCCGTCCTCCCAGCGCCAGTAGCCAGGCACCATGTCGACAGCGCCCGGCGGATGCCACTCGCGAACATAAACCGCGAACCGGGGTTCCTCCATGATGCCTGTGTCCTCGCCCTTCATCCAAAAATCGAACCAGCGCACGGCCTCGCGGCGCCATTCCATTCCAGGCTCCGGATAGGGCAGGTTCGGCCAGGTGTGCGCCCAGGGACCCATCATGCCCTTGACCGGAGCCTCGAGTTTTTCGAGCATTCGAGGCACGCTGTCGCGATATCCGTCATACCATCCACCGATGACAAACGTCGGTACGCGGATGCTGGAGTAATCGGAATTGAGTGAGGCCCGGTTCCAGAATGGACCATCACGTTGCTGACGTGTGTATATGAGCAGCCAGGGTTCCGTATCGAAGCGATCGCGAAAATAGTCCTCATCGATGACGTAATCCGGTGGCGCGGGTAGAATATTGGCAATATCCTGGCCGAGCTCGTAGGAATCGACGTGCATCATGCCATCGATGAAATGACAATCATCACGAAACAGGTCGTCGGTACCCTGGATTGCGACAATGGCTTTCAGTGCCGGCGGATTGCGCATCGCCATCTGGATCGAGTTGAATGCCCCCCATGAGATACCAAACATGCCGACATTGCCCGTGGACCATGCCTGTTTCGACAGCCAGTCAATGACCGCCTCGCCATCTTCCTGTTCCTGATCTGTATATTCATACTCGATCAGCTTGCCTTCGCTGGTTCCGGTGCCGCGCATATCCACCCGCGCAACGATATAACCCCGCTTGACAAAGTATGAGAACACTTGGAACCGGCTGTTGCGGCTTTCGTCTTTGCGGTAGGGCAGATACTCGAACAGAATGGGGAATTGTGCGGAGGCCTCTCGATCTGCCGGCATGAACAGACTGGCGGCCAACCGTACGCCATCAGGCAAAGGGATCCAGACCTCCTTGACCTCGATCCCCTCATGCGTGACATCGGGAAGCCTTGACTGGCTGTTGGCTGCTGCCGTGATGGTGAGCCCCACAAGTGTAATCGCGATCACTAAGCGCCATCTCACAATGCGCACCATATAAAGATCCGGTTTGGTCTTCACAACTCTCCCTCCCTCACGGCCATTAGTTATCCTCTAATGAATGCTAAAGCAATATTATAGCATGGACATTTGCTAATCAAGAAAATCCAAATCGAAATTGTCACACTCGAAACAACCTGGCCAATGGGTCGTTCCGGGATGAATGTCTCAATGTAAATTGGTACTTGTCAATCGATGATGCAAAAGAGAAAATAGAAATCTGGAGATAGCCATATGTTTTCATTCAAGAAGATCATCGTTTTACTAATTGCGTTAGCTTTACCATTTTCGGGCAGTGCATTGGCCCAGAAGACAATTCTATTAAAAGAGAACCTTATCTGGGAAATCATTGCAGAAGTATCAGGGCAATTGCAGGTAAATAATATAATGCAGCTGGCTCCGTATGAGATGAACAGACCGGAGAGCGAATACCTCGATAATTACCGTGAAACGGATTTTATGCTGAATATCCTGAAACAGTACGGTTTCTCGGATGTTCATGTTGAGAAATTTGATTCCGATCCCCAGTGGGACGCTGTCAGGGGCAGATTAACCATCACTGGCCCCCGTAAAGAGGTCATCGCAGACCATGATAGGGTTGCGGCTTCACTGGCAAAAGGATCAAAAACCAGCAATGTGGAGACAGAGCTGGTATATATTCCCAACGGGGGCAGTGAAAAAAGCTATGAGGACATCGATGTGAAAGGGAAGGTCGTCATTTCAGAAGGTGGTGTCCGCTCGATTTTCGATGCCGCGGTAAATAAGAATGGCGCGGCAGGTGCCGTATCATACGATGTCAGGTACCCGGAAAGATATCCCGAAATGCTGGTCTGGAGTTCCGTACAGCCGGGAAAGGATAAACAGCGGGGTTTCGGTTTTCAGATCACCTACCCCAAGGGTAAAGAGTTAATTGCCAAGCTTAAAGAAGGAAACAAGATAACAGTGCATGCGGATGTGGAAACAAAAGATTACCCCTGTAAGCTGGACGTTGTAACAGGCCTCATCCCCGGCACGGATAGGTCGGCGCAGGAACTACTGCTTGTTGCTCATCTTTTTGAAGGTGTTGCAAAACAGGGGGCAAATGACAACTACAGCGGCGTCGTGTGTATTCTTGAGACAGGAAGAACAATACTTGAGCTTGTTAAAAAGGGAGTTATTGAGCAACCGAGAAGGAGTATCAGGTTTTTATGGGTTGCCCACTTTACCGGCTCTAGGGCATATATTAAGAAACATCCGGATGAGATGGAACGTGTATTTGCAGGTATCAACATGGACATGGTGGGTGAACATTTATTCAAGACGCGGTCATATTTTAATGTCAGCAGGTCGAGCTGGGCCATGCCGACCTTTTTTAATGATGTTGTCCAGGATTTCGCGGCGCTCACGCGTGAAATGAATAATGACGGGATAACCCCATATTATGGAAAATTGGCTCTTCAGATCGCGAGCCCTTCAGGCAGTCAGCTCCCGTTCCTTCTGAATGTCATTGGATATGACTCCGGCAGTGACCACATGGTTTTCAGTAACGGAAACGTCAAAGTTCCCATTGTGTTTTTTAACTGCTGGCCGGATGATTTTTACCACAGCAGCATGGATACTCCTGATAAATCTGACTCCACTCAGTTGAAGCGGGTTGCGTTTATCGCTGCGGCTTCAGCCATAGCGGCCACAAGTGCAAAGCCGGAAGATGCCAGAACTTTGGCAGCCCTGTCAGCCGGTAAAGGCCGCAGAAGAATAGCGGTCAAGTATGAGCATTCCATAAATTTGATGCAGACTGCCGAAGCTGCTGACCTTTATACAGCGTATAAAAAAGCAGCGATAACGATGGAACAGTCATACAAATATGAAATTGCGAATTTGAAAACTATCCTGAAAATAGCTGAAGATGATAAAAACGCGATCAGCAGCGTTGAAACCGAATCAGCCAATTTTAATATGGAGATGAATGCGTCTTTAAAATCCCTTGGCGAAACTTATAAATTCTTGTGCAGACAGCACAATGTAAAACCTGTGAAACTGGGATTAACTCCGGAAGAAGAAAAGATGAGTAAGCTGGTCCCGACTAAAAAGGCAAAAGGAATGGTTGCTCAGATGGCTGTAGAGATGAATTCCGGTCTTCCCGAATCACATGATGTTAATATGCATTCATTCGCAGCCTGGGAATTGGCAAATTTCATAAACGGCAAAAGAACCATGCTCGAGATAGCACATGCAGTTCTTGCTGAATGCGGTGGTCCCATGCCGGAAAGATCGGCAGAATTTTTCTACGGTCTTGAGAAAAACGGTGTGATTGAGCTGAAGAAGAAATAGCCTACGAGGAAAATCCTCTCGCCTTAAAGCTTAGGGTCTTTCAGTTACCTTCCACAAAACTTTTTAAACTGTTTAACAAATTGTCTTCTACTTCTATTTCATCACTATCCAATATTTTTGATCTAATTTTATCTCCACGCTCCCCTGGAACCATAACTTCTTCTACCCCTTCAAGTTTTTTTGCTTGTTTTATTGCCTTAGTCATTTTGGTGGTTTCTTCTATAAATTTCTGCATTCCTATCATAGCTTCAGGGTTGATCGCAATGACAACGTTTCCATCATTATCGCTTTCATTTACAAAATCCCCACCAACTAAAGCTCCTCCTATGATCTGAACCATTAAAGCAAGCCCGGCGCCTTTGAATCCTTTATCAAACGGTCTTATCGCCCCTTCCATTATTTCAGCAGGATCTGTTGTTTCGTTTCCTTCTTTGTCATAACCAAGCCCTTCAGCTACCTGGACTCCTTGTGTTTTTGCTTCCACTAAACCAAAATAGGATATTCCTGATGATGACATATCTAATACAATAGGTTCATTATCAGTAGGAACACCCCAGGCTATTGGATTGGTACAAAACAAAGGTTCATAAGAGCCATTAGGAGGTACCAACGCATAGGGGTAACTTGACATAGTAATACCAACTAAACCTGCGTCCGCAATCTTTCGTGACCAGTAACCAATAGCACCAGAGGATCCATCACCCGTATGTGTC
>SDBS01004836.1_pt1 | contig 13183 bp, 7 predicted proteins | sample 2277091 | NCBI WGS metagenome assembly SDBS01 (sample SAMN10404972, study PRJNA504765) | marine sediment metagenome | isolation source: marine sediment core GS10_PC15, 163 cmbsf | place: Arctic Ocean: Southern Knipovich Ridge | collected 2010 | reverse complement strand
AAGACGGCGGCGTTGAGTTCCCACTCGGCGAGCACGCCGTCCGATCCGGTCGGGCCGGACGGTTGCGGCGGACCGTTAACGTCGGTGTTGATCTGGTCGAAGTGGAACGCCCCGTCGATGGGCCGGATAGGGCTATGGCCGAAGACGACAGCCACCACGCCGGCGTTGAGCCTGCCGCTGGGATCGCGCCCGGGCGCCCCGACCAGCCAGTCGCCGATGCCGTCGCCGTTGAAGTCGACAACGGTGTCGGTGGCGGGGCGATAAACGGCGATGCGGGCGTTTGCAAAACCAAGGCGGTCGCCCGCCCGACCCATCAGCTCAAGACCGGGCAGATGCTGCTCCGGTAGCGGATTGGCGATTCGGGTCACATCGAAGGTTCCGAACGGGTGCCGCCCGTAGACTACGTAGGCCAGTCCGGCGTCGATAAGCCGACTGCCCGGATGCGCCGGATCGTAGGGGTCAGCAAACGGTGCCCCCGACGCGAGGTCGTCGAGTCCGTCGCCATTAAAATCGCTGTTGACGCCGCTGCGCTGCACTATCACGCCGGTAGCGGGGTAGACAGCAGCCAGGCCGGTAACGCTATATCCGAGCTGCCCGCCGTTGGTGTTTCTTTGTGGCGGCGGATTCAGCGGAAGCTCCTCGGGCCCGGCGTCTTGGAAATCTGCCCAGATGTGAACCATCTGCGGATAGAGCCACTCGCGGCTCGAATAATCGCGATTAACTGCTGAGGCCTGAGACGGCGCCCCATCGAGCAGTACCGGAGGCACGGTAAAGCTGCGGGACGGATCCGGCGCTCTACAGTTGGGCCACGATGGGTAGGGCGTCCGGTCCTCGTCGCGGGCAAAATCCCACCAGGTAACAACATAGTCAGCTTGACCGGATCCGCCGGCTATCGGAGCCTGCCCAAGTCTGGAATATATCACGGAAATACCGCCGGTTTCGTTCATATGGGTACGGGCTGCGTCGGACGGGCCGAAGATGTCGTAGCTTATCTGACTGATGATACTGCCCACCCCCGGCCGAACCGGGTTCATGCTCAGCGTTAGTGTATCCCCGTTGATGTTGAGTACCCTGTATATGTTGCTGAGGATGGCGCTGGGAATGTTCCTGACCTTGGGTGCGTTGGTGATATGCACCCAGTCTCCGAGCCTGACGCCTATGGTGTAGAAGTCCACACCGCCGGCGATCAGCTCGGACCCTATGGTCACGGTAGCGCCGCTCCCGGTGTACTTGCTGTACAGGTACCGCGGCCGCGTGTCGGGAAAATTAAACTGGCTCTGAGGACTTCCCCAATAGTGAGCCATTCTCGGCGCCCCTATGAGCAGTTCGCAGCCATCCTCGCCGTTCATATCCGCGTAGGAAATGGACTGGCCGTAATCACTGGGCACCAGGCTGTTCTGAACCAGCCAGCTCGGCGGATTCCAGGCGAACATATTGTCCACCTCGTCCTGGTAGTTGTAGCTGTAGTCGGGCCTGAACCGGACGCCATGGGCATAGGTAGCCTCAAAAGAAAAGGGTATGGCGCCCTCTTGGCCGACTTCAGACAGCACTATTACCAAATCTTCGAGGATGCCCGGACCGGCGCCGGCATCGGCGTTGCCCCGGCTGGAGACCACAATGGTCATACCGCTACTGGTGTTCATAGCGTCCGGTTGGACGTCGTCGGAGCGGTTATAGGTAGGCATGTTTAGCGGATAGGCGGAGGCGGCAATTATTGTTGACAGGCTATCGTTACCAGTGCCCCCAGCGGTCACGTCGCCGTCGTTGGGTAGGTTCAACTGGAGGAACGGATCGCCGGGGTCGGTGACGACAAACGGCAGCAGGGCTCCCACGCGGATTTGATAGTTGCGTGTGCGGTATCTGGTCACGCTTTGCGGCGGGTCTCCTTCCGGTCTGGTCTGGGTCCAAACGTCGGTATAGGTATAGGTATGGTCAAACGGCCAGACCGGGTTGTAGTCCAAGTAGTAACCCGTACAGCCGCTGACAGGCAGGTTGCGGGTGATGGTGATTTCCTCGACACCGCCGTCGCCGGTGGGGGCGAAATAGGTGAAGGTGATGGGGATGGCGATGCTGGTCGGGTTGTTTATGTCGGGGCTGTTATTGGGATCGTAGTCGACCTCGTCCGAGGTGCCTTCTATGAAGGTCAGACCGAAGGCGATTTCGGCGCCGCTGACCCCGTCCTCAGCTCCCGTTTCAGAATTGGGTATCATGGCCACCGATACGATGCCGTTCGAGTGGTTGTCGGTCTGACCGTAACCGTAAGCCCAGTCGCCATCCCAAGGTGTTGGGGCGGCGAAGATGGTGCCGCGGGTGCCCGCCGGCGGACTAGCTGAAACACTGTTAAGCTCCTCGACGTGGTCAAATCTGCCGTGCTGGCCGAAGATCAGGTAGGCCTCGCCGTAGAAGCCCGAGTCCAGCAAGAACGGGTTGCCGTGCCTGGCGACGATGACCATATCATCGATGCCGTCGCCGTCGACGTCCATGCCGCCGTCCATGCTCGATCCGGCCAGGTCACCGGAGTTCCAGCCTCGCCACAACGTGGCTGAGAAGGCACCGGTGCCCACGTCTCGCAGGTTGATTTCCAGTGTCTGCTGGACGGTAACGGCAACAAAGCCCATGGCGTAGTCGGTGACGGGCGGATTCACGCCGTCGTCGATAGTCACGCCGATCCAGTAGGTCCCCCACGGTACGCCCATGGTGTTCCACAGCAACTGATCGCCGGGCCCGTCGGTGTCTTCGTCGGTGATGTGCAGGATGACATCGTCGGCAGTGCCGGCCTGACCGTCCTCATCGTAAAAGACGGTTATGGCGGCGTTGTCGTCGGGGTCGCTGTCTATCCAGGTGATAGCGACAGTCTGGCCCTGGAAGACATAGGTGGCGCTGACCGGGCTGACGGCGACGACAGTGGGCGCCCCTTCGGTGGCCGGCGTCCCTCGACCGGCGCCAGGCGACTCTCTGTACGCGCTGGTGGTCCCCGGGCAACCGGTCAGCAACACCAGTATGGCCGGGACCACGACCAGGCAAACACACACACGTACGTAGCTGCTGATTTTGTCGCTGGACATGTTCAGCACCTCATGAATGGTTATTGCTCCGCAACGGCCGACGGCCGGCGTAAATCCCGCTCGGGCAGCCAACTGGCGGCGACCTCACAGCAATTATCTTATGCTAGCCCACGACGGCCGTTAGGGGAAGAAGCGGCGGGAAGAAGCCAGCCCGAATGGATCGCTCGGCGCCTATAGCAGCGCCCGGCCGGCCCCCCTGCTTTGGTCCGTCATCGGTGGGCAATCCCCTCGTTTACCACGCTACAACAAGCCCTGTGCTCAGTTAAGCTTACCAGCGGATTATGACCTTGTCAAGCGACCTAGGAGGCCCCGGCTGCCTGGGTGGTCGCTACCGGTCGTATCGACTGGTGCGCTTGGTGTGCCCATTGATCTTTATCGGGCGCCAAGCGCGGCGACAAGACCAAAACAGCGCGCGAATGGGCAGCAATCGAAAGCCCGGGAGCGTTAGCGTTGCACAAAGCGCAAGGACAGGACGGCATCGGCGCGGCCGTGCGAGTCTTGGGTCGCACAGTAGCTGGCAGTACTGAAAAGCGTGCACAGGGCGGTCAAGTGCTGCAAGGCCTCAATGGGGTTTTTAAGGCGGGGTTGGTCGGTGGTCGAGGCAGTGGCCGGCGGAAGCGGGACGGTCAGCTCGAGGGTCCGGCCGTCGCGTTGGACCGAAAAAACAACCCCAGGCTGACCTGCCGCTTGGGCGATGGCTTGGCGGAGGTCGCCGACGGGCTGGTCGTGGGACAGTGCCCGCCCGTTGACGGCTAGTATGCGATCTTGGGGCAGCAACCTGCCGTCGGCAGGCCATCCTCGTAAGGTGCGGACGACCAGAGCGGCGCCGGGGCGGTCCGGATCGGGTTTGACGGCCAGGCCAAGCGAGACCCGTGTTGGTGGGGGCCCAGAGCGTCGTGCCCAGTAGTCCGGTTCGAACAGGTGGGGCTGACGGGCCCGCAGGAAGTCAAGCCAGCTCTGGACGGTGGCGGCGATCTGGTCGGGCTGGACCATAACGAAGTGGCGGCAGCGGCGTGCGGCCAACGAGCCGAAGACCTCGGTGGTGCTGAGCTTGGGGCTGGCGTCGTGGCGGGCGTCGATGATTTGGCGAAGGTGGTCGGGGTGGGTGGACAGGGCGATCCAATTATCATCCAGGGGTGCCCAGGCGATCTGGAACTGCCGCCAGAGAGGGCTGGTGGTCGGACGGGCCAGCAGTGGGCTCAGGTCGATCCAGCGGATGGCGACGTTGCGGTGAGGCCGTTTGGCGACGATCAATGTGGGAGACATCCCCAGGCGCATGGCGTGGGCGTTCAGGAGGGTCAGCAGTCCGTCGCCGAGTCGATCGAGCGAGGCTTCCACCGGCTGGCGATTCTTAGTGCGGATCAGAACGGTCAGGCTGGCGCGGCGGAAAGCGGGGGGCGAACTGCGGTCTTGTTCGGGTTGCTGGCCGATGACCAGGAGCGTCTGGCGATCCAGGTTGGCCAGTAGCTTCTTGTGGAACTGCTCGGGGCCGAGGACGGTCCGCACCACCGCCAGGTATGCCCGCAGGTAGGTCGGAGAGCTTTCGGCAACCAGGCGACGATACAGGTCCGGGTAGTCCACACTTAGACCCATAGTTGCGAGCGTGCCGGCGGGAAGGTTTGCCGCCAGGCTGGTAGAGACGAAATGGCCGGGGCCTGGGGCAGATTGCGGAAGTGACAATCGCAGGTCGAACCCGTCGTCGTGGGTGTTCCAGCCTGCAGCCAGTATGGAGACGCGGCTGAAGGGCCAGGGCCGATGGGCCGGGGCGGAGCCCGAGGTGTCGGCGCCAGAGAGGTTCAGGTAGACCAGGCCGCTATGTTTGCGGCGGAGATGTCGAGTTCGGTTGATGAATTCAGCGGTGCTGCCGAGGGCGTCGTGGCGGCGTCCGGCTGCGATGAGGACGGTCTGGTCGAACAGTTGGGCGCCGGGTTGTTTGACCGGTCCGAAGATGACCAGCCGGCCCAGCACACCGAGGCGCATGGGACCTATCTGGTAGCATTGGATGGCCCCTACTCGCGGGCCGACGCGGGCTTTGTTGGCTCCGAGCAGACGAGCGACGGTGGCGACATCGGGTACGCGGGCCAACACCACCGAGTCGGTGAGGGTGTGGGGATCGGTCGAGGCCAGGGCCAGTTGTTGGCCGAGCAGCGTTTCGGTGATCTCGGGCCAATTCATATCGAGCATCTGCTCGGGGAGGTGCTGCCGGGTGGCGGCTGTTTGTTGTCCGGGGCCCTCAAAGGCGCTAAGAGCGGACCAGAGCCCCGCCTGTTGGAGCTGAGCGTTGAAGGAGGGCAGGTCGTATAGCTCGATGAAAAGTCGGCAGTGGGAGGGCACGAGCCAGGCGAGGGTGGGCGGCTGAGCGGCGACGGCGGGTGCGGTGAGGCAGGTGCAGACCAGCAGGGCGACGACCGTGCTGGTCCTGGCAGGGCGTGTGCAATCAAGAGTTGAGGTAGGGATTGTCGAGACTGTTGTCCGGCTGGTGCCTGTCCGGCGTGGGTAGCGGCAGGGCGTGTGAGCCATGATGGAGACGGAGGTTACAGACTTTTTCAAATCAGGTCCAGTTCGTCACCGGACGTTTCGAGCAGTTCTTCGTACCAGCCCAGGTCGAGATCGAGTTCGAGTATTTCTGATAGGGGGATGAGCAACTGGCCCATGAAGAGCAGCTCGGTGGGGACAGTGGTGACGGGCTGGTGTTCCGCGTCGGTCAGATCGGTCAGGACGGCGACGTTGGCCTGCTCGAGGGCCTGCTTACCGAGTTGGCCTAGGGTCTGGACGGTGCCGCGGACCGCTTGGAGGGTTTGCCTGGTGTGTTCTCCGGCCTGGGCGAGGGCTTCGGGGAAGCCCGGGCCTGTCTGCTGCTGGCCGAGGACCATCGACTCGTGCTTGGCAGGCAGGGCCAGGGTGACGATGAGCAACAGGGCGGCAGCGGCAGCGGTGACGGCTGAGCCCAGAACCAGAATGTTCCTGGTCCGGCGGGTGGAGCGCCCTGTTGACGAGCGCTGTTTCATGGTAGCCAGGACGCGGTCGGTGAAGTCCGGGGAGGGGCTGGGATGGTCGCCGCCGTTGTGGACGACGTCGGCGACGGCGTGGAGCAGACCTACCCGCTGGCGACAGAGCAAGCATTCGAGCAAGTGGGCGTGGACCTCGGACTGCAGGGAGGCAGGCAGCTCGCCGTCGAGGTAGGCATCGAGCAGATGTTCAGTGTCCTGACAAGTCAGCATGTTCTAGCCGGCTCCGACAATTCGCATCTGGGGCCTTTGGTCACCGAGACTGTCCCAGAGCATTTCGCGCAGCTTGGCCCGGGCCCGGTGAAGATGGCTTTTGATGGTGGCTACGGGCATATCAAGCACCTTGGAGATTTCCTGGCAGCTCATCCGCTCGTGATAAAAGAGCAGGACGGTGGCCTTCTGCGAGGGCGAGAGACGGTCCACGGACTGCCATATCAATCGCTCCAACCGTTTTGCCTGCTCGCTGGCGGCCAGGATCTCGGTAGCGTCGGGTTGGTTATCGGGCACATCGTTTAGCCCGTTGCCGCCGGTTATTGGCTGGCGTCGCCTCAGATGGTTCAGGCTCAAGCGGTAGGCAATGGTGAACAGCCAGGTGCTGAAGCGATAGCGCTCGTTGAAACTGTCAAGGGCGGCAAAAGCCCGCAAAAACGTTTCCTGGCAGATCTCCTCGGCGTCGTGATGGTTACGTATCACGCGCCAGACGAATCTGAACAGACGCTCCTTGTAGAGGTCAACCAGTTCACGACTGGCTGCCTGGTCGCCGCGTTGGGCTCGCCGGATCAGCTTTCGCTGGTCCAACGGGCCGGACGACTCGTAATTGGTTCCGAGCCGCTGAGCCATTGCTTTACATCCTATTATACCATCCGGCTTGGGGCCGGTTGCGAGCGGCTAACGATGTGATAAAATCAAATTGGTGGTGTATACTTATGATACAGGAAAGATCGACACGTCTAGCAAGAATTGTGAACAAAAAGGCCCGATTCAGCTACGAGGTGCTGGATCGGCTAGAGGTGGGTATAGAGCTACAGGGCAGCGAGGTGAAGAGCGTTCGGGGTGCGCAAGTGTCGCTGGATGAGGCATTTGCGCGTATTGTGGGCAGGGAGGTGTTCCTTTACGGCTGCCATATCAGCCCGTATGAGCAGGCTGGCAGGCAGAACCATGACCCCACGCGGGCCAGGAAGCTGCTGCTGCACCGCCGCGAGATAAAGCGGCTGGTGGGCAAGGTCAGGGAAAAAGGGCAGACCCTGGTGCCCCTGAGCATGTATTTTAACAAGCGGGGGCTGGCGAAGGTGGATTTGGCCCTGGTTAAGGGCAAGAGCAGGTATGATAAGCGCCAGAGCATCAAGCGGCGCGAGCACGAACGCGAGATAGGCCGGGCTTTGAGACGATAGTGGCATTGGTGGCGAGCCGGTAAGGGAGGTGTGATCGATCGAGTTTTGTAAATTCGGGGGCGAAAAGGTTTCGACCGGGCAGGTTGCGGGCAAAGCGGCGTGCCGAGGTTGTCAGGCGGCCTCGTAAAACACCTGACAACAACCTTTACATGCCAACCAACCGTTGCGCATGGCTGCGTAGATAACGCAGCCCGTCTGGCCCACAACGCCTGCTAGTGGATCCAGACGGTGAACAGCAGGCTGGCTTGGGACGTGTTTGGTCCGGCGGCGTCCCGGCGAGAACCAAGCTGGGCTCAGGTGGCGGCCAGGCCTGTCGGCCGGCGGGGCTGCTACCGAAACTTAAAAGACCGACTACGCACGTAGAGACTTTGCCCAAAATGTCGCGGGACGGGGGTTCGATTCCCCCCGCCTCCACTCGATGCGTCCCGATGGCTCTGGTGGAGCCATCGGGACTTACTCGTGGCAAGCCACCTGAGTATTGACTTCGGTGTGCCGGCTGGCAACAAGTAGTGGAGCCATTGGGACTTACTTGTGGCAAGGCAGCGGGTTGACGCTAGTGGCCGTAGGGTATCGAGTGTCCTGGGCGAGCGGCTTGGGTTGAGTGAAGCCTAGTGAGAACGAGGCGGAGTCGAAAGGAGTGAGTTGAGGGAGAGTCGAAGGGCATTGCGATTGCGACGTCAGCGGAGATCAACTGGACGAAACTGAAGAGAAGTTCTTCGTCTAGATTCTCCGCTGTGCCGACGGTACATACTACGTCGGTTCGACCTCGGACGTGCCCGCTCGTGTTGAAGTTCATAACGCTGGCCGGGGGCCACGCTTCACCGCCTGCCGGCGTCCGGTTACGCTGGTTTACTCAGACCCGTTTGACAGCATGGACCAAGCCCGCCAACGCGAGATCCAGATCAAGAACTGGTCACGGGCCAAGAAGCAAGCCTTGGTGACTGGTGATATGGAGTCGCTTCGGAGACTGAGCCGGCGGCGAAGTGGCTGATGCCCCTTTTAAGACAGACTAACTGATGGTATAAGGCGGATTTGTGGGCCGTGCGGAATCTTGCTTGGCTTGCGTGGATGACTGCACGCTGCCAGCGGCCGAGAGTCTGGTTGGCATAAGGAGAGGCAACAGGATGTGGGTCAAATCGCTGAAGCTGGAGAACCTAAGATGTTTCGAGAAGGCTGAATTGGCATTCAGCAAAAGAATCAACCTAATCGTCGGCCCTAACAATGCCGGCAAGTCAACGCTGCTGCGTTCCCTGCTCCATCTCCAAGAAAAGCTTCCGCAACTCACGGGAGATATAACTGAAAGCTGTGGATGGTGTAGATAGAGAGGCGGCGTATCCTGGGTGTTGACTAGAGGATCCATTTAGGAGGATACGCCATGGACCAGGGCACGACAGACGGCATTCGATTTCCAGCCCCGTGGACCACGGATGTGTTAACTGATGTGCTGCGCGAGGGAGCCCAGCGGTTGCTGGCCCAAGCGGTGGAAGCGGAGGTGGGGGCGTACGTGGACGCTCATGGCCGATGGGCATCGGCTGGTGGTACGTAACGGGCACAAGCCCGAGCGGCAGATCCAGACGGGCATCGGGCCGGTGACGGTCCGCCAGCCACGGGTGGATGATCGCCGCATGGACGAGCAAGGGCGGCGATTGCGGTTCACCAGTTCGATTCTGCCACCGTACTTGCGCAAGACCAAGGCGATCGAGGCGTTGATCCCGTGGTTGTATCTCAAGGGGATCAGCACGGGGGATTTCAATGAGGCGTTGGCGGCGTTGGTCGGGCCGGACGCACCGGGGCTGAGCGCCTCGACGGTGGTGCGGCTCAAGGAGGTCTGGCGACAGGACTACGACGCCTGGCAGCAGCGTTCGCTGGCGGACAAGCACTACGTGTACCTGTGGGTCGACGGGGTGTACTTCAACATCCGGCTGGAGGAGGACCGCCAGTGCATCCTGGTGGTGATGGGTGCTACGGCTCAGGGCCAGAAGGAATTGGTGGCGGTTCGACCGCGAGCTCACCGCCGAGCGGTGCACGATGGCTATCGTGAGAGCGAGCAATCGTGGACGGAGATCCTGGTAGACCTCAAGGCTCGTGGCTTGGCCCAGCCGCCGAAGGTCGCGGTAGGCGACGGGGCGTTGGGCTTCTGGAAGGCGCTACGTAAAGTCTTCGGCCAGACGCGTCAACAGCGCTGCTGGGTGCACAAGACGGCCAACGTGCTGAACTACCTGCCCAAAAGCAAGCAGGCCCACGCCAAGGGCATGCTGCATGCGATCTGGATGGCCCAGACCAAGGCCGATGCGAACCGGGCGTTCGATCAATTCGTCGCGACCTATCAGGGGAAGTACCCCAAAGCTGCCGCATGCCTGGCCAAAGATCGCCATGTGCTGCTGACGTTCTACGAGTTCCCGGCTGAGCATTGGGTGCACCTGCGAACGACCAACCCGATCGAGTCCACGTTCGCGACGATACGGCTGCGAACAGCCAAGACCAAGGGCAGCGGCTCGCGGATCGCGTGTTTGACGATGGTGTTCGAGCTGGCCCAGTACGCCGAGCGACACTGGCGAACGCTCAACGGAGCCAAGCTGTTGGATGACGTGATACGAGGAGTTCAGTTCGTCGACGGACTCAGAAAGGACGCCGCCTAATCAACGCCAATCCACAGGATTTGACAATACCTCAGTAGGGCGCCCGCGCAGAATGAATCGGGAGGGCCGAGCACGCTCGACCCTCCCGATGTTAATGAGAATAGGGTGGGCACTGCCCGCCAAACCAACTACTGCCCCAAAGCCTGCTCCAGAATGTTCACGCCGCGAACGATCTCCTCCGCCATACGGAACGACTCGTAGCGAGGTGGCGTGCCCTCGTGCTCGTAGTGGCCGATGTCGAGCCACCGGCCCCATGAGTAGTAATCGTAATACGTGTTGCAGTAGGCGTTATACACGTGCTTGGTGTCGGCTGTCCGGCTTCGGATGAAGAGCCCTTGCTCAGACGGCGCTTCGCCCGGCAGGCCCGACAGGTAGATATCGTTGAACCGCAATACCTGCACGCCCACGCCGTACCGCTCCGGATCGGTACCCCACTGCCCGAAGACGTTGCTTCGTCCGAAGGTGTCGTAGCCAACGGTCACACCGATCTTGGTCAGCGATGAAAACTGCAGCGTCGGCAATTCCGCCTCAAGAACGTCGGCGAAGGCCTTGGCGCTGCGGTGCGAACCCAGGAGGTCAGGGTGTTGCTCGTAGTGCTGCGAGAACAACTGCCGACTGTTTCCGCCGAACCCGCAACCGTACAACAACTCCAACTGCGAGCCAAACCGATTCTGGAATTCATCTCTGACCGCCTGCGTAAAGTCGCCAGGATAGTCGCGGTTAACCGGGTGGCCAGTCCACTTCAGAACGACACCCTTGATCTGCTGGCTTGCGGTGCTCCGGAACACGATCATTTGCAGGTAAGAGTCGCAGGGGCCGTCAAACTTGAGTTGGATCGATGAAACCGGATCGGCACCGACCCAGGCCTCTACGACGTCGTCGCCATCGTATTCGATGTAGACCGGCAGGGCCGGGTTGTTGGCGGTCGCGTACACCGAGTTTCCGTACGACGAATGGGCGTGAGTTGCGTCGGTCATCACGCATCGGTGGATATTGTACGTGTTGCCCATTTGCTGGTTGACGAACGCCGCCTGAACCGGTTCGGCATTGGCAATGGCGCTCTGCAGCAGCGTGGTCGGGAATGTAGACCTAGGGGTGAGCGAGTTATGCACGTGGGTGTAGAATATCATGATGTGGTCTTCCGGAATCCCGAAAGTACTCTCGATCTGGTCGCGCCAAACGTGACAGATGCTCGTCGAGATGCTTATTGTGTCGCCCTGCAACACAACGTACTTGTCCTGGCCGTCCATCGACTCGAAATACGCACACTGCAGATAGAAATTATCGTTATTACCGTCCGAAGGGAACGGCTCCTGGGAGAAGCCCGCCTTGACCTGCCCCAGCGAGGCGACCTTCTTGTAGAAGTCCATGTGTGGCAGATTGGCGCCGACGTCGGTGAAATCGAATCCATCCGCCTTGCTGGCAAGCCGCTCCAGCGTCGGATAGTCGTTCCAGAGCGCCGGCCGCGGGAACTTGTTGTTGTCCGCGTCGAACATGCTGTAAGTCTGCGGGTCGGCGTTGACGCGGACGCGAATTCTGCAGTCATCCCCGTGATCGCCGTCCACCAGCCACGAGGCACTCAGTCCGGCGCCCGGATTGGTCGGACCAACGTGACCAAGTCCGTGAATGTGCCGCTGGTTCCATGTGGCCCCGCTGTCGGTGCTTAGCTCCAGCCAGACGAAGATGTCCGTGGCTGAACAGGAGATGTCGTACGTGATCGTGCCCTCGTACACAGCCCCGCTCCCGTCCACTCTGCGACTGATCTGACCATTGTCGACGTCTATGTTCGTAATGCTGATCTGACCGGTAGCCGGTACGGCCGGATCATACGGCCCGCCGCTTGGCGTCGGCGAAAGCGAGAACTCGTTGCTGATCCCGTAGGCAACGTCGGCCGGCGCCGTCGTCGTGGCGTTGACCGCGTTGGACAGTCCGGATGCATTCGCCGGCGCGCCGTCGTCCAAAGCCTTGACGGCAAACCAGTACTGGGTACTTGATACCAAGCTTGGGACGATGAAGGCTTCTGCCGAGCCAGCCGACTGCGGGACCGGCTCGCCAAGAGCCTTCGTGGCGGCGGCAAAGTCCGAATCGTTGTTGATAGGCGAGGCTGCGTACCGCACGTCGTACTCACTGGCCTGGCCCTGGCTGCCGTCGTCGCCCGTCGCCGTCCATGTCAGCGTTGCCTGGCTGTCCGTGACGTTTGAGACCGAAAGATCGGTGATTGCTGCCGGCGCCGTGGTGTCTGGCCCCTCAGTCGTCACCGAAACAACATTGGACAAGCTCGATACATTGCCGGGCTGGTCGGAGGACTTCATTGCAATGTAGTACTGCGTGCTGGGGGACAGGTCGGTAACGACAGTCGACTGGCCCTGTCCCGGCGGCGCTGGTATCGGCTCGCCGGTCGCCTGAGCGGCTGACGACCAGTTGCCTTCGTTGATCGAAGACGTCGAGTACCGCACGTCGTATGTGTGCACTGCCCCGCCGCTGCCCAGGTCATCCGCGGGCGACGTCCACTGTAATATGACCCTCGACGTTCCGGGGTTGCTTACGCTCAGATCCGTCACCGCCGCCGGAGGAGTTGAGTCCGGCGTTCCGCCCACCAGATCAAACCCGTTAAACACGCCCGTGGCGCCGGCCCCGGACAAAGTGATCGCAAGCACACCAGCTGATGAAACATCCACGCTAATCGTCTTGACTGTCTCACCGTTGGGGGCGTGGATCTCGACGGTCTGGTCGGTCGTACCGTCGTCGTCCTGATCGATCGCGAAGCTGGTCCGCTTATCGGCATACGCCGGGTCCGTTGCATACAGCGTCAGGTCATAGGGACCCACCACGAGCCCTCGGATCTCAAGCGTCTCAGGCGTACCACCGTTGCTGACCTGCAGGAAGTCGCGCGTCAGCAGATTGGGATACGAGCCTCCGCGGTCTCGTGAGCTGCCATCGTACCGGTCGATCCATCCGGCATCGACGTTGCCGCCAAGCCAAACTTCTGAGCCGATATCCCAACGGTTGTCGTACGTTAACGACACGTACCCGGACGCAGTGGCCGAACTGGGCTGCTCAACGTCCACGTGCGCGTCCAC
>SDBS01004835.1_pt1 | contig 13185 bp, 9 predicted proteins | sample 2277091 | NCBI WGS metagenome assembly SDBS01 (sample SAMN10404972, study PRJNA504765) | marine sediment metagenome | isolation source: marine sediment core GS10_PC15, 163 cmbsf | place: Arctic Ocean: Southern Knipovich Ridge | collected 2010 | reverse complement strand
GGATTATTGTCTGTTACCGCCGTGCATGGAAAGCCCAGAAGTACAAACTTGGATCTTCGGTAGACTTCCCTATTTATTGATAGTTAACTCTAGAGTGTCTACGTTATTACTATAGCAAATAAACAAAAAAAGTCAAGTCTTTCTTAATCATCTTGCAGCAACCCCATCGCGTTGAGGTTCATCAATACCAAGTTGTACAACGTGGCGTTATATCCCGTAGTCCCGTCATGCTTGCGGCTAGCTCCGAAGGCCTCCTTAATTCCAACTTCCTTCACCAAAGACTTGATAATGGACACAAGACTCTTACACCTTTCTGTTATTCCTGGCTTTAAGAACTCTAAGAAAGCGAGTACTTTGACAACCATTTCATCGTAGCGGCTGAATCGTTTAACCTTGTCTATGATTTCTGGGATTATAAGACCGTATTCCTCGGCTTTTTCTACAAGTTCCCGAGCATTCTTGGAGGAAGTGAGTCGCACCAGAGCCTCGGTATCATACAGTTTTTCTTTCTTTTTCTCTCCGTCCAGACGTTCATAGAAAAAATCCAGTTGGATATCGAGGGCGTTCCTTTTCCTGCGAGTTTCTACAGTCTGTACAAAGTAAAGGACTTTTTCTGCACGGGATTTGTTCTTGTTGCCCATCTCTTCCAATTCTCTCTTGACATAAGCTACCCGCTCTCGCATCTTGGGAATGGAAACACCCGCTATGGAGAGTTCCTTCAGAAATCGTACCCAACTAATATTCTCTTCATTATAGAGTCTTTGACCACCCTCAGTTCTTGCGGCCGGTTCTAGTAGACGTTGTTGTTCCCAAAATCTGAGGGTTACAGCAGAAACGTTGTTTTTGGGGTATTCCCAGGCCAGCCTCTCAATGACATCGCCCATCTTATACAATCGTTCCTCATTCATTCAGGTAATTACCTCCTTCACTATAGCTTTATCATTCTATTATATACTATTATTCTGAAGTGTCAAGTGTATGTTATCCAGACACCAAGGAAGGGATGAAAAGAACACCAAAACCGGCTGTTACAGGAGCATTCCTTCCTACGGAGAGTCTGTCAGCAAATTGAGTTTGGACTAGATAACTATTTGACTAGGGTGCATACTTCCAATCGGACATAGTATTCGAAATGGTACATTTCCTTACCACATTTTGGGACTCTCACCGAGAAAAAAGTCATTTCGATACGGACGGACACCCTCGCGAACTAGGCATTTCATAATAATTCATATCATTCTGCGGATGAGTAATGGTATCAGGAAGCCAATAATCTATCCCCACGTGACTCAATGACTTTCATTTCTATTGAGTCATATATAAATAATAGTGTGTTTTTCTTCACATCGGCAACACTTAATTCTGCTGGTCAACAATGCACAGCATTTCTTTGAACGAACACCAAACCACAAAGCGGGGGTCTTGCCGTCAGCTCTAGGTCACGCTAGGTAATCAATCTAGTAATCCATACTGACTTCCCAGATCTCTTAGGGAGCATTCACTTCACCAGGAAAAAAGGTCGAGCATATCTTTTCCCGGCATAAAGGAGTTAAATAGACGGCAGCAACCCGAATCTGTGACTCCTTTGAATTGTTCCCATTTGATTTCCTTGTTCCCAGGCTGCTTCGATCCGTAGGTGTCTAATGAGAATATCATATACTATATTTGTCACAAGACACGATTTTCTTTTGATGGAGATTATTTGATGGAGATTATAGGAGGCAAGAGAATCTGAGAATAGAGAGTCAAATCCTTAACCTATCAGATGAGAGACCCAAAAGTTCGAATTAGTTGCACTGGCGAAGAGGGAGGGATTCGAACCCTCGAGACTAAACTAGGACATTTCTACCTTCCTGAACTGACCTGTATTTCAGCTTGTAAGTAGCTTTGACAAAGGATTCTCTATTTATATCTACTTATATCTATTTCGATGTATTTATACCTATTTTGGCAAGAAATGGTCACAAAATGGTCACAATCATTTTACTCAAGCTTAGTAACTTAATCATATTCTATTATGGTTATTCCAGGAGTCAAGTCAAAGTCTGGAGACAGTCTTGCCAGCTGATAGTTCCCTTTTCTCTGAAATAATGTTAGATTTAGTTTATTGCTCTTGATCCACTCAAAATAGAGCCAAAAAAGTATAGAGGATCATTGCAACCATGACCACAATTCCGAAGAAAAATATGGGGTAAAATATCATCCTCCAGAGTGGATTCGTATTCTAAGAAAATATTGTAGAAAAGACTATAGTGAAGGTGGTTCAGATAAGCCTGTCCTCCAACAAAAGAACAAAAGGGAGAACTCATTATCCTCCCGGGCATAGGTGAAATACTAGCACAGAGAACAATAGATTACAGGAATACTCGGGGTCCCTTCAAATCCATAGAAGAGATAATGGAAGTAAAGAGAATAGGCAAGGGAACTTTTGACAAGCTTAAGGATGAGATAGTTGTTAAGTAATTTTCATGAACCCATCTCCTAAACTTATTTACTGGTAGGTGTTTCGTTGGGAATACGATGCTAGGTGGATACAAAAAATTGGGCTAAGGACTTGATTTGAGAAAACTTTATTCCTCTTTTACCCGGCATTAGACGGGGCCGAACCAGACAAATCAATCTTGTCAATACCTTCTACGATCTTTTTTGCTTTCTTCAATGGAATTTCCGTAAAGGGTACCTTTGCACTAGCTTTATTCCCGAGCACACTTCGCACGACGATTTTACCTGTAGCCTTACCCTCTTTAATCATAGGATTCCAATCATTTCCACCATAATGTTCGGCTATATAATAGGCAAAGCCAGAAATACTACTACCTGCTCTAATCATTCCGTTTTCTTTGTGATAAACCCCCTTTTGTCCTAAGACTGGCCAGACTTTTAAGTTACCTGACTGACCCAATTCAATCTGCGGTTCAGGGATACTCAAGGGATGAAGTTCAACCCACTTCCCCCCCACGGTCTTTATGTGCAATGACCAAGATTCCAAAGAAACATCTCGAATTCCTCGATTGATTATGGAGATATAACTTAGAAAACCGTATTTTCTCGTTGGTTGATTTTGGTATTTACCGTCTGGAAGAACAAAAAACCATTGATAACTATCAGGATGGATAGCACTGAGAGCTAATTTAGGTCTATCTCGCAGATAGTGCCTTAACAACATAAGCCCATTAACAAGGCCCAAGATTAGTGCAGATGATTGCAGAAAAAATTTCCATTCCATTTAACTTTAATTTCGACGGTTTCATATGGCTGTTATGCCAAAACTTTCCGAAAAACCCCCAAAATACTATCCTCTCCTTGTAAATTAAGCCAAAATCCAATAATTGTCAACCTTTCATGGGCCTACCTTAAAGTGTGACGTCGCAATTTTCCATCAAATCCACACCAAGAAAGCTCGCAAAGCAGACCTATATTCTGACATCCCCCACTTATTTGCTAACCTATTGACCCTATGTCTTGTCGTTCCGTTGACTCTAACTTAACAAGTGGTACTATTGATGGGGGCAGGTCAAAAGGTAAAGGCGCTGGAGCGGGAGATTGACCAAGTGATTTATAAGTTATACGGGCTAACGGAAAAGGAAATTGAGATAGTAGGGAATTGAATTACATTGAGATAACGATAGAAAAATTTTGAATTCAATATGAAAGCTAAAAAAGAAGAAAAAATGTACAGCGGTTCGAGGTGGAGAAAATGGGATTTACATATTCATTCTGATTCTGGTTCGCCTAGACAAATTGTAGAGAAGTTAATACAGGAAGACATTTCTGTTTTTTCTATAACCGACCACTGTAGTGTTGATAGAATAGACGATTTTTCGAAAATAGTAGATCAAAAACAAAGAGAGAATATAGATATATGCTTTTTACCCGGCATTGAACTTAGAACAGACAAAGGCAAAAAATCTGTTCATCTGATTGGTATTTTCCCATTGCAGGATAGAAATGGCAATCAAATCAATTCAAACTATTTAACGCAGAATTTGTTATCCAAAATTGATTGCAGTGACGCAGATATTACCGGAGCTGCTAAAAAAGTGTTAGGAGAAGGGAAAACCAAGGCCGAATATATAAAAAGAGGTTGTCTAGAAAAAACAGTGCATTTTGAAGAGGCTGCTGATCAAATAAGAAGACTAGGTGGAATTACAATTGTTCACGCCGGGACAAAAAGCAGTGGCATAGAAACCGAAATAGATCATGCCAAAAGTCAAGGTGCTTGTGAATTGCTTAATTCCTTGGGGTCATTAAAAACAAGTTTAATGGAAAAATACATCTCAGTATGCGAATTCTCTAACTGGAATGATTCGAATTTAACAAACAAAAATTTTTATCTGGAGAAATTTGGAAAACCTTCTATTGTTTGTTCAGACAGCCATAAGTTATCTAACATTGGCACGAGATACACATGGATAAAAGCAGATCTAACATTTGAAGGTTTAAAACAAATAATATATGAGCCACGCGTCCGGGTTTGTATTGGTCCTAGAGCACCACTCTATTCACACCCACAAATAATTTCACTTCAACTAGAAGGTATCACGGAGTATGATGACAAAAATAGTACAGATTTATTTCCGCCTATAAATCTGAAAAGACAAATTTCATTTAGTCCTAACCTTACAACTATTACCGGTCCACGTGCATCAGGAAAGACTGTCCTTGTTGAATTACTTAGTTACATATTCAACAGGCATTCAATGGAAACCAGGAATAAGAAACCCGCTTTGATACCATTCTTAGCAAAGAATTTTCCTAGATTAAAAGTTAACATTTCATATCAACAAGGTGAAAAAGAACCTACGATAGCATCGCGAGCTATTGTTGAGTTATCAGATCCATTTCATACCTCACCCCTAAATATAGAATACTGGTCGCAGGGTGAGATTGAAAAAGTAGCGGATAGAAAGGAAGAAATTGCTGAATATATAAGGGGTAGATTAGAATCGAATCTTCTATCAAATATCTCTCAAGAAATTGATAGATCGAAGGAAAGATTACAAGATTTGCGAGACAAATATGCCAATAAATTCGAAGTAGTAATTGATCAGAAAAATCTTTCAGCAGAAAAGAAACAAATTGAAGAATATTTTGAGAAACTCGGGACCCAAGAATACAAAGACTTGGTAAAAGAAATCAGAAAGAATCGAGCAAAAACTCAACTCTTGAATAGTTTCATTGAAAGCTTAAAGACAACAATTGAATCCTTAGAGGAATCTAAGAGACAAATTAGTTTTGTGAACATCCCTGATAAAAAGAAGGTCTTAGAATTGTTCGCTAGTAATTCTTCACTTTCTTCACGAATCGAAGAATTTTATAGATCCACTGATATCCATTTGATGAGTATTATTACAAAATCTAAAGCACTTAAAGACTTAGTTGAAAAAACCCACGAAAAAGGAAAGCTTGCACAGGAAGCATCTCAGTTAAGTAGTTCTTTTTTTCGTTATAGCGAAAGAAGTGGCATAAGAATTTCGCAGACTGAATATGATAAAAAAACAAACAGACTAACTATTATAAATCAGCACTTAAGGAAATTGGGAGCCAACTTAAGGGAATATGAGGCAGCAAGACAGTCACATATTCAACTTGCACCAAGAATAAAAGACAAGTTGGAGGAATGGAAAAAAGAAAACAATCGGATAATTAAGGAATTTAACGAAACATTTTCAAACAGTAATATCCAAGTAATTTGGGAAGACCCGTCAGATAGATTATCAGAATGGGTGACGAGTCAATTCTTAGCAAGTAATTCGGCAACTAAAACATTGATCGAAAAGTATTATCACATTTCATCGCCTGCCAGAGAAGATTTTGTCGAAGAGATTATGAAAGAGTTGATAATAGACAAGAAGCACTCTATAGATAAAATTATTGAATGTCTTAAAGATAGAAGAATACCGGATTTGGCCGAAGGTGGACGTAAAGAGGAAAATTTAAAATGGTTTTTCCATCGGGATGAGACAGATATTTTGCGAGAAAATCTAATAATGAGACTTCAAGAATATGGAGAAAAAGGGGTTAATCTCATTCGGTACAAAAATAAAATTCTTGGTAAACACACAATGTCTTTTGGCGAACGTTGTGGAACACTAATTGAGCTCATTTTACATTCTGGCGATCACCCACTTATTATCGATCAACCCGAAGAGCATCTTGATGCAAAGTTTATTGCTGACCGAGTTGTAGATATTATTACAGAACAAAAAATAATTCGGCAAATAATTATCTGTACACATAACGCAAATATTGTAGTCTTGGGAGACTCAGAATTGATTACGGTACTTTCAGTAGGCGAACAAGGGACAAATAGTTCTCAAGGTTCTCTGGAAGACCCAAGCACTAGGAAACTTGTTTATGACATTTTAGAAGGCGGTCCAGAGGCATTCAGGAAACGAGAACAAAAATATGGAATGATATAGAATTACAAGATAAAAGGAGCTTTCCTTGTGAAAGTTTCTTTTTGGGTAGTCAATCCCTTTTCTTCAAGCCAACCATTGTAGTCTTTGTGGGTTTTGCATATTGCATAGGTGACCTGCCCCCATTAATACTACCACTTGTTAAGTTAGAGTCAATGGAATAATGACCTCGGGAGCAGGTGGTCTGTAGTTCAAGGCACTGTGTGGTCTTACTTGATTATACTCTTTCCGCCACTGTTCAATGAGTATCTTCGCTTCAGTCAGTGTAGTAAATATCTCTCGATCTAGTAGCTCATCTCTTAGCTTACCATTAAATGACTCTATATATCCATTCTCTGAGGGACTGCCTGGCTCAATGAAGACTGTTGTGACTTCGAGATCCTTTAACCATCTGCGCATTGCCTTTGCGGTGAATTCAGGACCGTTGTCAGAGCGAATGTATCCTGGGGTGCCCCTGAATATAAATAAATAGAACAACTGATCGATAACATCCCCAGAAGTGATTCGACGTTGCGTCAAAATGGCCAGGCACTCCCTGGTGTATTCATCGATAATCGTGAGTATTCTCAATGCCTTCACCTCAGCCGTTCTTGTCATCATAAGATCATAACTCCAAACATGGTCCTTATACTCTGGCCTGAGCCTTATACAGGAGCCATCATTAAGCCAGAGCCTCGCTCGTTTTGGTTGTTTCTGTGGTACCTTAAGGCCTTCTTTTCTCCAGATTCTCTCTACTCTCTTGTGATTCACTTTCCAACCTTCCTGGTTGAGAAGTGCTGTTATTCTGCGATATCCATACCTACCATACCTCGTTGCCAGTTCAATGATATGGGCTAGTAATCTTTCCTCGTCGTTTTTCGTATATGGACTATGTCGCTGTGTACTCCTGACCTGTGCTAAAACCCGACATGCCCGTCTCTCGGAAACTTTAAGAGTTCTTAAGATAGTACCCACCATCTTACGCCTCTTCAACGGGCTCAGGAGTTTCCCCGGGATGCTTCCTTCAGGATGTCATTGTCCAAGGAAAGATCTGCTACTATCCTCTTGAGCCGAGTATTCTCCTTCTCAAGCTCCTTGAGTCGTTTGACTTGCTCAATCCTCATGCCACCGTATTCTCTTCGCCAACGATAATAAGTCTGTTCGGTCACCCCCATCTTCCTGGCAGCTTCTCCTACGGTGGAGCCTTGACAGAGGAGAACTTCTGCTTCCCGTAGCTTGTTAATGATTTGTTCAGGTCTGTAGCCTCTTCTGGCCATTTCAATCACCCTTTTTTCGATCCTTAGTCTAACATAATAACTGGACCGATTCTAGGGGGGCAGGTCACTCAGCCACTCCTCCTGACTATCGCTAAAAACCGTCCGGGACAAAACCTGTTAGATGAGCCCAAACAACCCATCGATTCAATCAGCTTGACTGAGTGGTTGGACATAGACGTCTCATTTTCCATCCTTGATCTTGTCAGCTAGTTTATAACCAGAATTCGTAATAGTGGAAAGTTCACCCTTGTAACCCTTGTCCTTGATGAGTCCATTTGAATATAATTCTTGAACTGCGGCTTCCCACTGTGCTTCCGATCGATGATTGTCTGATTGGGTGAATTGTTTTCCATTTGTTCTTATGATCAAACCTTGATTTGTATTTAGCCGACTGATCGTACCACTTCGATCTCGTGAAGCCTCCACAAGGAGTAGCTCGGCATCCTCTGATATTCTATCAATAACTAATTCATGGATGCTGCTGACTGTTTCTTGAGGAGAATCTGTCAACGTTTTCAGTTCAAAATAATCGTTGGTGTTAATAAGAATGCCAAGGTGTCTCGAAAAGTTTTGCCTGAATTCGGCAATAGAACTGTATTTTCCAAGAAGCGCCTTCTTCCAATACTCTTCCTTAAATTCCATAAGCTTCTCATATTGGTCATAATCAATACTGTCAGAGCGAGCGATTATGTCGGAAAAATAAAGCATTGCCGGTTTTCCTGCTTTGATATGTTTTTCAATTTCCTCTACTGTTCCGCTCACGAATTCTCCCGTGGGAGTTCCTATTCTTGTACAAAAGATGCCGACAAGTAAATCGCTGTTTTTGAGAACCTGTTTGTTAATAACTTCCTGTGGGCGGTCTCCCGCAAGGGGAGCTGAATGAGTCTCCCAAGAAGCTGGAAGCAACACAACTTCTGACGTTTTTGAATTGACAGCATTCCATTCATGGATCACTTCAGCTGCAAGATGCCGCTCCTTTATGATATCACTTGGAGACGCAATCATAACCTGGTACACCTTTGCATCATAGCCCATCAAAGCCTCCTTCCTCTTATAGTCTAGCACCTCGGTAACACCGGCTGACAAATTAGAGCAGGAAATTCCGGGTCCGAAGTCAGCTGTTTAATTGGTAGTTTCTTTTGGTCACGGAAATGAAATTATCCAAGAATATTGATGCCTGTTTGAAAGTTCCGCATGCAGTCGCTAAACTTGAAATAACTTGTGTTGACGTTCCTGCAGTTGATGACAGACTTCTCAATCTCGTGATATTAGGTTTTTCTCTTTGGAGTCCTTCTTGCATAAGCTCAATCGTCTCGCTTTTCGGTAAAAGTGTTCCATCTCAGACTGATTGAGTGCCAGCCTATCATGATCCAGAAGAGTCTGAGGGGCTTTTACGCAGATCATCCGCCCTTAGGTCATTTATTCCTTTTTCCCAGACGGGCTGGTACACCTTGTATAGAACTACATCCAAAATCGTTTTCATTTTTAGAACATCGTCTATCTTAACCTCAATTTGTTTCTTCTGAGCGTGCATTATTTGGTTGGAACGCAATTGATATAAAGAACGAAACTCTTCAACAATTTCATCTTTAAGACCAAAACGCGTTATTACCTTTTGCAGTTCTTTCAACTCATCAGACAATTTTCTAACCTTGAGGATTCGTGCCGTTGCAAGATATTCGAAAGAACGATAGAAATTCCCGAAAGCCTCTCTGTTGAAATTTATGTCAAGGAAATCAAGACCCAGGTGTAATATACCCTTGATATATTCTTTTCTTATGTTTGACTCTTTTTCTTTTGCTAGAGCTCCATATAGTAAAGATGCATTCCGAACCTCATTTGCAGTAATGTTTCCAATGTCATTCTCTTTCTTTTTCAGTATTTCTAATGATATGGTCGTTGTATTGTCCTCATGTTCCGGATCAATGAATTTGTACAATGGAGGAGCAAGTGTGGTCCAATTCCAAGTAAAACGACCCAAAGATGTAATATTTAGTGCCATTATGAAAGCTGAAAAGCAAAGATGAGCTGCCAAGGCAAAATGTTGAAGAGTCTTACAAACGGTTGTTTCATTTACGCAAGATAATGAAAATGATCTTTCCTCAACTTCACTAACAAAAAGATTTGTTCGACCAGACATTAACAATGAAAAAGCTTCATTATTTAGCCTATGGGAGTGACTTCGCACAGAACATGTGATCTTGAACGGGATGATTGCATCCCCCTCTTTCTTCATCATACCCCCGTTCTCGAGAACAGCGTTGTATAATAGAGCATATTTAACCCCACCATTTATTCAAGAATCCTCTAATAGCGTCCTCCGGAGAAAGATCTAGATAAATATTGGCAGTTGTTAATCTGTCACGGCCCAAAAGAATCTGAAGGGGTCTTGTGGCGATTTCTTCTTTATGCGGCTGATCGAGAAAATATGGCGTAGAACGGGGGGATACAGGTTTCAAAATCCCAGCCTTTTCATATACTTCCTTTACCACCCCTGTAACTGTTTTTTGGCTACTCCTGACCTTCCCCTATTTGTTAAGATAGAGTCAACGGAATGATAGCGTAGGGGAGATGTGGTCGCCAGCTTAAGGTACTATCCGGTCTTACCTAGTTGTATTTCCGGCCTCATTCTTCAATTCTTTTGTTAATCTTCGATTAGGCAATATTGTCATTTGACTATGACTTTACACATCACGTCTCAACCAGTTATTTCGTACTCAACCGTTGAGGTATACCTCAAACCAAATGGGCATTTAATTATTGGATATCAAATTCAGATATGGTTGTCCCGAATTGAATCTTGATTTTGTTTGTGCTTTTGGTGATGCAGGGTGTTTGCCCCGTATCCCATCCCTTCAAACCGAAATTGACAAAGGCTGAGATTTGGCCTAAGCTCCGCCTCAGACCGTTACCCGTTACAAAACTGTGAACCTCATTCAGTAGATTTTGGAAGAAGACTTGTTTCGTTTTCCCTGGTCGGGGTCACAGCTTGATCAAACGGGTTTCCTTCCCAGAATCGCCTTTGCTGGAACTGCTATTCCGATGACAAAGATTACAACGCCGACCACCGTGAGTGTTATGTCCAGAGGAGACCCCATTGCGGTGCGGTCAGTTAGTATACCACTCCAAGCTATTATACTGACTATCTTTATAAGGTTTTTCCATGCTTAATCCCCTCTTCCTTGGCTCGATCGGTTCCCCTGACATAGTTAATGATTGGGTTAAGGATTTCAGATAACTCTAAATCTTGGGGATTTTCACGTTCGGCAATCGATTTAAGCCAAAGATAGGTTGAAACAATTTGTATCGATGTAGCAGCAAGACTGATGTGATCCTGCGAAGAGGATTGTTTCTTTAGTTCTTGATCGGATAACTGAAGAATGCGTTCTGTGCATAAACTGGGCTCTCCCGGAGTTGAAATGAACAGGTAACCCGTCTTTCTTGAGGGGCTGTATCCTGAATAGTATTCCAACGAACCGGATCTTATCCCCTCATAAGCTTGCTTCAGCCAGCGATTTCCATAAAGAGACCGTCTTTTTCTAGTCATTTCTGCGATGGCCCCGATTGCATCAACGAAGAAGTCGTGTTCCTTACTACCAATACGTTTGCCGGTATGGTCCTGATCAGCCTTTCTAGCTACCAAGGCAATAGCAAGGTCGACTAGCATGCTTGAAGCGTAGTCTTGGCACGCTTCTTCAGTAGCATTCTTCGCGTGTAATACTACCTTTAATAACTCAAGAAGAAAGGACTGATCTTTTTCAACTTGGTCATCTGTATATGCCGCTGGTTTTCCCTTAGTGAGTTCGGGCCATTGGGATATGATTGTTTTAACTGTTTCGTATTCATCGTGCACTCTTACTAGATGTTTTTGAGCGAAGCCGGCCCTCATTTCGTAAAAGAAGACAAAATCGCTCGGCGTGTTTATTACGCGAATCAGCTGAGAGAAATCATAAAGTGAAAATACTTGGAGTGGTATCTTTGAATTCTCAAAAGCCCTTGGGGCAACCTTTCGGGGATCATAAGGATCCGATTGATGTTGAATAATAATAATACCATAATAACATCTTATTTTGAGATCGCTCCAACTGACAATTCCACGCCACTCATTTCTAATCTCAGAGACTTCACCTTCAGCCAATGACTCAGCCCGTTTATTTAGCTGGCAAGCAGCATCTTCTAACTTGGCCTTTATCCATTTCTCCGAAGCGTCTCCAGGTTTCGTACGTGTTTTTGCTTCAAATAAAAAACAGACATCACCCGAGATAAGTAATATGTCTGCTAGTTCAGTGCCTTTGTGTTTAGGTCTCAAGAAAGTCCAATAGCCCAAGAAACTAGGTGACAGTAGGTAGTGCAATGAATCTTCTGTTCGATATCCTGGAGACAAACCTAATAAATGTTTAACAATGTTTTCATCCATAATTATCAGCACATTCGCAAATATTATGGTGCATCAATCCGGACTTACATTATCGACACTATCACCGGGTAGCAATTTCCAACCATATCAAAGTTATGGCGCTAGTAGAGGATTTTTTTCTACTACACATAAACTACTGTGACCCGCTCCGTTATAATACCACTTGTTAAGTTAGAGTCAACGAAATCGTGGCCTCAGGTGACCTGCCCGCCTAGAATCAGTCCAGTTATCAAGTTAGATGAATATTGCCGATGTTGTCTTTCCGGGAGTCCTTTTTATTCTGGTCTGCGTAGTACCTGGCAGGCGTAGCCAATTGGCACACGGAATCTTCCTGTCATCTGAGAAGAGCTAACTTTCCCCTATCTTCCTAACATATTGTCTCTATTTTAGCGTGGAACACAAAAAGGTCAAAAAGAAAAGTAAGAAGAATAACTCTATGCCCTTTGTCAGAAAGCAATGCGAGTATTCTAGACTCACCTTACACAATATCATTTGTGTAAGGCTGTTAACAGAACTTACTTGTGTCAAGTTTGAGAACTTAGACTTGACAAAAGGTATGTTTTTAAGAGAGATTTTTTGTATAAAATCAATTTGGGAGGCAGAAATAATCAGACTGTTTCCCTTTAAAAGAGAAAGGAGAAATCCTAAACAGAGATAGCTACTCCTTTTTTCTGCTAAATGAGAATTTTGATTTTGGGGGAAAGTGGTGAATGTCTTGCTTTTATGCAGAAGAGGACAAATTCTTACCGGGGAGAAATTAAATGTTTTTCACTTGTATATAACTTTGTTCCCCGGGAAGTTGGGGCTTCTTACGTGTCTTGGAACCCTTTTCATTCACTGGCTCCATTGGCGCCTGTTAGGTTCTCATTTAGGTTTGTGCACAGTGCTGTCCTAGGGCTCTTACAGTCTAGTGAACTTGCCGAAGTCTTTAGTTGTAGTGAGGACAGCCTTATTCTTTATCTTCTCCAAATTCTTCGTAATTCTTTCAAGTTCATCTTTCCGGAGCTTTGTCAAGAAATCATCGAATGCTCCTTCTGCTACCCGAAAAGTGCAGTCTTCGAAGATAGTCTCGACGTGCTCTTCTCCTACATAA
>SDBS01004834.1_pt1 | contig 13187 bp, 9 predicted proteins | sample 2277091 | NCBI WGS metagenome assembly SDBS01 (sample SAMN10404972, study PRJNA504765) | marine sediment metagenome | isolation source: marine sediment core GS10_PC15, 163 cmbsf | place: Arctic Ocean: Southern Knipovich Ridge | collected 2010 | reverse complement strand
TTTCGTCCTGATAATCGACTCGACCACGCATCGAACGTCCTCCATGACAAGGTTCGATGCATTATATGAATCCGGGCACTTTTCGCTCAGACAATATAGTGAGTTTCTTAGTGGCCTGCTAGTCGGCGGTTTGTTCGTCTGGCTGACCTATGACGTCGGTAGGCGTGTCGTGGGCGACCGTGCAGCACGCCTGGCTGCACTCATAAGCGCAGTTTTTCCCAGCTTGGTATTGTACACAACCACCTTGGGCTACGGTCCGCTGCTGGGTTGTGTGCTTCTCAGCGCCATCTCGCTGTTTTTGCGGCGTGGACCACCCAGCGGCCACCCCTGGTGGTATGTGGCGGTGATCGGCGTGATCCTGGGCCTGGCCTGTCTTGTCAAGCCCATTGGCCTGGTGCTGCCGTTGGTAAGCGGACGGTGCTCCTGGCGCAGGCCAACACCTGTCCTGCGAGCCGCTCGAAACACCGCAATACTGGTCGTTTCCCTGTCAGTAGTGATCAGCCCATGGGCCATCCGCAATTACCTTGTGTTTGGCAAATACGTACCGGTAACCACCAGCGGCGGTGTTGCGATATGGATAACCAATCATCCGAACGCCTCAGTGCTGAGCGTGGAGCCGCCGCAGTTTCCGCCCGGCACTACCGAGGTCGAACGAAACCGCGCTTTGCGGAGGGCAGCGCAGGCGTATATTCTAAGCGACCCTACCCACATCTTTCGCCAGTTGCCCGCCAAGGCTGCATACATGTGGGGAACGTCCACATCAATCATGGCCTTTATTTCCGCCGACCGTATGAGCCCGCATGTGGAAGCGGCCGCAAAGTTGTGCATCAACACGGCCTGGACGTTCGTTTGCGCATTCTTCATCATCGCGATATTGCGAGACGGCCTATGCCGCTCAGTAGTAGCATTCTGGCCACTCGTCTGCCTGTTAGCCTATCTGTGGGGTATCCATCTGTTCTATGAGGCCCAGAGCAAGTATCACCTGCCTCTCCTGCCGGTGCTGTTTATCGGTGCAGCCAGCGCCATCATCCGGCGCCCAGTTGGCGACGGCACCCACACTAGCCACTCAGATACAAGCCCAGAATCAGAATCTTGAGGCGGCTCGACCAGCGACGGGGCTACTCGGTCGAGCCAACCCCAAACAGGAAGTTCGTCAACTGCTCAGCCTGCGAGAAATCCGGTACGATCAGGTCGGCGCCGGCTTTTATCAGCCGACTGCGCTTTTGGCGGTTCAGGCCGTAACGACGGACCTCATCGCTGGCCACGCCAACGGCGATGCCACCGCGCTTACGGGTCTCCCGCAGCTCGACCGGACCGTCGCCGATGCACGCCAGCTCCGGACCGGCGAGTTTGTTTTCGGTCAATATCCGGTCGATGACCATCTTCTTCGAGTACTTCCTGACGTCGCCCAGCGCTCCGTAGATACGCCCGTCGAACAGCTCGGCATAGCCCAGCGCCGCAGCTTCGGCAATCACATCCTGCCGGTCCGTGCCGCTGGCCAGGTAGAGCGTGACGCCCCGGCGGCGCAGCATGTGCAACATGCCCACCGCCCCCTTTAGCGTCAGGTCCGAAATCTCCAGCTCGCCGCGGCGCAGTTTTTCCAATCGCTCGCGGACCACCTCGAGCAGGGCCTTGTTGTAGATGGCCTTGTAGCCAAGTCCGTCCAGCACCTGATCGGGCGGAACACAGCCGTATTCGCGCACCATCTCCACCAGCGCCTGCATCTGCACCACGGTCTGCACGCCCGTGGACTTGTCGATGTAGTCCCGCACCCGGGCCACCACCCGCTGATAGAGCGGTTCGTCGGCGGTCATGTGGGACGGGCCAAGGATGGCCCGCGCCATCATGGGCGCCATCACCGCTTCCCAGCCCTGGCGCAAGACCGAGATGGTCCCGTCATGATCAAAGACCACATGCTCGATGCGACCGAGCTCGAGGTTCTGACCGACCAACTCAATCTCCGACGAGTTCAAGTGCCGGGCTCGCCGCGGGTCGTCCGCCAGTTCGGGGCGATAGACGTAGTCGGCGTCGGCTCCGATCTCGACGATCTCAGCCGGAGCTGCGGTGCCGGTCTGGCGCGGCTTCTGAACCGTCCCCGCGGCGGCGAAATTGGCCAACGCAGCGGCCTCCAGCACGCCGGCGCCGGCAGCCAATGCCCCGACGATGGCCGAGACCGACGTATCGCCGGCACCCACCGGATCGGTCTTGCGCAATATCTGCACCCCGGGCTCGATGTGCGCTTGGCGCCCGTCGAACGCCACCAACCCCTGCGGCCCGCGGGTGATGAAGACCGCCCGACCAGTTCGTTCCGAGAGGCAATGGGCGAATTCCCGCGCCTGCTCGGCCGTCACCAGATCCTCGGTGTCCCTTGCCGCACCGCATATCCTGGCGGCCTCGACGTCATTGAGCTTCAGTGCGACGCCGGAGAATCTCTCGGCCCGATCCCTGCTATCAACTAAAAAGAGCTTGTCGGGCCGGCGGCGGACGAGTTGGTTAAACCGCTCGATAAGCGAATCGGCCCACAGCCCTCGCGGAAGCTGCTGGTTGACGATCACGCCGTCGATCGACTCGAGGGCGGCTTCGAGTCGGCCGATCAGGTCGCCCTGGCTGGCTGAGCTGAGCTGGTTAAAACATCCGAAATCTATTCGATTCTGCTCGCGCTGGTCCTGGTGCGGCTTGCCGTAGACCGGCGTCTGCCAGTCGTCGACTTGTACCACCATCCCGTCGACGTGAGCACCACGCGCCTGAAGCATCCGCACCAGCTCACGGCCGAACAAGTCGTCACCAACCACCCCAAAGGCTCTGACATCGGCGACGCCAAGGTCTATCAAGTTGTTGACCACGTTGCCGGCCCCGCCCAGCCCGTACCGCTGTTGCTTGACAGCGCGGGTGGGCTTTTGCGTCTCGATCGATATTTCAGAACCCGCGGGATCGTAAAACCAATAGGCGTCCAGACAGAAATCACCCAGCACCGCTATCCGCACCCCCGATATCTCCCGCAGGAGTTGCTCCAACCGTTGGCGGTCCATCAGCCATCACCCCGACCAAACAGACTTGTCTCGAGCGCCCGGCAAAGGGCGTGGTAGATGCAAACGTGATTCTCCTGGATCTCGGGCGTGTCGTGGCCCGGCGCCTTGACGGCGATATCCGCCAACGAGCCCATCTGCCCGCCGTCCGGACCGGTCAGACTGATGGTCGTCAGCCCGTAGGCCCTGGCCAGGCTCATGGCCGCCACCACGTTGGACGAATTGCCGCTGGTGCTCAGCCCCAACAGCACCCCTTCGGGCCGCCGACAGATGAACCCCAGCAGCTCCTGGGCCATGCACAACTCGGGTTTGCGATCGTTGGCATAGGCAGTTGCCAGACTGTGCGACTCGGCCAACACCACCACCGGTATGCCGACCTCCAGGTGCTCGGACAATTCGGCGCCCAACGGCAGCGAGGCCAGCCGCTTCAGCAGCGCCTCATCCCGCAGCGGACGAGGTCGCTCGAACGACTTGCCCAGTTCAGCTTTGATGTGCAGCGCGTCGGCAAAGCTGCCCCCGTTGCCGCAGACAAAGACGGTCGCTCCGCGCCGCACCGTCTCGACAATCGCCCGGTGGGCCCCGGCCAGTGCGGGCACCAAGCCACCGAGAACCGCGCAGCGGGCGCCGAGGGCATTCACCGCCCCAGCCGCCTCGGGTCAATCACGCTCCAACCCCTCAACATCACCTACGGATCCGCTCAACGTAAACACTCGCACACTGCGCCGAACGACACGGTCGCCGTTTTCCTTAACCGCAGCGCACGTTAGCCGCCCATCCCAGTCGCGTCAAGAGCGGCAGCGGGCGGCATATGTGGCATTGAGTGTCGAAGAAGCCTGCTCAAGCTCGACGGCGGTGAAAAAGCGCTGCACCGACCGGCCGGACGCACCAACTTCTCAAGATGCCCCATTGTTGATATGAAAGACAGAAGACCCGCTTCAGTACTGCCGGCGCTGACGGGCCGGCGGTATGTTGAGCAGTTTGCGATATTTGGCCACGGTACGACGGGCAAGCTCGAGGCCCTGCTCCCGCAGCCTCTCGACAATCCGGTCATCGCTGAGCGGATTCGCCTTGTCCTCGTTTTCGATTATGTCCTGGAGCTTCCCCTTTATTCCGTCCCAACTGACGCTTTCACCGTTGGTGGTCTCGGTCCCGCCGCAGAAGAAGTGGCGCAGGGGCCAGATTCCCAGCGGGGTCTGAATGTACTTGCCGGCGACGGCCCGGCTGACTGTCCCGACGTGGATTCCAAGCTCGCCGGCCACTTTGGTCATCGGCAAGGGCTGTAAGAACTTCGGGCCGCGCTCCAGAAACTGCCTCTGATGACGCAGCACCGCCTCTACCACCCGCAGCAATGTGCCGCGGCGCTGCTGGATAGACTCGATCAGCCAACGGGCGCTGCGGATGTTGGTCTGGATAAACTGCCGCGCCTTGGTATCAATAGCGTCGCCCTTGAGCATACCACGGTAGAGGTTGGAAATTTGCAGACGCGGCAACTGCTCATCGCTCAAGCGTATCTGGTAACCCTCGCTTTCGCTGTGCTCGACTACCACATCGGGCACCACGTAGGGCGCCGAGCGGTCCCCGATCAGATAACCGGGGCGACGGTTGAGCCGGCCGATAAAGCTGATCGCCTCCTTGATCCGCTCGATGGTCTGGCTGGTCTTGCGGGCCACCGCAGGCAGACGGTTCAGCTCGAGGTCGCGCAGATGCTTGGCGACCAGCGCCTTTTCCAGCTCGTGGTTTCCGGAAAGCTGCTCCAACTGTATCAACAGGCATTCCTTGATGTTGCGGGCACCCACTCCAGCCGGCAACAGGCCCTGGATCAAGCCCAACGCCGCCTCCAAGTGGTCCATCTGGGCCCACGACAACTGATCCTCGACCAGCTCGACCAACGGCGTCCTGAGGTAACCGTCCTCCTCGATGTGGTCGATGATCAGTTCGCCGGCGCGCTTGACCTGCCAGGGCGCCTCGTCGAAAGACCACTGCCAGTGTAGGTAATCGTTGAGGCATTCCTCGCGAGCCGCCGTGTTGAGCATGGCGTCCAGCTTGCGATCGCGCTCGCCGCTCTGCCGCCGAACCGCCACTTGCCAGCTCCGACCCATATAGTCGCCATAATCGTTGTCGGTCCTGAGGGTGTCCAGGCGCTCGAAGTCGGCCACCTTGCTCTGATCGGTGCTGATAACCAGGTCGACCTCGCCGTCCGGCTGATCCTCCTCGCTGTCCGGCGGGGCGGGCTCGTCCTGGACGGGCTCCTGCAATTCCAGTACAGGGTTCTGCTCCAACTCCTGGTCGATCCGCTCCTGCAACGCCAACAGCGGTAGCTGTAGAATCTCCATCGACTGGATCATTCGCGGCGCGAGCTTCATCTTCTGCTCCAGCCGCATGTGTTGTGACATATCCAGACGCATCGTTTCAACCTACCGCCGCAACACCGACCGGCCGAAACCTCCGCCCGATCCACGCTGCTGTCTTGTATCTATCCCCTCAAATCCTATATCGGCCACCGCTCAATGCAAAACGACCAACGAGCGGCTACTTTACATCTCCTTGCGCTCGGAAAAGGCCTCCAGCAAAACCGCCTTTGGCGCATATTCCAACTGTAGCCCACTCGGCAAACCCCGGGCAGGCCGACTAACTCTTACGCCGATAGCGCTAAGAACACTGTGGATATATAACGCCGTGCCGTCACCCTCCACCGTCGGATTCATAGCCAGCACGACCTCTGTTACATCGCCCTTAGCGACCCGCTGCTTGAGCGGTTCTATCGTCAGATCCCCGGGTTCGACTCCCTCCAGCGGAGCAATGTGGCCCAGCAGGACGTGGTATACTCCTCTAACCAAGCCGGTCTGCTCCAGCACGACGACGTCCTTGGGCTGCTCCACCACGACGATCTGAGAGTGATCTCGCCGGTCGTCCGAGCAGATCCGGCAGGGATCCACTTCCGTTAGATTATAGCATACGGAACAGTTGAACAGAGCGGTTTTGACCTGGCGGATGACATCGGCCAACGCCATTACCTCAGCCTTATCGGTCTTGAGCAGATGAAACGCCAGACGCTCGGCGCTACGCGGACCAATGCCCGGCAGCTTCGTGAAATGCTCGATAAGGCGCGATAATGGTCCGCCCTTATCGTCAGCCATCTAACCCTCCGCAGACCGTCTATCCGGTCAAATCTAACATCTCTTTTAGCCCGGGCAGCGCCAGGCCGCCCGTAACCTTCGACAGCTCCTGCTGATAGTTCTGGCGGGCCTTGCCCGCGGCAGCGCAGACCGCAGACTTTATCAACTCTTCCAACATTTCCACATCGCCCGAGTTGACCGATTCGGGGCTCAACTTTATCGAGACCAGATCACCTCGTCCGTCGACTATGGCGGCGACAGCACCCCCGCCGGACTGGCCATCAAACCGCAGGGCGGATAGCGATTCCTGCATCTGCTTGACCTGTTTCTGCAATTCCTGCGCGTGCTTTAGCAGACCGCCCAGTTGACCAATATTGTCGAATAAACCCATGCTCTCACCCAAAAAAAGAACTTACGAATGACTCAACCACCTCGGCTCGACTGTTTCACGTTAGAAAGGCTGCCCTCGAACATTTCGAGGGCCTTTTGGACCATCGGGTCACTTAGCACCGCCTCGGTCTGCCCTTTGCTCGGCCGGCCCGGTCCGGTCGCCTCGGACCCGCCGCCCCGACTGGGCGCGGGGCTGCCCGCATCGTCCCTGACGCGCGACCCCGAGGACCCAGAACCGTTCACACGTCGCCCAGGAGTAGCGCCGCCGGATGGACGAGCGGCGTTAGCGCCTCCGGGCCGCTTGGCGGGGCCAGGCGCCTGTTCGCTTCCGTCTAATCGCGACAGCAACGACTCAATCGAGCTGAAACGCCGCACATCGGCCAGTCTTACCACCACCGCGTCGACCAGCGCCCGCCCGCAACTACTGAATCGCACATTGCGCCTCAGCTCCTCCAACACGCCGATCATGTACACATAGGTGGGCGCATCGAACTTGCCGCTCTGCAAAACCATGCGCTCCCGCAGACCGCCGGGCAGATCGACAAGGTCGCTGTCGGCACCACAGACCGCCAGCACCATCAGCCCGCGCAAGTGCTCGATCAACGAGACCGCAAACCGTTCCAGCCCGAAACCGGCCGACACGCACCGCTCCACGCACATCAACGCCGCCGACGGATCGTTGTCCGCCAGCGAGTCGACCAGCTCAATCAGCAGCTCGTCGTTCGGGCGGGGCAGAATCTCCCCAATCAAATCGGAGCCCAGAAGCTCCTGACCCAACGACAAAGGCTGATCCAGAATTGAAAGGGCATCGCGCATCGAGCCGTTGGCCAGCCGGGCAATCCGCCGCACCAATTCGCCGGCGGCCGGAATCGACTCGCCCTGCAGGACCCGCTCCAAATGGTTCGCGATTTTATCAGTGGCGATGGCTCTGAAATCGAATCGCTGGCATCGGCTCTGGATGGTCGCCGGCACCCGGTGAGGCTCGGTGGTGCAAAGGACAAACTTCACGTGCTCGGGCGGCTCCTCCAGCGTCTTGAGCAGGGCGTTGAACGCACCCGTACTCAGCATGTGCACTTCGTCAATGAAGTAGATCTTGTACCGGCAGCGGGCCGGACGCTACTGCGCGTTGCTGCGCAGCTCGCGGATGTTGTCCACCCCGGTGTTGCTGGCCGCGTCGATCTCGAGGACGTCGAGGTCCTCACCAGCCGCTATCGACTGGCAGGCGTCGCACTGCCCGCAGGGCTCGGTCGTTGGCGTGGTGCTCGACTGACAGTTCATCGCCTTGGCCAGGATCCGGGCCATGGACGTCTTTCCGACACCGCGCGTACCGGCAAACAAGTACCCGTGATGCACATGATCGGTGGCCACCGCGTTTTTGAGCGTTCGCGATATGGGTTCCTGGCCGATCACCTCATCGAACGTGCTACTACGATACTTCCTGGCCAGAACCGTGTAGCCCATCTGCTTCTCCAAAAACCGCCGCCCCCCACAAAGGAATTAACGGCCGTGCAGCTCCCGTCGATACGCCTCGCCCCGACATGCACCGGTTGCTCAGCTCGGGCTAGGTTGCCCCACGGCACCTGGAGAACAGCGGGTGGGCTGCTCCCGTCAAGGTCTGACCCGTTGCCCACGAACCCCATTGCATGGGACCCAGCCTTCAACGCCTACAACCGACACAGCGGCCGACGCAAAACAGACCTCGGAGAGCATTCAGCCCCGCATGAGCCGGGTTTCGGGCAGCCCGCCGAAGCGGACCGAAGGCACCGGCACCACCCCGCCTAGCACGGCCAATATCAGTCCGAAAAGCCTCTTTCACTTACCATTCCGCTCGCCAGACACTGGGAACTGGCTGTACCACCACTTTATCTATTCGCACCGTCTGCACCGGCCGGTCCGACTCGTCGGTACGCACCGACCCGATGCGCCTAAGCGTCTCCAGCGAATCGTGGCCTACCACACGCCCGAAGGCCGTGTACTCACCGTCAAGAGCCGCCACACGCCGCAGACACACGAAAAACTGGCAACTGGCCGAGGCCGGATCGCCCGGAGCCAACGCCATCCCCAGCGTTCCCTCCTCGAACGGCGTGTCGCTAAACTCCGGCTCGAGCATCTTGCCGTCCGCCCGGCTGCCCGTCCCGTCGCCCCGCGGGTCACCGCCCTGAATCAGGGCTCCGCCGACCACGCGGTGGAACGTCAGCCCGTTATAGAATCCCTGGCCCGCCAGCTCCAGGAAGTTGGCTACGTGTTGCGCTGCCTTGTCGTACAGCAGATGTACTATCATGTCCCCCAGGTTGGTGCGGATGAGAACCTGTTTGAGCACCTCCACCCGGACCATCAGCTCGTTGCTCTTTACCAGCCCGCCATACGGTCGCCAGAGGAGCCTGTATTGCCCCGTCTGTCGAAGGGCCGAGTAGAACCGCCCAACATCCACCCGCAGACCGACGCTGCTGTGCCCGGCCAGGCGAATGGACCGGACGGCACCGGCCGGGGGACGCCTGACATCATCACCAAGCCTCTTTCTGACCCCGTCGCTGACCGACAAGGCCCGCCAGCCGCTACCACCGAAGACATGCTCGATAGGCAGGCCCATCTGTCCGTCCGCAGGAGGCTTGGCAGCCACCGCAGCACCCGGAACCACCAGCTCAGCCGCCTCCTGTCCGCGGTTGTGAACGACGAATTCGACCCAGATCGGCTCGCCCACATTGAACGTGGTGCGCTGTGCCCGCAGCTCGGCTCGGACTTGATCGAACCGCACCGGCAGCAGGACCGCCGGTCGGCTGGTCTGGGCGACCAAAGACAGTTGCAGGACTATCAAAGCATTGCAAAGCACGTTTCTAACCCTTGGTCCGTCCAGCTCGGCCTGGCCGTCCAGGCCGGGGCTGGGCGGCAGTCTAGTCCCGAGTACCGGTCGGCCCTAATGAACTCACCTTCGCCTGACCCGCCCCGTCCGGGGAACCTCATCGATGAACTACCCCGGAGAGGGCGGGATTCGAACCCGCGGTACCCCAAGGGGTACACACGCTTTCCAAGCGTGCTCCTTAGGCCACTCGGACACCTCTCCGACAGCCCCTGGTCGGCGGCCGTCAGGCGGCTGATCGGCGCCTCTCCGGCAGGGCTCGCCGATGCAAGCCATCCCGGAGAGGGGGGGATTCGAACCCCCGAGACCCAAAAGAGGGTCTAACGGTTTTCGAAACCGTCTCCTTCAGCCACTCGGACACCTCTCCTGCTTACCGGGACGGGCGAATGCGCCGCAGTCCGGCACGACTCATGCGCCGCCATCGAGGCGGCGCCTTGGCATCGGAACGGCCGGCCAAAAGAGGCCCGGAGCCGAACTACTTCTTGCCCATGGCCCGCTGGGCCTGGAAAAACTCCTGCATCAGGGCACGGGCCTGCTCTGCCAGAACGCCTGGGACCACCTGGGCCTGATGGTTCAGCCGAGTGTCACTCGGGACCGAGTATAGCGAGCCGCACGCACCGGCTTTCGGATCGTCCGCACCGTAGACCACGCGGTCGATCCGGCTGTTGATGATCGCCCCGGCACACATCAGGCAGGGCTCGATGGTGACGTAGAGCGTGCAGCCGGTCAACCGCCAGGACTGGCGAAACTCGGCGGCGGCGGTTATGGCCAGGATCTCGGCGTGGGCGGTGGGGTCGGCGAGCAGCTCTCGCTGGTTCCGCCCGCGAGCGATGACCTGGTCCTGCCAGACGATGGCGGCGCCGACGGGCACGTCCTGATGATCCAAAGCCAGAGCAGCCTCGTCCAAAGCCACCTTCATGAACCGCTCGTCGAGTTGCCGCCGCGATTCTTCCGCCACAGCGTGCCCCGAGCAATGTGCGACTTCGTTTTCCATGACCCAAATATCAACTCGCCGTCTAAGACAACACTTCAACGCGCCGCGAGGGACTCGAACCCCCAACCTTCGGTTCCGTAGACCGACGCTCTGTCCAATTGAGCTAGCGGCGCTGAGCGGCGTGCAAATCACTAAGCTGGGCGACTACGGGCAACGACATTAGCAGCTTGTCGGATAAGGCTCCTATAGCCCGAACAGACCCAGCAGTATCCGCTGTTACACCCTATTAAGTCAGCTTAGCAACATCTGCAAGACAGTCAATGGAATTTGGCACGGGTTTTGCGCTAGCACCCAGACCGATGCGGTGATTGGCCACCTGCCGGGGTATTAGGCTACCGGGCGGCGTCGAGGTGGCTATAATTCTGCTGGTAATTCGCAACAGGTAGTAGAGCGGCGGGGGGCAGCTACCGGCACGGAATAGGAGATTGGTCGTGAAAGCCGTGGGACTGCGAGTCGGGGCGGAGGCGGTTGAGTTGCTGGAGGTGCCCGAGCCTTCGCCGGGGCCGGGGCAAGTTAAGATCCGCAGCATCCGGGGCGGGATATGCGGGACGGACCGGGAGATAATCCGCCGCAAGATTCCCGACGTACCACCCGGCGAGGACTTTTTGATACTGGGTCACGAAGGTTTTGGCCGGGTGGTTGAGGTCAACGGCCAGGGCGGCGCTCTGGCGGTGGGCGATCTGGTGGTCCCACGGGTAAGGCGCGGCTGCGGGATGTGTAATGCCTGCAACACGGGCCACAGCGACTATTGCTTTACGGGCAAGTATACCGAGCGCGGCATCCACAAAGTGCACGGCTTCCTCAGCGAGTACTTCGTGGATGATCCTGAGTACCTAGTGAAAGTCGACGAGGAGATCGCCGACGTGGCGGTACTTGCCGAGCCGATGAGCGTGACCGTCAAAGCGGCGGAGATCGCCCTGGCGTTGGCCGGCCGGGTTAGGTTCGACGGGTGGTATAGCCAGAAGAGTAAGGTCGAAAAGGCCTTGGTTGCGGGCCATGGTCCGATCGGCATTCTGGGAACGATGCTGCTGGTGGCTCTGGGTTTTGACGTGCACGTGCTCGGGCGGCGCGATAGGGGCGATTTCCAGCGAGATCTGATCGAGCGGTCGGGTATCGAGTACCTCAATTACCGTCGCAATGAGGTTGAAAAGCACATGGAAAAAGAGGGGGCGTTCTTCCTGATATTCGAAGCCACCGGTCTGTCGGAGGTGACTTTCGATCTGGCCAACTACCTGGGGCGTAACGGCACGATGGTGCTGACGGGCGTACCGCGCGGGCCTAATACGCTTTCTATTGACGGTAATCGGTTCATGGCTCAGTTGGTGCGAACCAACCAGGTAATCGTCGGATCGGTCAATGCCTGTATGGGCTGCTTCGACCAGGCCTTGAAGTATCTGCGGAGATTCAAGCAGCAGTTCCCCCAGATCATGGACCATATCTTCACCTCGCGATTCCCGATAGAGCAGTGCCGCCAAGCCCTGGCCGGCCAGAAGAACCGCGACGAGATCAAGGTACTGATCGAGTTCTGAAGATCTCCTTAGTTAATGTGGCTGTCCAATGCAGGCATCAACGGCGGCGCTGGTTCGCGGCGATGACGTTGCCGCCGTCACAAGTGATCTGGCGCGGGAACTTCACCACCGCCACAAGCGCCGGGCGGAACGGAAGGGCTTTTGACAGGGCAGGTGTGTGGGATAAGGTGTGGCCTGAGGGCATCGGTGCGATGACGCCGAAAGAGCGGATGTTGGCGGCTATGGGCAACGGTCAGCCGGACTGCGTGCCGGTGGCACCGGACATGTCGAACATGATCCCGTCTCGCCTGACAGGCAAGCGGTTCTGGGACATTTATCTATATGAGGATCCGCCGTTGTGGCGGGCTTACATCGATGCGGTCAGGCATTTCGGGTTCGACGGTTGGCTGGCGGGCGTACCGCTGCTTTTCGATTATGAGCGCCAGGAACAAGACGACGCCGGCAGGTGGCGGGAGGCGATTGTCGGACGGACGCAAGAGCGTATCTATACGCGTTACTATAGCGTGGTTGACGGTCAGCAGCGGTGGTCCGACGATTGCACGGTCTACTACGTTGACAATCCGCCCACACATGGCGTGCCGCTTGGGCGGGTTGGTTTGTCCGGCGGCCCGCCCAGCGAATGGCAAGACGTCGAGCGGCGGGCATGCTCCGGCAGGTTGGAGGATTATCACGCCGCCTGTGAGTACATGGGCCAGGCGGGCGTGGTAGGCCTGGCAGTGCATTTGCCGGGCCTCGGGCTCAGCCCTGAGGCGATATACGAGTATTACGATACTCCCGACCCGGTATTTGCCCGATGTCAAGAGCAGCACGAACGGATTCTTCGGCGAACGCGCCGGATCGTCGAGCTCAGGCCGGATTTCGTGCATATTGGGATTTCGGGTTTTATGATCAGCAATCCCGAGCCGATTTTCCGGAAGCTGGCCCTGCCGACGCTTAAGGAGGTAACGCGGATTTGCAGGGAGGCGCAGGTTATAAGCCAGATTCATTGCTGCGGGCCTCAGTACGATCTGGTAAGGATGGCGGCGGAGGAGACGGATTTGTGCGGCATTAACCCGCTGGAGATCCCGCCCATGGGGGACTGCGATTTGGGACGGATAAAGAAGGAATTCGGCAAGAAACTAAGCCTCATGGGCAATCTGCATACCACGGACGTAATGCTGAGGGGCAGTCCAGCCGAAGTCGAGCAGGCCGCCAAGACGGCCATTGACCAGGCGGCCGAGGGGGGCGGATTCATCCTATCCACGGGCGACCAATGCGGCCGCGACACGCCGGACG
>SDBS01004833.1_pt1 | contig 13187 bp, 9 predicted proteins | sample 2277091 | NCBI WGS metagenome assembly SDBS01 (sample SAMN10404972, study PRJNA504765) | marine sediment metagenome | isolation source: marine sediment core GS10_PC15, 163 cmbsf | place: Arctic Ocean: Southern Knipovich Ridge | collected 2010 | reverse complement strand
GTCACCCGCAGCGGCTGCTCGCGGTCATTGACCGCCACCAGCAGCATTGCCAGGGCGATCGCCGCAGCCAGCCCCACAACCGCCCAGCGCCGATCAACGCCCCGCGCCAACTCCCCGGCACGGCGGCGCAGGTCCGGCTTCAGGAGCACCAGAATAAGCCCACCCAGGCCCAGGTACCAAGCAGTGATCACCGGCCAGGAGAAGTAAACGTTGTCAACATAAGCGAAGGGCAGCCGGGCAAACAGCTCATTGCTCCACAGCATTATCTGCATAAGAATGCGCGTTAGGCCGCAGAGCGCCATCGTGACCGGCCCCAGCACCGAGCCGGTGACCAGTGCGATTATCCCCAGTGGCACCACCAGCATGGAGATAGGCACGGCAATCGCGTTAGCCAGATTGGCCAGCCCGGCAAAGCCGTAGAAGTTCCGCGCCAGAATCGGCGTGACCATAATCCACGCGCCCAGTGTCGCCAGCAGCACGATGGCAATCAGGCGAGGCCGATGGACCACACCCAGCGCATCCCGGTAGCGGCGGGGGCTATACAGGATTACCCCGATAACGGCCGCGAAGGTAAGCTGCGCGCCGATGTTGAAGACGGTGCTGGTGTCGGCGACTACCAGCACAAACACGGCCAGAGCTAGCCCGGTGGGCACGTCGTAACGCTGACCGGTAACCAGGGCATAGATGAACAGACCTGCCATTATCAACGACCGACTCACCGAGGGCGCCGGCCCGGCCAGCAGCGCGAAGGCTACGACGACCGGAGCAATAACTAGAGCGTGCCAGGGATGCAGCGCGCGGCGTCGGCCCGCGGTAACAAGCAGAATCAACGTGAAGATGATGAAGGTGACCTGCGCACCGGAGACGACCAGCAGGTGAATCGTCCCGGTCCGACGGAACAGATCCTCGGTCGGCTTGTCAATCCCCGTCGCGGCGTGCATGCCGTAGACCATCCCCGCCATCAGGTGGGCGTAGAACGCGGCGTTCGCGCCCGGCATCGCCCGCTCAAGGTTACGCAGCGCCCGCTGGCGGGAGAGACGTACGGAGTTCTTCAGCTTGAACCGCCACGACATCGGGCCGGGCAGCACCTGCAGGCTCTTCACCCGCGCCGAGGCCGTTACCCCCTGGCGGGCGAGATAGCGGCGCATATCGAACTGGCCCAGGTTCATCGCCGGCGGCGGCAGGGAGAAGTCCACCACCTCGACCGAGACCCGCTCCCCCACAGCCAGCTTCTGCTGCCAGTCCGACTCAGCAAGCGACACCAGCCCGGTGGCCGGCCAGTGCTGCCCCTTTACGGTCACCAACTCAGGGGCGAGAACCAGGCGCCGCCAGTAAGGATGTTGTTCACGGATGTCTACCACCCGGCCCACCACAGCCGCCTGGTCGGCGGGCGCAAACCGGGAGATGTCGTGGGGGGAGACGGCAGACTGTGCCGCGTGCAGGTTCATTCCGGCCAAGAAGAAGGCCGCCGCCAGCCACAAGTGGCTGAAGGCCGACCTGCTGCGAGCAAGCAGGAACGCCGCGCAAGCCAGCACGAGGGGAACAAGCAAGGCCAGCGAGAATGACAAACAGAGGTGCTCGGCAGCCAGCACACCCAGGACCAAGGCGACAGTCAGTACCACCAACGGGCGGTAACCCAGGTGGCGGATCAGCGTGGTTAGGTGGTGCTCAGCGGCCTGGTTAGGAGTGATGAAGGCGCTATCCGAGTCCATATCCGGTGAGCAGATCCCCCGCGATGCAAACTATCCATAACTTCGCTGGCGGCACAACGAAGTCCTCTGCCTGATGTAGCCACCGCAAACAGTTTGTGATAGAATAATAGCATAAGGCCGGCCAATTCCGGATTGGCAATTATCCCGCAGGACACAGTAGCGCAACAGCAAAGGACTTGATACGATGCGTGGTATGGGCGGCGGGCATCATCACGGCCAGCGGGGCGGGCCAGATTCGCGCGACGCTGACGACAGCGTCAAGCCGCTGGGGATAACTGATCGGCGGATGCTGGGTTGGTTCTATCGCCAACTCATCCCCCACTGGGTGAAAGTGCTGATCGCCACTATGGTGATGATCGGGGGGAGCGTCGCCGGGCTGGCTCCCCCGTATATTATGGGTCCGCTCATCGTTGACCGGGTTATGCGCGACCGGCACTACGAGCTGCTCGGGTCGTACATTGCTATGCTTGTTGCGGCCTACTTCCTGAGCAGTCTGCTCAACGGCGTGCGCATGAACGTGATGCACATCCTGGGGCAACGCTTTGTGTTAAACCTACGCGTTGACCTTTACCGGTATCTGCAGCGACTTTCGCTGAGCTATTTCGAGAGCCGGCGCACCGGCGATATCATGTCCCGGCTTTCCAATGACGTTAACTCCGTGGAAGACATGGTGGTCCACGGCACCGATACAGTCGTTTCCAGCATCATCACGATCGCTGGCACGGTAGGCATTCTCCTGTACCTGAATTGGCGGCTGGCACTGGCCGGCCTGTGGCCGCTGCCGGTATTCATGATCAGCCTCCTCATATTCTCCCGCTACATTCGCCCCATATACCGCAAGATCCGTGACGACCTTGGCGACATCAATGCGGAACTCCAGGAGAGTCTCAGCGGGATTCACGTGGTTAAGGCCTTTGGCCGGGAAGACCACGAACTGGACAAATTCTATCAGCGCAGTTATGAATACTACCACGCCAGCGTCCGTGGCATCTGGCTGTGGACAACCTTCTTCCCCTTCATTGGCTTCGTAACCTCGATGAGCAGCGTCGGAGTACTGTGGTATGGTGCAGGCCCCTCGCTTGCCGGCAATCCGATTGCCAGCGCCGGCGACATCTTGGCCTTCCTCGGTTACCTGATGCACTTCTATCAACCGGTGGGCATGCTGGTGCGCATCTACGACACCTTCAACCGCGCTCTGGCGGCGTTGGCTCGCATCTTCAATATATTCGACGAAGTCCCCGAGGTCCAGGACGCCCCCGACGCCATCGAACTGAAGGATATCGAGGGGGAAGTTCTGCTGGAAAACGTCAGTTTCAAGTACAAGACTGGCGAGATGGTGCTCAAGGATGTCACCGTTCATGCCCAGCCCGGCGAGACCGTAGCGCTGGTCGGGCGCAGCGGCGCAGGTAAGACCAGCGTGATCAATCTCATTCCCCGCTTCTATGACCCGCTCGAGGGCCGTGTGGTCGTTGACGGCCACGATGTGCGCGAGGTCACTCAGAAATCGCTGCGGCGAAATATCGCCCTGGTGCTCCAGGAGACCTTCCTGTTCAACGGCACCGCGCAGGAGAACATCGCCTACGGCCGGCTTGATGCCAGCGCGGACGAGATTGTCGCGGCGGCCAAGGCGGCTAACGCCCACGACTTCATCATGAAGTTGCCTGAGCAGTACGACACGCAGATCGGCGAGCGAGGGGTAAAGCTCTCCGGGGGGCAGAAGCAGCGCATCGCTATTGCCCGGGCTGTCCTGGCCGACCCGCGCATCCTCATCCTCGACGAGGCGACCTCCCTGGTTGACACCGAAGCCGAACAGCAGATTCAGGAAGCGCTGGCGAACCTTATGGCGGGTCGAACCGTCTTTGTAATCGCCCATCGGCTCTCGACGGTGCGCAATGCCGACAAGATCGTGGTCATTGAAGATGGCGAGATCGCGGAGGAGGCCGACCACGAGACACTGATGGAAAACGGCGGGCTATACGCCGAGATGTACCAGCGCCAGTTTCGCCCGGAAGACGTCTGGGCCCCCGACCAGGCCATGCCGCATCCAGACTAAGCCCTTGGGTGGATGGCCGGCGAGGCGATGGTGGCCACAGCATTATTTGCAGGCTGACTTGGAGATATCCGGTCACTTGGTGTAGAATATGGTGCAGTAACCATAACTTCAGGAGGTACACTATGAGAACGTTCGGAGTAGTTGTCGTGTTGCTTGCTATGCTGTTTGTGATCGCCTCGTGCTCCGTCCAGAAAAGCCCTTCAGCCACTACCCCGCCTGTGGTGGAGCGGCCGGAGCCGGTTACTGCCGCGCAAGTGGTCGCGCTGCAGATTGGCGACGAATACGACGAGGCCACCGGCGAGGTCACCAACCCGACTACCACGTTCGCGGCGGACACGCCCGCGATCCACGTGCGGGCGGACATGTCCGGGCTGACCACGGATGCGATGGTCCATTGCATCCTGCGTGCGGTCGAGGCGACCGACGCCGAGGGTAATGTCATCCAGGACACCAATATAGCCTCGTGGCAAAAGCCGCCAACCGGGGAGGAGTCCACACTCTACTTCGAGTTCACTCCCGAGGAGGAGGTCTGGCCGGTAGGTACCTACGAAGTGGAGGTCTGGTTCAAGGATGAACTCATCACCAGCACCGAGCTAACCGTCGAGTAACCCCCGACGGCGCACAACAACCAAAGGCAAGCCCTGGAGCCATCGCATACCTGCGGTGGCTCCTGTCGTTCTCCGTGAAGTCCCCGCCGGCTGTTGCTGCCCTTTCCCCCGCAATATCTGCTCGTTAGACAAATCTGCCGGCACAAACTACACTTATGTAGTGAAGGTGTCATCTCGGGCAGTCTGGCCACGAGGAGAGAACGGCTGACCCAGACCAACGACCACATCCTGCTGAGCGCGCTGGGGGCCGGCGATATGCAAGCGCTGGCGGCCATCTACGATGCCCACCATGCGCCGGTCTATCACCTGCTGCTGGCGTGGCTGGGCGAGAAGGACCAGGCCGAGGATATCCTGGTCGAGGTTTTCCTGGGGCTTGTGGATCGCGGGCGTAGCATCTCCGGCATCAGAAACCTGCGGGCCTATCTGCTGAAGATAGCGCGGAACAAGGCCAGCCAGGCGCGACACCGCAGCAGAAACAGCCCGAGCAACCAGGCCGTCGCGGTGGCTGAAAGTCCCGTCGAGCGCAAGCTCGACGCGCTCACCGTCCGCGATGCGCTTGCCCAACTCCCCGGCGAGCAGGCGGAAGTGGTTGTCCTGAAGACCTGGCACGAGCTGACCTTCGCCGAGATCGGGGAGGTTCTGGATGTTCCGGCCAATACCGCCGCCAGTCGTTACCGCTACGGACTGGCGAAGCTGCGGGAGATATTAGGAGAGACCAGCGATGAATGATGAACAGTTCGAGAATCAATTGCGCGAGGTATCCCTGGGTATGCCTGACCCCGAAGCGAAGCGGCGGCTCATGCGCCTGGCCCTGAGTAGAGCACGTGCCCGGCGCCGCGGACGGGTACTGCGGTGGGCTTTCGCGGCCGCCACCGGGCTGCTCATTATCATCAACGTGGCCTTCGAGCGCGGCCACCAGCAGCATACGATGGCGCTGACTGGTCAGGCGGCGCCCACGATAGAGTTGCAGTTGCACAGGATCAGCTATCGCGAGGGGTTGCAGCAGCGCCAGCAAATGCTATTCGAAATCCTGCATGAGAACGGTGATTCATAAGGAGAAATGACAATGAATCAGGAACGCTTTTCTGCCGTCAGACGAATAGGCCGCTGGTGTGTGCGGGTTGCTCCGCGGGTAGGCTTCGGGCTACTGGTTCTGTTCGTCCTGGCCGCTATTCCCTGGACGTATTTCAATATCAAATGGGGCCGCGAACTGGAGGCCAAGCTGGCCGAACTCAAGGCGCAGGGCATGCCGCTGACGATGGCGGAGGCGGCACCAAAGGACGTGCCGGATGAGCAGAACGCCGCTGTGCTGTATCAGAAGGTATTGGGTGAGTTCTCTTCAGCGGGACACATGCCGGAGCGCCGGCATATTGGCGCGATAACAGAGGAGGAACACCACCTCATCCTGGACTACATCAAGACAGGCCGCGCGGAGCGGCGGCAGGTCCGCGAGATTCTTAGCCGTCCAGCAGTGAAGCGCGATCTGCAGATCATCCGCCAAGCCTCGCAGCGACCGTATTCAGTCCTTCCGATAAACTGGGAAGATGGAGCCGGGGCGCTCTTCCCGCATTTCGCAAGCCTCCGCAGTGCAGCACAGATGCTCCGCATCCAGGCCCTGGTATCAGCCGAGGCCGGCCATCTCGACGAAGCGCTAGACTGGTGTCAGGTGACTTTGCGTATGTCCGAACAAGCTGCTTCCGAGCCGATCGTCATCGCCCAGCTTATTGCCATTGCACTGCAGGCAATAACTCTTGACGCGGTAGAGCGGATCATCTCTGAGCAGCAACTGGAGCCGGGCGTAGCTAATGATTTCGCAGACCATTTGTCTCGAATTGACCCGCGTAAGGCATTCACTAAGGGCATGATAGGCGAACGTGCCTTGGCGCTGGGCTCATTCGAGACAACGCTGCGACCTAGGACGTGGCCATTGTGGAAGTTGGAGAAACTGACGTATATCGACTATTTCGCGACAGTCATCGAAGCCAGCAAACTGCCGTACCTTGACGCGCTGCCTCAACTTGAGGCGGCGGCAGAAGACCTCCAAAAGCTGCCTTTCTATCAGGGAAGCCTTACCAAGATTCTTGCGCCAGTGTTCTCACGGCTGATCCACAAGCGGGGTCGAGCAGAGGTCAACATCGGTCTCTGCCGCGTGGTACTGGCGCTCAAAGCATATAAGTACGAGCACGGTGCCTATCCCCAAAGCCTGGGGCAGTTGCAGGAGACGCTCGACTGGGAGCTACCCGAGGATCCCTTCAGCGGAAAAGGCTTCGTTTACCAGCGCGAGGGCGAGGGCTTCAAGCTCTACAGCCTTGGCCCTGACCTTGACGACGACGGGGGCGTTCCCGACAGAGACGAACAGGGCAAGCGGCGCGACGATGCTGACATCGTCTGGGCGTGCAGCCGGTAGGTGCGGGCTGCCCACGGGCTGGAAGCGCGTGCCACTGAACGCAAGCGGCATGTCAGGGGCGGGGCATCCGCCTTCGCTGAAGCTACGGCGGACCCAAGCGCGCTCCTCCCACAGAGTTCCGTGCAGCCGGTAGGCCGCCATTCGCCACGCAGAGTCAGGCGTAGAACCTGGCCTGCTGGATGATCGGCTCGTCCTCGCCCGCCACCCTCCTGTCGGTCACAACAGGGAGGAGTTGCGGTCTCGGACGGAGAATGAGAGCCCAGGTCGCCGCAATACGGCGGCCGTCACGAAGAGATGCAAAAGCCTACAGGCCGAGGACGACCCGTTCGTACCACCCGCGGCTTGCCGGGAGGGTGAATGAGCTATGACCACCTACGAATTGATTGTACAGCGACGGACAATCCGGAAGTATGAACAGAAGCCGGTCCCCAAAGAGCTGCTCGACAAGTGCGTCAACGCGGCCCGGATGGGGCCCTCCAGCGCCAACCTCCAGCCTCTGGAGTACATCGTCGTTGACGACCCCGAGCAGTGTCAGCGGGTCTTCCCGCAAACGGCCTGGGCCAGGTATCTCGACAACGGCACGCCCGGCCCCGACGAGCGCCCGACCGCCTACATCTTCATTCTGACCAACACCCAGCGCCGGGCCAATGCCCCGATGGATGTTGGCACCGCCCACATCTTCATTCTGAGCAAAACTCAACGCCAGGCCAATGCCCCGATGGATGTGGGCATCGCCGCTCAGAATATCGTGCTGGTCGCCCTGGAAGAAGGCGTGGCGAGCTGCATGATCGGCTCGCTGGACCACGACGCGCTCCAGCAGGTACTGGTCGTCCCGGACCACTGCGAGATATCGCTGGCAATTGCGCTGGGCTACCCCGCCGAGCAGTCGGCATGGGAGGAAATGGCCGGCGACTCGATAAAGTACTACCGGGACGACGAGGGCATTCTGCACGTGCCCAAGCGGTCGCTTGCCGACCTGGTACACCGGAACCAATACTGAAATGACGCCACTGGGCAGCCCCACGGGGATTCTTGCAGGAGGACCTCGCTATGTCTCAGGTAGTTTGTCTGGGCATAATAGTGGTAGATGTATGGGCGCGGCCGGTTGACCAGTTACCGCCCAAGGGACGACTGCTGCTGGTTGACGAGATCGGCATGGGGCTGGGGGGCCACGCCACCAATAGCGGCCGCTGCCTGGCAAAGCTGGGCGTGGATGTGGCGGTCATGGGCTGCGTGGGGCAGGATGGCCTGGGTGACTTCGCCATCGAGGAACTCCAGGCTCACGGGATAGACACCAGTGGTATCTACCGGACCGAGGCCACGGGTACCGCCTCGACGCTGGTGCTGGTAGACAGCGCCGCTGAGCGCAGCTTTCTTCACGCCATCGGTGCCGACGGCCAAATACGACCCAAGCAGCTTAACCTGGACATAGTCAGAGCGGGGGAGCTGTTGTATATGGCCGGGGCGCTAGCGATGCCCGGCTTCGATGGCGAGCCCCAGGGCCGGGTGATGGCCGAGGCCAAGCGGGCCGGGCTGACAACCGTGCTGGACGTCGTCTGGGACGCGACGGGCAAGTGGCTGGAAACGCTGGCGCCAGTGCTCCCCCACACCGATATATTCGTGCCCAGCCTCGTCGAGGCCCGCGAGATTACCGGAAAAGAAGACCCCAAAGACGTCGCCGCCGTTCTGCTGGACACTGGAATACAGATCGTCGGCTTGACCAAAGCGGAAGAAGGAGCATACATCCGCACCGCTGACGAGGAGATGGAGCTACCGGCCTACGAGGCCGACGTCGTGGATACTACCGGCGCCGGCGACGCGTTTACGGCTGGCTTCATCTACGGCTACCTCCAGGAATGGGAGCTGGAGCGGACAGCACGCTTTGCCTGTGCAATGGGCGCGCTGGCCACTACCGCGCTCGGTACGACCGCAGGGATAAAGGACTACGAGCAGGTAATCGGGTTCCTGAAGGAGCGCGAGCCCGAATACTGGGCGTAGCCGTTAGACCCATCACCGTCGTGTGGGACAGGGGAGTTGGACTGGAGCGTGTCACTGGTCAGCCAGCAGTATCGTCACTGCAGGCTGCTCATCGCCCGTGCGTCGCCGTCCTCAGGCATCTTCGCAATCTGCGCCAGCTTTCGAGAAGGAATCAGCTGGTTCTTGCCGAAATTAGTCAGCGGGCGACACAACGTGGGGAACTGTTATTGCAGCAGGCTCGCGATGGGTGATGTGGCCGGGAACATTAGGCGGGGGCAGTTGATCTAAAGAGATAGACCGCTCCAGAGCAGTTCTGGGGGCACAGTTTGACTCGGAGGTGGGCAGTTATGTCGAACAGGCATGGACGATGGCCGCTGAGAGTGGTTGCGGGAGCGATAGGCCTGGCCGTGGTGTGGTGCTGTGCTTGCGGCATGAAACAGGCCGCATACGATCGTGCTGCGCCTGAGCCGATGCAGGCTCCGGCCGAGTTGGGGAGGGCCGAAGAGGCGGAACACGAGTACGCGGGCGAGGAGGCTGCCGACGCGGCGAAGTCGGCTCAACTGCCGTCCGTGCTCATCACCGAGGCGGCTGCAGCCACCGCCCAGCGCCAGATTATCTACAATGCCAGCCTGACCCTGGAGACGAAGAACACCGCTGACGTGCGCCGCAAGATTGAGACTCTCGCCGGGGAGATGGGCGGCTTTGTCTCGGACAGCGAGTCGTGGGCGGGGCAGGCCGGTCAGCAACACGTCAGTCTCACCATCCGAGTGCCCGCCAACCGGTTCACCGAGGTCCTCGCGCAGATTCGGGCCCTGGGCAAGCTCACGCACGAGAGTATTGATGGCAGAGATGTGACGGAGGAGTTCCTCGACCTCGACGCGCGGCTGCGCACGCTCCGCCAGGCCGAAGAGCGACTGCTGGCAATGCTCAGGCGCTCCGGCAAGCTGGCTGACCTGCTGGCGATCGAGCGTGAGTTGGCCACCCGGCGGGAGCAGATCGAGAAAGCCGAAGGCCGGCTGCGCTACCTGCGGGACCAGGTGGGCTTTTCCACCATCACTGTCAGTCTGTACGAGGAAGGCACCGCAGCGGTCGCGCCCAGCGGCCCGTACGACATAGCGTACCATCTGCGCAGCGCCTACCGGCTGCTCATACTCATCCTGCAAGGGATACTGACTGCGCTCATCTACCTGGTGATAGATGGTGCGGTGGTGTGGATACCGGTGATCGCGCTCATCTGGCTACTAGCTCGCCGGCAGCGCGCGCGGCGCCAGCGCCAGCACTAAGCCCCGGCACGGCTCACCACAACAGCAGCGGTCTAACTAGTTGGCGGCAAAGACGCCTTTGCCCCTGCCTGGTGGGGTATAGCCACAGAAGCGGGCTTGACACAGCCCACATTCCGCGCCTATAATAGTACATAGCGGGTCTGGATTGGGATCATCAAGTACTAATCTCTAGCCATTCTTGGCAGCAGAGGTGGTCCGGTATGCGACGCGTGAGCCGCAGCAAATCTCTCGGCGAGATGCTCATCGAAAAGGGAATACTCACAGACCAGCAGCTCCAGGAAGCGCAGCAGACCCAGCAGGAGACGACCCAGCCGCTGCGGGAGGTGCTAGGTGACCTGGGGTTGGTTGACCGCCGGATCCTCTACGAGACCGCGGCGGAGGAACTCGGCGTGGAGTTCTATGACCTCGAAGCCCGGGACCTTGATGCTGCCGTAGCGGTGTTGCTACCTCGCGACCTGGCCGAGCGGTACCGGGCCATTCCCATTGGGCGGGGCGAAGGAACCATTCGGGTGGCTATGGCTGACCCTGACGATGTCATGGCCGGCGACGATCTGCGCCGCCACCTCCAGACCCAAATCGAGGCCCTTCTGGCTGACCCCACCGCAATCGAGCGAGCCATTGACCGGGCCTACGAGAGCGCCGCCGAGGCTGGAGCCGGCGCCCCCGCCGCGGGCGGCGGACCGGGGACGATGGCCGGGGTTGATATGGCCAGCCTGACCGAATCAGTCCGCGACTCGGGTATCCTGGGCGCCAGCACTGACGAGACCGGCCAGGAGGAGCGCATCGAGACCGGCCGCCTCACTGATGTTACCGACGAGGCACCGATTATTAAGATCGCCAAGGTGCTTATCCAAAGAGCGATTCAGGAAGAAGCCAGCGATATTCACGTCGAGCCATACCAGAGCAAGGTGCGCGTTCGCTACCGGATTGACGGCGTGCTGCATGACATCATGCCGCTGCCCAAGTACGTCCACGCCCCGCTTATCTCCCGTCTGAAGATTATGTCGGAGATGAACATCGCGGAGCGGCGCGTGCCGCAGGACGGCCGCATTCACATCCGGCATGCCCAGCGCGACTACGACCTGCGTGTTTCGGTCATCCCTACCACGCTCGGCGAGAAATGCGTCATGCGGATTCTGGACAAACGGTCGATCGAAATTGGTCTCGACGAGCTCGGCCTCGAGTCCGACATGCTTAACATCGTCCACCGCCTCATTCAGCAGCCCAACGGTATGCTCCTGTCCACCGGGCCAACGGGAAGCGGTAAGACCACCACCCAGTACAACATCCTGACCAACCTCAACTCAGTGGAAACCAATATCATCACCATTGAGGACCCGGTCGAGTACCAATTGGACGGGCTCAGTCAGGTACACGTCAACCGCAAGGCCGGCTTGACCTTCGCGGTGGCGCTGAAGTACTTCCTGCGACAGGACCCGGATATTATTCTGGTCGGCGAGATTCGCGACCTGGAAACCTCAGAAATTGCCATCCAGGCAGCGCTTACGGGCCACTTGGTGCTCAGTACGCTGCACACGAACGATGCTCCGTCAACTGTTACGCGTCTGGTGGATATGGGGGTGGAGCCCTTCCTGATCTCCTCGTCAATTATCGCTTCGCTCTCGCAGCGTCTGGCGCGCAAGATCTGCCAAAGGTGCAAAGAACCTTACCAGCCACGGCGCGATGTGCTGCTGGGCATGCAGTTTGACCCCGATGACCCGGAGAACCAAGGCGTACAGTTCTATCGGGGGCGGGGCTGCGATGCATGTCGCGGCACCGGCTACCGCGGGCGGATCGGGCTCTTCGAACTCATGGTAATGAATGAGGAGATTGCCGAGCTGATCGTCCGGCGCGCTTCGGCCGGCCAGGTCCGCGAAGCGGCTATGGCCGCGGGCATGAAGACCTTGCGGGAAGACGGGATGACCAAGGTGCTCAACGGCATCACCACCGTCGAGGAAGTCACCCGGGTCGTCGCCACCGCGGGGGCCTATACGTAGACCTAACCACTGAAGACCTTGGCGGGAGGTTCGTTGAATGGCCGGGCAGACATCGGCGCCTGTTGCTACCAAGAAACCTCAACGCAAACCAGTTGAGAACATACACATTGATGAGCTTTTGGAGCTGGTCGTCGAGAACAACGCCTCCGACCTGCACCTCGCCGCTGATCTGCCCCCGGTGCTGAGGATTGACGGTGAACTAAAGATGGCGCGCTACGAGCTGGCCAGCGCTGCGGTCATCCAGCGTATGATCTACGACATTATCTCCGACGACCAGATTCAGCGCTTCGAAACCCAACTGGAGCTGGACTGTTCGTACGCGATGCGCAAAATCGCTCGTTTCCGCGTCAACGTCTTCCGAGAACGGGGCAATGTCGCCGTAGCATTCCGCCTGATTCCCACGCAGATACCGACCACCAAAGAACTGGGCCTGCCGCCGATCATGGAGGAACTGGCCAGGAAACGACGCGGGCTGCTGCTGAGCACTGGACCTACCGGCTGCGGCAAGTCCACAAGCCAGGCCGCGCTTATTGACCAGATCAACGGCGAGCGCGCCGAGCACATCATCACCATCGAAGACCCCATCGAGTATCTGCACACGCACAGAAAATGCATTATCAACCAGCGCGAGGTCGGCGAGGATACCCATAGCTTCGCTAATGCCTTGCGCTCGGCCCTGCGTGAGGACCCCGACGTGTTGCTGGTCGGTGAGATGCGCGACCTGGAGACAATTCAGCTCGCCATCACCGCCGCCGAAACTGGCCACCTGGTGCTCGCCACTCTGCACACCAACAACGCGGCGGAGTCGGTGGACCGGGCCATTGACGTCTTCCCGCCGTCCCAACAGGAGCAAATCCGGGTGATGCTGGCCAATAACCTCCTGGGTATTCTCTCCCAGCAGCTTCTTCCGCGTGCGGGCCAAGCAGGACGAATTGCCGCTATCGAGGTGATGATCGCTACCTCAGCAATCCGCAACCTGATTCGCGAGAATAAGGCCTTCCAGATGCCCTCGATCATTCAGACCAGTGCAGATGTAGGTATGCAGACCATGGACCAAGCTTTGCGCGACCTGTGCCAGCAGGGAATGATCTCGCTCGAGGTAGCGATGAACCGGTCCCACAACCCGGCCGAGCTCGAGAAGCTTATGGCC
>SDBS01004831.1_pt1 | contig 13192 bp, 15 predicted proteins | sample 2277091 | NCBI WGS metagenome assembly SDBS01 (sample SAMN10404972, study PRJNA504765) | marine sediment metagenome | isolation source: marine sediment core GS10_PC15, 163 cmbsf | place: Arctic Ocean: Southern Knipovich Ridge | collected 2010 | reverse complement strand
ATAATTTCTTCATAAAGCCTAAAAGCTTAGATATCTGGTTTCAACCATTTGGATATTTTACTCATCAAGACTCATTAGAAGATCAAAGAGCATTTAAAAATAATGTCTATGGTGGTGTTATCGGAGCAGATTATAATTTTTCAAATAACACAAATTTTGGAGGGGCTGTAGGTTATGCATATAGTGATATAAATTGGAGAGAGAACTTAGGGGATGCAAATATTAATAGTATCTATGCTGCACTATATTCTAGTAGTTACAATCGTTTTGGCTTTATTAATGTTTCAATTTTGGGAACTAGAAACTACTATGATGTAAAAAGAAAAATAGTCTTTCCAAATCTTGAAAGGCAAGCTAACAATGATCATAATGGCTGGGATTTTAATGCTCATTTAGGGAGCGGCTTAGATCTTTTAAAGATTAATAATCTTTATTTTCAACCGACTGCCGATGTTGACTACATTTATGTTTATCAAGAAAATTACAAAGAAAAGGGCGCGGACTCATTAAATCTAGTTGTTGATAGCACCAAGTTTGCTGAAGTTAGAGGGGCTTTGCTTTTTAATATTATTAAAGATGTGCAAATATCTAACCTTTGTTTATCCCCTGCTGTTCGCATTGGTTGGATTTATGAAGATCAGCTAAATTCTGGGAAAATTACATCCCGACTCGAAGGGGTCTCTTGCACCCAGAAAAAATTTCGAGTGCATACTTTTCATGAAAATCACAGCAAGGGTGTAGTAGGAGTTAATCTAACCGGAATAAAAAATGAAAAATTTTCATTTTATTTAAATTATCAATTTGAATGGGGGAAAGCTTTTCATCAAAATAATATATCTGCTCGTTTCTCCTGGAACCTGTAATATTAATTAATCTAATGTTTCGGTTTTATTATCTATCTGATGCAAAAAGTCTTAAATAATCTTTTTGGGTCTCTCTTAGCATGCGAAGAATAAAATAAATAAAATCTGCATCATTTAAATGGGCTTTTTCTAATGATTCTATGTATTCATTTCTGAGTATTGAAGGGATAATTACAATATTATAGCTATCTTGAAGAAAAATCAAATTCATTAAAAGCCTTGCTATTCTACCATTACCCTCAACAAAGGGATGGATAAACACAAATTCTTTATGAGCTAATGCCGCTGCAATACAGGGATGTTTTTCTTTTCTAAAATTTTCAATTTTACTAATGAGATCTTTCATGAGAGAGACTAGATCGTTAGGATTTGGTAAAGGATATTTCGAACCTGTTATGATAGCTCTGTTTTCCCGGTATTTGCCCGCACTATTTTCGTCTATCCTATAATAAAAAAAATGATGGAATTTTTTGATGTCATCTTCTGAGATCTTTTTTGCCTTTTATCAGGGTATATAAAAAATCATATGCTTGAGCATGTCCAACAGCTTCAAGATGGTCCTTGAGAGGTTTCCCTCCTATAGTAATGCCTTCTTCAAGAATAATTTTTGTTTCTGATTCAGTTAAAGAGTTTCCCTCAATTGCATTACTCGTGTATGTCAGTCCAATTTCGTAATATTCTTTTATCTGCTGTAATAATTTTTTATCTAAAGGTCTAAAAGTCTTTATCTCTTTTTGCAGGCTATCAATTTCTTTCAAAATGTCTTTCATCTATTGCTCCTAATAAAGATAAGCTGATATATTAATTATATCACATGGATGAAAAAAAATATATACCTATCAAAAACAAACTTTTGTACAGAATTCTTTTTTATTGTAATAATATTATTTTTTATTCAAAATTTTAATTTCGATTTTAAATCGGGAGCTTAGATGTTTAATTTTTCTAAAAAGATATTATTTTTGATAGCTATAGTTTCTTTTTCATCTGTTTTTGGTGTTTCTACTAAAAAAACACCGAAGAAAAAATATTATGATCAAGGTTATAAGATTGAAAGACACACCCTCATGCAAGCCTATAATACTCCAGCTAGAGTGAATGTAAATGGATGTAGAGATTTATTTGTTGAAGGCAGTTTTATATATTGGCGACCGCAAGAGAAAGGATTAACAATTGGGGCAACTTCTTCTTCTGGTTTGGTAACGGTGCCGGTGGAGATTTTGAATTTAGATACCAGACATAAATCTGGTTTCAAAGTTGGCGTTGGTGGACATTCTAATTTTGATGATTGGAGTGTTTTAGCTCAATATACGAGATTTAATAGAGATTCTAAAGACTCGTATGAAAAATCTTTAACTTTTACACCAGATTGGTTAACGCAAGAGGGTAATATAGTAGAAGCTCTCTGGAATTTAGATTTCAATTTGTTTGATTTAGAAATATCAAGACCAAATTTTACCGGCAAACATCTTATTTTATCGCCTTTGGCGGGAATCTCAGGTGGCTGGATAAATCAAAGATATGAAGTATCAAATGTTTCTAGTATTGCGAAAAGTTTTTCAGACTCTTGGCTTATTGGACCTAAAGCTGGAATAAAATCTTTTTGGCAGCTTAGAGGAGATTTTAAATTTTTAGGGGAGATTGAGGCAGCAATATTTTACCAAGATTTTTATAAAATATCATATGAAGAGAGATCAGCTTTAAACAATGCCTTTTTTGAAAGAGCAACTATGGTAAAACACTATCTGATTCCTAATTTAAATCTTGGAGCGGGCTTATCTTTTGGGTCTTATTTTTATAAAGATAAATGGCATATAGATATTCTAACTAAATTTGAATTTTCTTATTTTTGGAATCAAAATCAAATGCGTTATTTATTAAATCAGTTAAAATTTACCAGATTTAATGCAGGCAGTTTAATGCTACAAGGAATTACAGCTTCTTTACGACTAGACTTTTAAAAGTGAGGAAATATGAGTTTAAAAATAATTAATCTAAATAAGTTTTTATTAGCTATTTTGATTATAAGTTCTGGATTTGGTTTTTCAAAAAGCTCAAATTACACCCCTAAAAAAGTTTGTGAAACTAATAAAAATTCAAAATACCATGCCAGGGATCAAATTCCGTCTTATAATGCGCCTGCTAGGATAGACGTTCAAGCGGCTTGGGATTTTCAAATAAGCGCAAGCTTTATTTATTGGCAGCCAGATATGCTTGGATTGGATTTTGGTTTAATTGATTCAACAGATCTTAGTCAACATCCCAATGAGGCTGTTAGTTTTCATGCTGATTATTATCCTGGCTTTAAAATTATGTTTGGCACTCATTACAATTATGATAATTGGAATACCAATGCTAGATATACAAGGTTTCATGCCAAAGAGAAAGAAACTAAAACTCCGCCTTATTGGGCAAATGGCTTGATTTTTGATGCCTTTGGACAAAATACATATCTATCATTTATGCAAGCTAAATGGACCCCTAAAATTGATTATTTTGATTTAGAAACAGGCCGTCCTTTTTATAGTGGACAAAGCTTAGTTTTAAAACCTTACTTAAGTGTTAGGGGGGGATTTTCAAAACATGTATATAGGTTAAGAGGAACTACTAATAATATTACTCAAGAAGCTTTTTTTAAAACCAAATCTTGGTTTTTAGGTCCGAGGGCTGCTTTTGATATCAATTGGTTACTCGGATACAGCTTTAGATTTTTTGCTAACTCTAGCATCTCTTTGATGTATCAAAAGCTTAAAACCGAATATAGATTCACATCAGCTTTTAATCCTTTAACTCTAACGGTAAATTTACATTCTAAATCTATTCAATTAACACCTAATGTAGATGTTTCGCCAGGAATTGGTTGGGGGTCCTATTTTGATCATAACAACTGGCATTTAGATGTATATGCCGCTTATAATTTTATATATTTTTGGAATCAAAACGAATTTATGGGAGTTGAAGCTTTTAGAAATAATAGGAACTTTCATGCGACAGGTGATTTAATGCTGCATGGGTTTGAATTAACTATGAGAATAGATTTTTAAAAAAATAAATTTAGGAAAAAAATATGCGCTCAATATTTATTGCATTATTAACTTTGATAAGCGCTTTTGTTTATCCGGATGATAGTGATGATGTAGAGGGCTTGATATCATATCATCCTTTTTACACTCCATCATCTGGTAATAAAAGATTGTCTGGAGGGCATATTATTGATAAGAGTCAAGTTATGCCAGGTTATAACGCACCGGCCAGATCTGATATAGGAAAAAAAATTGAAGCTTTTGCATCTGGAGCATATTTATTTTTTCAACCACATCAAAAAGGACTTATCTTTGCTTATACATCTGATAATGCTAACTCTAACAAAAGCCAAACCTTTGAAATGCATTCTAATTATAAATCTGCTTTTAAAGTAACTCTCGGCTTCGATACTATCAATGATGATTGGTCATATTTTGCAAGATATATGCGTTTTCATTTTTCCAAAGTAAAACAATTAGAGCAAAGAGTTGTTTGTCCTTGGACCACAACATTTGATGTGATGACAAGCGCAAGAGCTAAATGGGGCCTTAAACTTGATACAATAGATTTGATGGTGGCAAGAGCTTTTTATGGGGGAACTCATTTGATTTTAACTCCAGCTTTTGGATTTAGCGGAGGGTTTTTAGATCAAGATTTTAGAACTGATTGTGTCAGAGAATCGGACAATTCTAGTTTATTTTCCGCAGATAAAATAGATTCTCATTTTATCGGTCTTATTGCAGAGCTCAAAACTAAATATCTAATGCTTTATGGTTTAAGTTTATTTGGGGATATTTCCACCAGGCTATTTTATCAAGATTTCAGAGTAAAAAACAGACAAAATAGCAAAACTAATCAATTTGTTCTTTTTGATAATTCAATAAATGATCTCTCTTTTATCAGTCCTAATTTAAATTTATCGGCTGGGTTAGAGTGGGGGACTTATTTTTATACTAATACTTACCACATATCTTTTTTAGCCGGTTATGAAGCTGAAATTTATTGGAATCAAAATCTAATGATGGAGTTAAAAGAGCTAAGAGATAACCGCTTCGATCAAGATGCTGCTAATCTATACTTTCATGGAATTGTGGCTAAACTAGAGCTTAAGTTTTAACTTTTTTATTTATTTATAAGTGCAAAGTTATATGCGCCTATTAAGGCTGTTCGATCATTTAAAATAACTTTTACAGGCATTGACATCATAAGTTTTGAAAATCTTCCCTTATCAGCAAAAGCTTTCATAAAAGCTCCTTCTTTTAGTTTATCTATCATCCTTGGCGCTATGCCCCCTCCTATATAGACACCACCTAAAGCAAAAAATTTCAAAGCAGCATTGCCAGCCTCTGCTCCATACATAGAAATGAACCAATTAATTACTCTTTCACAGGTTTTATTATCTTTATTAACCCCTTTTTGGGTAATAATTACTTGAGGCTCAGCAAGATTTTTTAATTCATTTTCTAAAGATTCATCTCTTGGTTCTAACTCATTTTCTACTAAAAATTCATATAAATTATATATGCCTGGCCCGGTGATTATTCTTTCATAAGAAACATGACCATATTTTTTTTGTAAAAATTTTAAAAGATCAATTTCTAAATCGTTTTGTGGAGCAAAATCTGTGTGACCACCCTCGCAAGCAAAAGGCTTTAGTCTTTTACCATCAAAATACATACCCGCTTCCCCAAGACCTGTGCCCGCTGCGACTATGCAAGCATTACCAATAGCATCTTTATCTCCTTCGTTTAAAGTATATATTTCATTTTCTTTTAAAAGTTCAATACCGTAAGCATTCGCTTCTAAATCATTTAACAAATAAGCTTTTGATATATTTAAATCTTTTGCTATTTCATGAATATCTATTAACCAAGGAATATTAGTTGCTTGACATCTACCATTTTTAACCGGCCCGGCAACGCCAAAAGAAGCCGCTTCAAGTTTATCTTTTTCATCTTTTAAAAAGCTTTTTATAGCACTTAAAAGTGATGAAAAATTAGAGCTTAAAAATCTATGTTCTTTAATAAGTTTTAAAGGTCTTTTATATTCGTAGAGGGCAAGTCTTGTATTTGTTCCCCCAATATCGCCAGCTAATAACATGTTTTTTTCTCCCGCATAAATTTAACTATATCAATTATTTCTTTTTTTTATGCAATTGAATTTTTCCACTTGACTACAAGAAATTTTAGCCTCAATCTATAATTTACAAATCATATTAAAGGAGAGGTATTATGAAACCAGAAATGGAAGAGAAAAAGAAAGCTTTAGATCTCGCTGTTGCCTATATCAAAAAACAATTTGGTGAAGGGGCCATTATGACACTAGGAAAACACTCGTCGATTAAAGGGATAGAGGTTATTAAAACCGGCGCTCTATCTTTAGATATCGCACTGGGTGTCGGTGGGGTGCCAAGAGGAAGAATAGTCGAGTTATATGGTCCCGAGTCTTCTGGAAAGTCAACCCTTGCAACTCACATTGTTGCTAACGCACAAAAAAACGGAATGGCAGCTTACATCGATGCAGAACATGCTCTAGATCCTACATATGCCGCCAAGATTGGCGTTAACATCGACGAGCTTATGATATCACAGCCGGACTGCGGCGAAGAGGCTTTAAACATAGCCGAAGCCCTTGCCAGATCAAACGCTATAGATGTTATCGTTATAGATTCTGTTGCGGCTTTAGTTCCAAGAAATGAATTAGAGGGGGATATTGGCGACGTTCATATGGGCCTTCAAGCAAGAATGATGTCTCAGGCTTTAAGAAAATTAACATCTACTTTAGCAAAGAGCAAAACTTGCGCAATCTTCATCAATCAGATCCGTGAAAAAATAGGTGTTGTGTTTGGCAATCCGGAAACAACAACCGGTGGTAGAGCTCTAAAATTTTATTCTTCTATTCGGATGGATATCAGAAGAACAGCTACGATAAAAGATTCAGAAGGAAATGCTCTGGGATCAAGAACTAGAGTTAAAGTTATAAAAAATAAAATGGCACCACCTTTTAGAATCGCTGAGTTTGACATCATGTATAATGAGGGAATTTCCAGATCAGGTTCTTTATTAGATCTTGGCGTTGAACATGGAATAATCGATAAAAAGGGCACTTGGTTTAATTTTAAAGATAATAAGTTAGGTCAAGGAAGAGAAACTGCGAAAGAAACTCTTAAAAAAGACAGCTCTCTTTTTGCTATAATTGAAAAGTTAATCATAGAAAAAACAAAAGATAAGTAACTCTTTAAAAAACTGCTCTTTATTCTAAGAGAGCAGTTTGTTTTATATTTTTTATTTAACTAAGACTCTCTTATAAGCAATCTTTTGGAAAAAAGCCCTAGATATGTTAAATTATTATTAAAGGTTAATTGTAATGGACAAAATCAATATAGCTAAAGAACTAATTTTAAAAGAAATTCCAGATGTCATGGCTATTTATATTTTTGGAAGCTATGCCAGTCAAACCCAGGGTGAAAAAAGCGACATAGACTTAGCTATTCTTCATGATAAAAAAATATCTAAAGAATATTTATGGAATTTATCTCAAAAAATTGCCACAAAGGTTCAGCTTGAAATTGATTTAATAGATCTTCTAGAAGCTTCTACTGTTTTTGCTTTTCAAATTATAAATGAAGGCAAACTACTATATAGTTCTGATGAAAAAAATCGAGCGATTTATGAAAACAGCATAGATTCTATGTATTTAGATTTAAATGAAATGAGAAAAGATATAATAGAAAATATAAAAAAAAGAAAAGAGGTTTACTGATGGATGATGTATTGCTAAATAAAATTGCTACAATTGAAAAATGCATTAAACGAATAAATGAAGAATATACTGGTTTTGAAAAAGAAATTGAAACAAATTATACCAAACAAGATGCAATAATTTTAAATTTGCAAAGAGCTTGCGAAGCTTCCATTGATCTGGCCGCTCGTTTAATCAGGTTAAATAATTTAGGAATCCCTCAAAAAACTAGAGATGTTTTTATAGTTTTAGAAGAAAGTAAAATAATTTCTAAATCCTTGTCTCAAAGGCTTCAAAAAATGGTTGGCTTTAGAAATATTGCTGTTCATGATTATAAATCATTAAATCTTGCTATTGTTAAATCAATAATCGAAAAAAACCTAAATGACTTTTTAGATTTTACAAAACTTATTTTAGAAAAATACTCAAAATAATCATTTAAAATTTTGAGAGTTTCCTTTCCAAAAAATCAATTAGAGTAAAAAATTCTGTTGAAAAAAGATTTAATTGTTTTAGAAGATCTTTAGTTTTTATAATTTCGTTGTTGAAGCGTTCTTTGGCCTGTTTTTTTCCTAAGGCAATAGCTATATTTAAGTTTTTATTTTTTTTAAAATCTTCATCAAAATCTTTGATATCATCGGCTATTTGAAAAGCCATTCCGAAATGATATGAACATTTTTTAATAAGATCCAATTTATTTAAGTTCCCTCCTCCATAAATCCACCCTAAAACAAAAGAGATTTCAAAAAGGGAAATTGTTTTTTTATGAATTATTTCAATGATTTGATCCAAAGAGACTTCTTTTGCAAAAAGATCTAAAAATTGACCTCCTGTAGCACCGTGAATACCGGCATATTTTGAGACTGTTTCAATTGCTAACATACAAATATTATTACTCTCCGCTTTTGGCAAAAATTTCTCAAGAGTTTTGGCATTTTTATAAATTAGCTCATAGCCACATGAGATTAAAGAGTAGCTCGCTAAAATTGCTGTGCTCTCGGAAAATTTTAAATGCAGAGCCGGTTTATCTCTTCTTATTTTCTCATCATCCATGCAAGGCAGATCATCAGCGATTAGAGAGGCTGTATGAAAAAATTCACAAGCAAGCGCGGCCTCAATAGGTTCATAATTCTTATTTAAAGTTTTAGCAATTAATAAAACGATTAGAGGTCTAAATCTTTTACCACCATTTAAAAGGGCGTATTCACAAGCATCTCGAAGAGATGTTTTGTTTCCCATAAAATTTATTTCATTTTTTAAAGCTTTTTCAACTTTTTTTATTAAATCTAAAAATATTTTATTTTTTGATTTTAGCAACAGGCTCATTTGAATTATCTATAGTTATTTTTTTTAAAGACATTTTATTAGATTTAAATATTTTTGAGTTTTTTAAAACCCAGCCTCCGATTGTGGTATTCGGGAAGCATTTAACATTTTTTTCTAAAAAGGTTGCTGGATTTAAGACACTATTACAGCCTATTTGAGTGTTATCACCGATTATAGCGCCTAGTTTTTCTAGATTAGTGTTAACAAGTTTTCCATCTAAATAAAAAGTAATCATTTTCTTATCTAATCTAAAATTTGCACATTTAACACCAGCGCCTAAATTTACATTATTACCTAATATACTATCACCAATATAGGCAAAATGAGCCGCGTTCACATTATTAAATAAAATCGAATTTTTGATCTCGGTAGCATGTCCGATTATACAATTATCGCCTGTTATTACATTGCCTCTAATATAAGCTGAGTGTCTTATTTGAGAGTTATCGCCGATATGGCAGGGGCCTTTTATATAAGAATAGGGTTCTATGATTGTATTTTCACCAATATAAATAAGTTCCCGATTCTCAAGATGACATGTTGAAGGAACTTTAGATCTAATTTCAAAACAATTTAATTTTTTCAGATAGCCTTCAATATTTACTAGCGCTAACCATATCTCATGAATATTTTCAAAAATCTCTTTTTGAGAGAACTTTTCAATATCAAAAAAATTATTTATATCCATAAAGTTCATTCGTTTTTTTTTAAACTCTCATGCATTTAAGGGTACATGATTAGAAATATCAAGGAAAGGAAGATATCTAATATATATTAATCTTCTTCTTCAGGGGGTGTGGATTTGTTTAAAAGTGGCCCATTTTCATTGATAAAAAAGCCTGTTTATAACTTGTTAACGCTTTGATGATAACCAAGGGGTTTTAAACAATAGCCTTGTTATAAACATATTTATAAACAGAGTTATAACAAAACTTTCAACAAAACGATCTGGGTGAGAGGATTTGAACCTCCGGCCTCTTGCACCCCATGCAAGTGCGCTAGCCAAGCTGCGCTACACCCAGAAAAATATTGAGTGAATTTTATCTATTATAAGAGCAGATGTCAATTATTAGAAAAAATGTTACACTTTTAGCTTAAATTTGAGGTAAAAGTATGACAGCAAAAGAATTTTATATGGAAAAAGGCTGGGCGAAAGTTTTAAAAGAAGAATTTGAAAAAGATTATATAAAAAACCTCAAAAATTTTTTAACAGGTGAGGTTAAAGAGGGAAAAGCGATCTATCCTCCTCAAGAGTTAATTTTTAATGCTTTTTGTCAAACATCTTTTGAGGATGTCAAAGTTGTAATCATGGGACAAGATCCATATCATGGAAAAGATCAAGCTCATGGCCTTTCTTTTAGTGTGCCTGAAAATATAGCTCAGCCGCCATCTTTGAAAAATATTTTCACTGAGATGATTGAAGATGTGAAAATAAAAAAACCAACGAGTGGCAATTTAATAGCATGGGCTAAACAGGGCGTTTTACTTTTAAATGCTACTCTAACTGTTAGAGCATCCCTGCCAAAGTCTCATTATGGCAAAGGTTGGGAGATTTTTACAGATAAGGTTATTGAGATCTTATCTAAAAGAGAGGATCCTATTGTTTTTATTCTTTGGGGCAAATCGGCACAAGAAAAACTTTTTAAAGTTTTTGAAAACAGACAAAATACTCATCATTTAATCTTAGTAGCATCACACCCATCGTTTTATTCAGTGAGCGGTTTTTGGGGATGTAAACATTTTTCTAAGACTAATGAGTTTCTAATAAAAAATAATAAAAAACCGATTGATTGGCAAATTTCTTGATAAGAATTAAAATTTCCTTATTCTAGTCTATTAGGTGAGCCCATGAACACTTCTTCTAAGAGAAAAATATCTTTTTTTTCGATTTTATTTACATTTTTTGTAGATAATTTAGGCTGGTCAATAGTTTTTCCAATTTTTGCACCGTTTTTTTTAGATCCTCAAAATGTTATTTTTTCAGCTGATGTTGCTTTTTCAACAAGAACAACAATCTTAGGGGTTTTTTTAGCAGCGTATCCTTTTGCTCAATTTTTCGGAGCGCCTCTTTTGGGCGAGTTTGCAGATAGATCCGGCAGGAAAAAAGCCTTAATTTTATCTATTTTTTTAATTTTTGTCGGTTATGTAATCACGGCTATTAGTATTCATTTTGCTAATCTTACCTGGCTATTTATTGGAAGGATCATAACAGGAATTTTCTCAGGTAATTTATCGGTTTGTCTCGCAACGATTTCAGATTTGAGTGAAACCAAAAAGGCTAAGGCTAAAAACTTTGGACTCTTATCTGTTTTAGCGGGATTTTCTTTTATTGTTGGGGCTTTTTTAGGAGGAAAATTCTCTGATTCAAAAATAAGTGAGTATTTTACTCCTGCCTTACCGCTTATGATAGCGGCTGTTTTATCTTTTATTAATTTCTTTTTTATTATTTTTGCGTTTAGAGAAACCTTGGAAGAGAAAAAATGGGTGAAGTTTGATTTTTTAGAAGGTATCCATAATATTCAACAAGCCTTAAAGACCAAAAACATTAAAACAATTTATATTATCTATTTTCTTTTTGTTTTTGGCTGGACGATTCTTTTTCAGTTTTCTCCGGTTTTGGTTATTAAAAAATTTCATTTTACCAATTCTCAGATTGGAGATTTAGCAGCTTTTATGGGAATATGTTGGGCGATTGGATCGTGGCCGATAAATAAACTCTTAGTAAAGAGGTTCTCCCCAATAAAAATTTTAGAAGTCGCTCTTCTGGTTTTTACACTGTTTTGCGGGGTGGTAGCTTTTCCAAAAGATTTAACAAATGTTATTTTGCTTTTAGGGCTTTGCGTTACAATTGGCGGGCTGGCCTGGCCTCTTTGCACAACAATAATTTCTGATAGAGCTCCTCCGAGGATGCAGGGCAAGGTTTTGGGAATGAGCCAATCTATGCAGTCTTTGGCTATGGCGGTATCGCCAATAATAGGTGGACTTTCAGATCAAATTCACATATATTTAACATTTTTGATAGCAGCCTTTGCGAGCCTGATGGCGGCCTTAATTTATTTTAAGGCAAAAATTTAAAGGAGAATTTTTAAAGTGACAAAAGGTATAATGCAAAAAAATGAGCTTCTGAACCTTTTAAAGGTCCCAAAAACATCTAATAAAAAGCCTTTAAAACAAATTCTTTTGTCCTATTTTAAAAAAAATGAGATAAGAGGTTTAGACCTTAAAAAGATTAAAGAAGAGTTTATCGATATCGAGTTAGATATGAAAAAAAATAAAACAAGCGTAGAGACGGTATTGGAAATTCAAAAAAAGTTATCAAAAATTTACAAAAAATTAAGCCAGGTGCAGGATGAGAAAAAAAACGAAAAGAAAAAATCATAAATTTTTCAAAGCCGTTTTAGTCTGTTTCGTTATATTATCACTAATTGGTCTTCGATATTTTTATATTAAAAGCGGCTCTTTAAGACCAACTTCTAGGGCAATATCAGGTAAAATTTGCACGAAGTCAATGGATCTTCTATCTCAAAACAAGGCAAAGATCAAAAAAATCTATGTAAAACAAAACGATGTTGTAAGAAAAGGAGACAAACTAGCAGATCTAGACACAAGCATTATCGATGCTAAAATAAATCGAGTAAAAGCAAAAATAGCTTATGAAAAAGAAAAGGCAAATTATTTCAAACTTAATGAAGAAAAATCTTTGGAAGAATATTTAAATGCAAAAAAAGATAGTTCATTAGATATAAAAGAAACAAATGGCAAACTCTCTCATTTAGAAAAGAGCCAACTTTTATATAAAATTGAAAAATCTAAAATTGATCTATTAGATACCGAAAATGCATATTTAAAAGTGAAAAAACAAAAAAGCGCAATCTTTAGTCCAAAAAATGGTCAAATAGTAGATATAAATGTGTTTCAAGATAAATTTATCAATACAAAAGAAAAACTATTTACTATTTCAGATTCCGAAAATATTTGGGTAGATGTTAAAGTTAACAAAAGTGATCTATCTAAATATAAATTAGGAGATAGGTTTGATTTTGAAATCACGGATTTTTCAGATGCAAGATTCCAGGGAAAAGTTTTTGATATTGCTCAAATAGAAGATGAAGATGGGTTTATTAATTTAAAGTTATCAATAAACCAGATAAAAGAGAATCCATCAGAGAAAACTTATCCACTGCAATCTGGAATGACGGCTAACTTTTTACATGAATGAGATTGAAAAAAAACTTTTT
>SDBS01004830.1_pt1 | contig 13194 bp, 14 predicted proteins | sample 2277091 | NCBI WGS metagenome assembly SDBS01 (sample SAMN10404972, study PRJNA504765) | marine sediment metagenome | isolation source: marine sediment core GS10_PC15, 163 cmbsf | place: Arctic Ocean: Southern Knipovich Ridge | collected 2010 | reverse complement strand
ACTCAATGTTATCCATCAGGAACCAGTCATCCTCATACCACGCCACCCCTTCCGGCCAGGTATCGGGTTTGTCGTGAGGGATAGCACGCAGTTCGTCCTTTATGCGGTCCCATTGATTTGGCACCCCGATAGCTTCGACTAACTCAATGACCCTTTCGGCCCCGTCCCTATAGTGGTTGACTGTCAGATACAGAAGCCCCCTCCATGTCTTCTCGGGAAAGATGTCGCGGCCCAGTGTCTCGGCCTCGTACACCTCAAACAATGCGTCGAAGACGGCGTTGTCATAATCCGATAGAGTCTCCCTGACGCGAGTAATTTGTTCCGGCCTGTCCTTCCGCAAAAGCCACTCAAAACCCTTCCAAAACTCATTGCCCCAGTGGACGTAATGCGGAAGAAACTCGTCTTCCTTCCAATCAGCGCCCCGGATGTCGAACGTGAACTCAAAGACCTCTTCGCTGCTCATGGCATTCTTCACGGCCGGTTGGCCATACCTGACAACAGCCTCCCTGAGAAGGTCAAACTTGCCCTCCTCCTCTGGTGTAATGCGGAAGACCCTGAGCAGTTCCTCAAGGCTGTGTGGTTGATAACCCTTCATTTCAACCAGGAACCTGTCGAAGCCGGGGTTATCTTCCCTCAACTGGAGTTTCTTTTCGCTGTCCTCTTCGGCCTCGTACTCGGTAAACAGTTCCCTGCTGCCAATGGCAAGTTCAAGCAGTTCGACGCTGTTGTCCGTTAGGGTGAGAGGAGCACCTTCCGCCGAGCGCCACCCGACGTATGACTGCCGGCCCGCCAGATCGGCCGCCTCTTGGTCTTTCTTGAGGATGAGTTGTGCCTCCCAACTGGTTGCACTGGTGGCGGCAATCTCGTCCAAGTAGGCGAAGTGCGTCTCCAGGGACTCAATTGGCGGCAGTGTCTTCTTGGGCAACCAATCTTCCGAAATGTCCAGTCTCTCAACCAAGCCCTCAAAGATTGCCGCCGCCTCCACGCTTGCCAGCGGTGCGTAGCCCCACAGTGCCAGGTTTGCATTCTCGGTTGGATTCGCCGCCAGCCATTCTCGGCGCGGCACCTCCTGAAGTTCGGGGTGCTCCTCGAGGAAAGCGTCGAGTTGTTCGTTCGTGCCGGTGTTCTTGATGATGTGGTATTCAATGAGGTTGTCGTGCATGATGCCCGTGATGGCGTTCGGGAACTCAAGTCTCAAGGCAGCCTTCAGATCGGGGTCTTTCTCGGCGGCAATGAGGTCGCCCTGCAACTTGAACTCCGCAAGTGAGTTGCCCTTCTCGGCGTCGGTGTTGAGCCCGATAGGCTTGATGTTGCTCAGACCGTTCATCACTATCCGATTCTCGCGGGTCTCGGCGTAGTGAACCCAGTCCGCCGGGAAGTTCGCAAGCGTAATGTCTTCCTGCGGAACTCCCGTGATTCGTCGGTTGATGTCTCCGGCGTACGTGCCCATGTCGTAGAACCGTTGTTCCTCAATAGTGACGGGCTTGCCGTCCACCTCGGGAACGGGATCGGCTTCCTGAACGGGCAGACCGAGCTTGTCCCTGAACTGCTCGAAAAAGTCACTGCCGTAGGCGGCGACATTACTGCCAAAGATAGCCGGCAGCGCTCCCCAGAAGACACCCGCCAAACCCTCTTCCTCAAATGCTTCGTAGATGTCGATTAGGGCAAATGGGGCAATCCGCTCCATCCACTGCTGCACATCGGCCAAGTCCAACTCGTCGCCGAGGAAGGTCTCTCCGGTGGCGACCTCCAGTAGCCATTGTGACAACGGTGAACCCTTGCCCCGGCTCCAGTGCTGGAGAGTATCGAGCAGGTCAACGCTCCTCACCATACCGGTGGTCGACGAAATCTGTTCGCCGGAGATGAGGCGGGCAAAGAGGGTCACGTACTGCTGTACGCCACCCCAGAAATCAATGCGGAGGCCCCCGATCCGTATCTTTCCAAAGTCCGTATTCCGTGGGTCATCTTCCACTTCCCAGACACCCATTGCAGCACCAGCGGCCAAGACACTGAAGCCTGCCCCTATAAAGGTGAGCCAGTTCTTCCACGCTTGCTTACGGATGTACGGGTTGGCGCTAACCAGCCAGCGGATTGAGAACAACCGGCCCACCGTGAACCGCGGGGCGAATACGAAGGCGTTGATGATTGGCGTCGCGGTCTTGAATGGCCCTAGTGGGCCACGACCGGACATCTCAGCGAAGAACTCTGCGAGCAGGCGAAGGTTCTCTCGGGCCTGCGGGTCACCAACTACCGCCGATGCTCCACCGTGAACGGCGACCTGTTTCTTCCAGATGTCGAACAGCATCTTGTTTATCATCGTGATGTGGGCGCGGGATGATATGCGGATGAACGGCATCTTGTCAGCGAGTCGACCGAAGAAAGACTCCTGGCCTTGGATTATGAACTCCTCTTGGCGCTCCCATGCCTTCACGGCTTTCGCGTCGAACGGTCGCAGGAAGTCTCCCTTGCCGGGCTCGGTAAGCTGCTCATAGAGTGCGAAGTCAGTATCTCGCTGGATGGCGGCGCTGACCGCCTGTACGTGGTCGGCAGACCAAGCGGCCCTGAACATATCGGCGCTGCCTACCAAGAAGGAATTGAAATTGCCGACTATCATGGGCGAGACCTGCCGCCAGGCAGACAGGTCGAAGGAAGCCCGCATCGCCCGGATGAAGTTGAAGAAGTCCACGATGGTCATGCCGGAAGCCTTGGCAAGGTCCCAGAGACGTGTCCGATCATCTGCCGGGAAGAGTGCCAGTTCCCTTGCGGTGCCCGGTGTGACCTGCTGAACGCCACCCGGAACGCCACGGGGCACCTGTCCCATTGCAATCCGAATGTCGATAACCTGGGCGATGCGCTCGGCTTCTGTCGGAATTACCAGCGGATCTGGTGGATGCCAAATCTCCTCACCCAGCACTGTCTCGGGCTCAAGGCGGAGGGCTTGCTCGCGTGAGGCAGGTGTTTGTCCTGGCCCCCGTTCTCCGAATACGTCCGGTCTATTGAGAACGGCTTGCTCTGATGTCGGCAGGCTTCGCAGGTAGTCCCGTAGTCCCTGATCGGATACCCCGACCGGGTGCGGCATGTTGTCTTCGAGGAATCCCTCCAGTCCGCCGGGATGTTCGAGTGCGTCGATAATGGGTTGAGGAAAGACGGCCTGCAAACGAGTCAGGGCAGAACCGCCCTTTATGCCAAGGATGCGTGGGATCGGCTTACCAGCAAGGGCATTGGTCAGAGCTTTCCGCGTCGACGCTCTCTCGAAGCCAGTCAACTTCTGGTCAATCTGGGCAAACAGCGCCGGACGGATCGTGTCGGTAATAAGCTGCGGGATGTTGGTTGCGGCCGACGGCAGCGCTCCGGACAGGACATCTTTCTCGGCCTGCTTCAACGCCTCCTCGATGCCAAGCCCTTCAGACACAAGTTGTCTGGTACGAGGCCCCAAGGCAGCGGCGCGTGTCGCCCTTTCCTCGGTACGTAGTTTCAGGGTCCGCTCCCAAAGGCTCCGCTGCTGCGGGTCGGCTATGAGTTCTGCAAACTGCTCGACCGCCATGGTCGTCTCCTGTGGCGTCAACGCCACGACTTCAGGGACAACCACGGCCTCGGGCACCACGGCCTCTAGTGGCGCAACGACGGCCTCCTCGGCCAGCTCAGGGGCCACGACAGCCGCCTCTTCGACAGCGGCGACCTCTTCTACCACTACGTCGGGAACCTCAGCGAACTGCTCCGTTCCCGGCAGGGCATCGTCAAGGAGTTCGTTGGCAAGGTCGAATGACGCACGCTGTTCTGGCGTCGCGTTCTCCGACAGTTCCGGTACCCACCAGTCTCCGGTCGGGTCTCGCAGCCAACCGCGCTGATTCTTGTGAAGCTCAGACAGAGCCGCTGAGGCCGCTGGTGAAGCACGGACCATCGTGACCCCGCCGCCCAGAGCAGCCAGGGGCAACATGGCAAGGATGGTCTGGGTTGTCACCTCTCTAATGTCACCGAATATCTCTCTGTCCTTGTCCTTCAGCTTGACAGTGAGGTTGATGAGGGCCTGCTGGGCATTCTCGGTGAGGACCTCGCTGGTAATGATAGCGCCGCCGGTCTTTACACCACGGAGCAGGGCGCCGAGTTCCCGCGTGTACGCCTGCCTGATGCTTCCCCAAGCCCTCGGGAACAGGGCCTTGAAGAACGGCATGTCTCCGACCAGTTCCAAGGTACTGAGGATTACGCCAACAGGGACGGACAAGGCCGATGCGTCACCTTCGGCCATGCCGGCGGATACCAGTTGAACCTTCACTTCCTGTGTCAGGACTGGCGTCAACACCGCAACGGTTCCCGCGGCTGCAAGTACCGGATTCCCCGTTGTCAGCAGCAGACCGGAATATGTGCCCACCGACGCAAGGGTATAGGGCAAACTGTTCGAGAAGAGCCAGAGGGAATATGACAGCAATTCCGCAGTCTGGGTGAAGAAGCCCGGATGGCTGACGATATGGCCCTCTCGCCACTCTGGTTTCGGCTGCAACTGGGGATTCTTGATAAGCAAGGCATCGTGCCCCTGCTGTATATCGGCCGCAATACCGCGCCACCTATCCCTCAGGGCTTGGTTGTTAGCATCGATCAGACCTGACAACGCAGGGCCGTTTTTGCGGCGCTCCGCCTCCGTCTGCGGTCGAAACAGCAGGTCGGGAACGGTGGTCAACCAGAACTGCGCGGTGGCATTTACCATCCCCCTGATGCTTGTGACGAACGGGTCACTGATGGTGTCCTTGAACCAACTCTCCGGGGCCATGGAGGTATATTCGTGGGTAAAGTTGTTGTACGTGCCTACCCACACGCCGTTGATGTCGAACGCCTGCCCGTTCGGTGTAATGGTAAGGAGTTGCTGGAAACCATCTACTTCGATGAGGCGAGTGCTGGTGGCGAAGAACTCCGCTATCTCATGCGGGCTCAAATCGAACAGTTTGAGCAACTCAACTGTCTCTGGTGTAAAGCCTGTAAGCCGAAGGCGAGCCGCAAACTCATCGGGCTTTTCGGTGCCGAAGTCCGCCACCTCTGACAACTCCGTCATGCCGGGAAACAGCCCGCTCACGAGATCGCTAATCTCTTCCTCGGTCTTCCTGGCGAGTATCAGGTCAGCAACGGAGACCCCGAGGAGTCTCAGTATGAAATCTTGCTGCTCTGGTGTGCCCCTCGTGCGAAGGTCGAAGAGAAATCCCTCCGGGTCCGTACCGAGATTCTCAAACAGGTCATTGAGCAACTGCTGGGTATCGGCAATCTGCAAGGGTGGGAATCCGGGGTACAACTCAAACAGAACACCGAAGGCGGTTTCAAGAGTAATGTCCACATCGAGTAGAGACGGCGCCGGCGCCAAGCGGTCAAGTTCTGTCAGCCTGATCCTTTCAAGTTCCTGCGCGGCCTGCAAGGGCGGCGGTACGACTGGTTCAGGCGGTAGTGCCACCGGCGGCACTGGCTCAAGTTCTAATGGCGCCAGTTCTTCAACCGGTTCGATTGGTGGCTCTTCGGGAGGCTGAATAGGCTCGGGTGCTTCCTCAACCGGCCCGGGAATCAGCACGGCCTCTGCCACATCCCGCTCGCGCCTGCGGCGGCGCTTGCGTTCTTCGGCAATCTGGCCGAGGACACTTTGGGTTGGGAATCTCGTGTCAAGCGTCATCGGCGCAACTTCCTACCGACCGACCGCAGCCGCGCCATGATGTTCGGCTGTTGCTTGGTCAGCTTCTCCAATTCTTCTGCGATTGCCTTATCGAAGGATTCGTGCGTCAGCTTCTCAGCCACTAGCCTTCCTCCTGATTGCGTCTAACCACATCGGCTCGCCGTTCCCCGCGGGCCAGTGTCCGCTCGGCTCCCTCGGCCTCTTCAGATCCGCGTGGTTGTCCACGTCCGCCGCCATCAAAGAGCGGTACAGTAGCCGGCGGCATGGTCGGTGTCTCGGCTTTGGCCTCTGGTTGAGGTACTGCCTGCGGACCGAACTGGTTACGAAGCGCCACCTTGATCTTCTCCAAGGTCAACTGCGCCCCCAGGTCGTCGCCTTCCTCAATGTACGCATGGCCGGTAGTCCGCAGCGCCGCCACGGGGTCGACCTTCATGTCCCTGTCTATCTTCTTCAGCCGCATCGTCTCGGCCGGGTTCTCGTCCTTCAGGATGTCGCGCACGATGGTCTCATCGGGCAAGAACCGCTCGGCCTGAACGGCAATGGTGTGGTTGGCAATCTCGTCCTGCGGGTCTTTCGAGAAGAACTTGTACTGAATGGAGAAGTCCTTATCGAGGTCCGACACCTTGTAGATGCGGGCGAGTCCCTGTTCGCCCAACTCGGCCTCGAAACCGCCACCGACGTATTGCTTGATTATCATGCGCAGGAGCGAACGGTAGAATCGGGCGAGGGCGCTGATTCGGGGGACGAATATCTGGTCCTTGGTATCGGTGAGTTGCTTGATCGCCACCGCCGACAGGGGGAAGGTGAGGTTGCCGAAGTCCAGATTCGGCAAACCGCCCCGTTGGGCATTACCCGATATGATAGCCCAGAGCAACCGCGTCGCCTGTGGCATATCGGGTGTGCGGATTGGCGAGAACCCTTCCGTGCCCTTGTCCTTCGCCGTGACGGAGCGCAGTCCTGGGTAGGCGTCGGGCAGGGTTGCATCGGTTCCCTCGTCGCTCTCCCAATGCAGTCCGCCCTCTACCGCCATAGCCGTTTGCGTCGCCAGAATCGAGGCGATGCGGCTCATCTCGGGGTAGATATGGCGGTTCGGCGCCAGGATGCTTTCGTTGGTGAAGGCCCGGCCTTCCTGGTCTTGGAACATCGAGCCGACGCCGGAGCCCTGAATGACGAACGGCACGTAGCCCAGCACGTTCTCCTTCTCCGCTATCTTGGTGCCTTCGCCGAAGTGGTAATGGAAGGCATTGCCCTGGACACCCGGCTGGACTGTCTCAAGCCAAACCTCTTCTTGCTTCTTGTCCCAGTGGTCACGAACGACAAAGTGTTTGGCGTTGCCGACGAACCGCTCGCCGTACTGCGCCACCACAGCCGACCGGGAGCGGCGGGTCATAAACGAGGCCCGCTCAAGATCGCGGTCACTGTATTCATAGACGAGGAACCGACTGTCTACCGGAAGGAAACTGGGGATGAACTTCTCATCCTGTTCGAGCGCGATGTACCGGCCGGCCGTGGTGCCGCGGTTCATCATCTGCTCGGTGGCGAATGACACGAGGTCTTTGTGGCCCCGGTCGGCAAGGCGCTCGTCAATGGTAAAGACGATGTCGCGGTCGAAGTCCTCGACGATATGGGCTTCGTCGTCGCTGAGGTTCTTGCCCTTGACGATGGTTTGCCTTGTCGCGCTGGCCACTATGGCCTGTGAGCGGTCGGAGAAAGTCCGGGGGTCGTTGACCGTGATGTTGACGACATCCTTGGCTATCTCGCCGTCAGCCTTCCGGAGGTGGAACGGTCGATTGCGGATGAGGGCGGCGTCGACGTCCATCCGGTCGAAGAGGGGGCGGAAGTCCCGTTCCATGTCTTTGATCCACTCTAGTGTATCGGTCATTTGCTCTCCAAAATAAAAAAAAGAACCGAGCCAGCTTCATTAGCCGCTCGGTTCCTCCGTTTGGGCTGAGTCACTTATTCAGTTGTAGGGGTTAGTCTGCCTTGAGATCCTTCGCCACGGTCAGTAGGGTGATCTTGCCATTCCGCACCTTGACCCGCAGTTCTCCATAGTAGATTATATCACCCAGGGCAAACGCCTGGAGATACTTCAGCAGGGTTTCTTGCGTTTCAGGCATTAGACGCCAGTGCCGACGGCATTCAGGTCATAGCCTGCTGCTATTACCACATCGTCGATACGGCGCGTCAGTAGTCTTATGTCTTGGCCCTTCATGTTCAAGACCTGGCAGCGCCACTTCAACGCGCCGAGCATGTCCGTCTGGAGTTCGTCGTTCTCGAAGCAGTCGTCGAGAGCCATGTACCAGTGCATCGTCTCTAAGTCGAGCGCGTTCTTCGCCTGACTGAATATGAGGCGGCGGACTACTGCAATCGCTGCTGTCCCCATCAATACACCCCCTGACTTGGCTTGCCCCGCCGGCCGCTCGGAATGAAGGCAAGCATCAGGGAGTCGGCAAAGTCCGGCGACTTCGACCCCCGGGCCCGCATTTCGTCCTTGCTCTCAATCAGCACTTTGTTCGTCGTGCGGCCGTACGTCACGCGCAAGTCGGCCAACTGGGCCACCAGCTTGCGGTTGTTCGGTATCGAGATGGTGCCTTCCGCGAACCGCCGCGCCAGCTGGAAGTAATACTCGGCTCGCCGGTTGCCGAATCGCTCGCTGTTGATAGCCGGTTGCCCCACCAGGACGGCGTTGACGTTCAAGCCCTCGGCCTTCAGCAGGTCGGCGTCGTCCTGCCCGATACCGGAAGCATCTATATTGAGAATACGCGGGCCGGTCGCCCAGAACAGGCTGTGGACCCGCCCCTTGGTGAACAGGATGTCCTTGTGACTCCATGCCTGAATGTCCAGCACCTTGTCGCCTTGCCGCAGGGTCCAGACCGTCTCGGACTCTCCGTACCGGGCAATGTCCAAGCCCGCGATGGCATCACCCTCGGCCGCAAGGTCCCGTTCGATAGCCGCCTCAATCTGGTTCAGCGGGATGAGGTTGTTCTGCCCACTGTCGGGGAAGTTGCCCATGATGAGGCTTTCCCACATGAGCGAGCCCTCGCCCCATTCTTGAAGTCTCTCGGCCACGCGGGGCGGCGCCACCAGTGAGGGGAAGGGCATCTGCTTTATCCACGTCCCATCGGCCAGCGAGTCGTCCGTTATCTTGGCCTTGGCCATCCACTCGCCCGATCGGATGTCGTCGAGCGTGATGCCGAACGCCACGAGGTTTGGCGAGTCGAAGGCCGAGATGTGGATGGGGTTGTAGATGCTCGAACTGAAGGATTCTCTGAACGGCCCGACAGGTGACGTGGGGTTGCCGATGAGAAGCAGGCGAGTCAGGCCCGCCGCCAGGGGGTTCTCGATGGCATCATAGACCGACTGGGGAACGCCACTTGCCTCATCGACTATGACGAGGACGTGTTCGTTGTGGAATCCTCTGAACCTGTCTGGCTCGTTGGTCGACACCCCTATGGCGAACCACTTGTCGTCGATCTGGTGCATGCCCTTGGTGGTATGGCCCGGCAGGGGACGGCGGGCGGTGGAAAAGGCCACTGCCCATTCGCGCCAATAGACCTCTTCGACCTGGCGCCACGTCGGGGCGGTGTCAATTACGGTGGACGGCTGGTAGTGATTCTGAAACCACAGGCCGATGCGGGCGGCGAGATAGCTCTTCCCCACGGCCTCAGCGGCCCGTACGGTGGTCCGGGGGTTCTTGGCCACACTCTGCGCCACCAGCTCTTGTTTCGGTGTCAGGCGGGCGTTCAGGATGAGGTTCATCCACCATTCGGGAAACAGCCGTCCGGCCTTGATAATGCGGGCCGCTTCCTCCGGCGGTATGGTTTCAGTCGTCACCGGCCCTGCTGCCCCGCGATGTACTTCTTGCCCCAGAAGAAATGGCCGAAGATGAAGCCAATGGTGAAGATGGCCATTATCTTCAGAACCTCCAGCCAGTCGAAGTTATGACCAAGCGCTACACCAACCGCGACGAGAGCGACAATCCAGACGAACTGGGCCTTATGCCACACGTCGCGCACGATGTAGGTCCACGGCCGGCCGCCTATCTTTGACCATAACCACTTGTAGGGATTCATCTGAGCCACCTGCCCCGTCCATCGGGACCCCTCATCGGCTCCTCGCGGATACGGGCCTGAACGGCAAGAGCAAACACCGATGGCTCGAGGCGGTCGAACCCGCATTGCAAACACTGACTCTCGTCGCGGTCTAGGATGACGTCGCCGCCGCACTTCGGGCAGCCCTTGAGTCGCCAGGTGGCCATCAGACGGCCTCGCCAGCGGCATAAACGGCAGGGTCACTCAGCGCCAAAGCCATACCCACGCAGTCCTCCGCGCAGAGCGGCGCCTCTCCGCACCACAGGCAGGGTTTGGGGCGCTCCGTGCAGCTTGTGGCCATCAGGACATCGTTGTAGTCTCCTGAGAGACCGCAGAACCGGCAGGTATGGGTCTGTGGGACGCCATCCCGCCCGTTGCCATCGCCGAGGCAATAGAGATGGGGGTATGGCATCTGTTTCCCGGTATGCTCGTCCCAGTAGGTCTCTTGAGCCATTACTTCCTCTTCTTGGTTTCGCGGTCTTTCCCACATCGTAAGCAAGTTCCGGCAACACAATCTGTCAGCCGGCCGCAGCAGTGGCAATGCCTCACCTGTCGTAATGTCGAACGTCTATCCATCATGTCCTCCTATCAGCGCCAGTTCCTCGCGGGGTGCGTCAGGGATGAAGACAACAGACCAGCCTTTTATATCCGCAGCCCTCATTTCAACATACACCCACTCACCATCAATATGTGGGTTCCCTGTGAGGCGAGTCTCCTCGTGTGTCTTACCCTTCAACGCCGCCAGCATCGCGTCGGCTCCGGCTTCGTAGGCTGTGCCTTCTGCGCCTTGCCTGCAGTCACAGGAACCATCATTATAAGGATTCTCCCAGCCCTCTTCCGGTCTCCATTCACTCATGGCTTCACCCTATCTACCCCCGGCCAGGATACCCAGATGTAATGGCCGTTATGGCAGCAGTAACCTCTACCGCCTTGGGAATCGTTGTCAAAGTGCCGCAGTTCACCATAGCAGATACGACATCTACCGCCGTTGTATTGTTTCTTCTCCCATCGGTAGCTAGTGCAAACTAGGATGGCTGCGAGTACCAACCCCAAATACACGGGCCAGAAGTCAGTCCAATTCATTTTTCCCCCTCTATCAGCGCCAGCATCGCCTCTGCAAAGGCTTCGGCGGGTGTTGCCCCATCTCCCTCGTACCACCGCTCGGCGTCTATTCCAATAACTGTGGCCTGTGCCCCCTCGCCCATTCTCTGGAGCGTGTAGTTCGCTAACTTCGGCAACAGCCACTTCGCCTGTGCGTCTAGGGAGTGGAGGAGATCGGGGAGTTGAGTTGCCACAGACCCGTCTCCATGACCAGGCAGTCTCCACCAATCTCCCTTCCAATGCCCTGATGGCGAACACGTTGGCCCCCATGTGAACCCCCGCCACTTCGCCAGAGCCTCTTTCTTCTCTTGGTCAGTCACCATCTGCCCACCATCCTCATAAACAGCCACGTGGCGTACCGCGCCATCTTCTGTTGGCAGTAGCGGGCATAGGCGAGTGCCCTGCTGAACTCTTGGTCTGCTGGCGACAGGTGAACGATCTGGAACCCTGATAGTTTGTTGTTCCCCGGGTCCGTCATAGTCCCCTCACGCCGTACAGCAGCCGCCAGAACCACGTGAAGCGCCCGGAGAACAGGCGGTTTGTCATGCGGTCGGCTTCCGCCAAGATCACTGGGTCTGTTGGGACTTGCATGTCAGTCTCCACAGACAAACGTGGGCGGCGAGTACAACTCCATCACTGCCTCCAATGCCGCCTTGATGGCAGGAAGGCTATCGTCCTCCACGGTCACAGTGAAACCGGGGAAGAAACGCCCGTCGCGCTCTACCGGGGTGGCCACTAGTGTTAGTTTCATGCTGGTCAACTCCTCCGTTATACTCCAAAAATGCCCCGCGATATTTACGGCACTCCTATACATATACTCCGTCTGATTCTGAGGGACGGGGGGTGCTGCCCGCCCGGCAAGAGAGAGTGTGTACCACGTGGGTGCCCCGCGGTGGGTGCCCCTGCCCCCTGGCAGCGTGTCACGTCAGCCCTTGAGGTCGTCACTGGCACCACGTACCTGTCATGCCCTACTCCCTGCCGCCGTTGGCTGACACAGGAGGGTCCGAGCGACAGCAGGCCAGTCGAACCTTACCCCGGCCTCGGCGTAGGTCGCCTTTACTCTGGCCCACACATAGAGCCCTCGCTTCTCATCCCTGATCGCCGCCAGCTCCCTCAGCTCGTCCATGCTCAGACGGATGTCGGCCGCCGTCACGTCATCCAACACCGACCGCGCCACGCTCCGGTGGGGGGGCGGCCAAACCGCCGGGGTGCTGCATGTCCCCCAAGTGTCGGTTGCCATGTCTCCTCCTTATGTCAACGGCGCACAATATATGTTAGGTAAAGTCGTTATGCCAACCTGTAGGCTCAAAACGGTCTGGTTTGCTGGTTATGGCCCAGAAAGTGCCAGCTGTCACGGTCTTTCGAGCCTACCGGTTTGCCTACTGTCCGCAGTTCTAGGGTCTGCCGTGCCACACATTCTCGTGGAGCCAGTCAATCCCCAGAGCATACAGAACCAACAAGGCCAACACCCACATCACCAGCGGTACCATATCCGATTTCTTCAAGAGCCCGCTACCCCGTTGCCCGGCGCAGCAAGGCCCAGCCCAGTGCTCCAATGGCGATCAGCGCCAGGGCCAAGATGATGAGCTGTGTCATGGTGTCGCCTCTTGCGTTACTCGTGCAAGAAAGGAGTTGATGGTTGTACCGAGGGCAACTGTGCTTGCCTCGACCAGATCGTCGTACCCGCTCTTGCACTCGGAGCACAGTAACGCCCAAGTCTGGAGCGTGCTAACCCGGGAGAACGAGCAGTCGCCAGTCACATTACGCTCCTGTTTCCCACACTTGTCGCACGTAAACTCATGTACGTATCCCATGTCAGTCCTCCTTGTCCATAGCAGCCTCTTCCCCCACCGGCGACAGCAAGGGCGTGGCGCCTTCATCGGCGTAAGTCCCCGCGGCATCAGCACCGAGCGCCTCCTGGGCCATCTGGGCCTCGGTCAAGGGGGCGCCGTCTGGCCCCGGCGACTGGTTCAACAGGGCGTCAGCCGTCTTGAGTATGTGGTCATGGCGAATGACGCCGTCTATGGTGCCGGTGAGGTCAACGGCGACGGTGGCCCTCCCAATCACGTGCTCAATTGTCCACTTGATCGCGTCGTACCGCTGGACCGTGAGCTTCTGCTTGCCCTCAACGACGTCCTTGAGCAGTTTGGCCCCGGCCTCGGCAGCCGCACCCAGCCTTTGCCGGATGCCAGCTACGAGGTTCGTCCTCGCAATCCGACCGCCTGGATTCTTCGTAGGCGTAATAGTCACAGCTGAGTAGTCTCCCCCGGTTCTCTGCCCGGCCGCTGTCCCATCGTAAGTAACTTTGGAGGGTTTGGAGGCTTTGGAGACCTTGGAGTCTCAGTCACGAATGGG
>SDBS01004829.1_pt1 | contig 13194 bp, 8 predicted proteins | sample 2277091 | NCBI WGS metagenome assembly SDBS01 (sample SAMN10404972, study PRJNA504765) | marine sediment metagenome | isolation source: marine sediment core GS10_PC15, 163 cmbsf | place: Arctic Ocean: Southern Knipovich Ridge | collected 2010 | reverse complement strand
GGGAAGATATCGCTATCCTCCTGAGGGCCTGTTTGGCGGTAAAGATGGCGCCAAAGCGCAGTTTCTGATTAACGACAAGGACGGCAATCCTTATGGATTGACCCAATTCGGGCCAGGGGATGTGGTTATAATGGATGCTGCCGGTGGAGGCGGTTACGGAGACCCCTTAAAGCGGGAACTGTCGCTTGTCGAAACGGATGTGGCGGATGGATATGTAAGCATTGACCGGGCCAATGCGGACTACGGTGCTGTCATCGACCCAGGGACCATGAAAGCGGATCAGGAGGCAAGTAAAAAACTGCGGGCGTCAAGGCGCAAAGCGCAAAGCGCATAGCGCATGGTGCAAGGCGCATGGAAATGAATAAGCGCCCGTATCTTGCATCCTGCATCGCACATTTTGAATCCTGTATCGTATCGTGTATCTTGCATCCTGCATCTTGCATCTTGTATCATGTATCATGAAAGTAGTAAATTGAACTAAAGTGAATCCCGCAAGGCGGGATGACTAAAGGTAAGGAGTTCTGTTTGTTTTAATTGAAAATTGAATCGCCGAAGGCGTACCACTCCGCCATACAACCGGCGGACAAGAACTTTAGGCACTTGTAATGAAACCCCTAATCTATCTTGATAACGCTGCCACTTCTTTTCCTAAACCTCCCGAAGTAATAGAAGCAATGCTCTATTTCATGAAAGAGGTGGGGGCCAATCCCGGGAGGTCCGGCCATTACAGGGCGGTTGAAGCAGACCGCATTGTTGCGGATACAAGAAAGGGGATCGCAAAGCTCTTTAACATCACCAATCCTAATCAAATCGTTTTTACGATGAATGTAACTGAGGCCCTTAACATCGTAATAAACGGTTTCCTCAAGCAGGGTGATCATGTCATCACCACATCAATGGAACATAATTCGGTCCTGCGTCCCCTGCGCCACCTGGAGAAGCATGGGATCATCAGCCTGTCCATAGCCCAATGTGACTACAAGGGCCGTTTGGATTCCGATGAAATCCCTCCCCTGATCCGTCAAAATACCGCTCTGATGGTCCTGAACCATGCATCCAATGTCTGTGGGACCATACAGGATGTAAGGTCGGTCAAACAAGCCATAGGCGATATTCCTCTTCTCTTGGATGCTGCGCAGACCGCAGGTTGTTTTCCAATAGATGTGGAGGCCGATGGCATCGATTTCTTGGCCTTTACAGGCCACAAGGCCATGTTAGGACCACAGGGAACTGGCGGGTTATACATGCAGGAGGGGCTGGCCGTAAATCCCTCAATAAGAGGCGGCACGGGAAGCATTTCAGAAAAGGAGGTGCAGCCCGATTTCTTGCCCGACATGTTCGAAAGTGGGACCAGAAATAATGTTGGAATTGCCGGTCTCGGGGCAGGCGTGGATTTTATCCTCAAACAGGGCGTCTCTAAAATCAAGGAACATGATAAAAACCTCACTGCTGCCCTGTTGTCAGCCCTTTATGACGTGGCCGGCGTCACAATTTACGGGCCATTGAACGCTGAAGAACAGACCTCCACCATATCCCTCACCCTTGACAGCCTCCTGCCCCCCGGCGCCAGATACGATTATGGTGGTTGCGGAGCGGTCAATCTTGCACTTATGGAAGAAGATATCTACCCTGCTGAGGCCGGGAATATCCTGAACACCGAATATGATATCTTAGTAAGGACCGGTCTCCACTGTGCGCCCATTGCACACAAGACCTTAAAGACCTTTCCTGAAGGCACGGTCAGAATCAGCATGGGTTATTTTAATACGCTTGAAGAAATAGAAATAGCCGCAAATGCCGTCAGGAGAATAGCCTCCAGGGAATACGCTAACGCAAGTGCCTAAAGTGCGCTAAAGTGCCTAAAGTGTCTAAACTTAAGGAATTCGGTGTGTCGTCCATAAAAAGAAATCCTTGACAAATCCAATCTCAACTATCTAAAATGAAAATTGGTTCAGCCAAACACAGGCAGGATCACCTCCCCTTTCGAACCTCCAAATTGTACATCTGACTTGGTTTCCAGTTCTGCCTGGGTTTTGTGACCTCAAAAATGGTCTTTATTTGGGTATTCACCTTTTAAATCGTGCTCAACCTCGAGCCTTGGTGGAAGAAAATGAAATGCCCGAAATGCCAGTCTGAAAACCCGGAAGGGGCCAAGTTCTGTAATGAATGCGGTCACAACTTAACTCCTACATTAGAAGCGACCTCCCAAGCTTTTTCCTTTACCGAAAAATTAGCAAAGATTGAACGATATCTCCCCGAAGGCCTTACTGAGAAAATTCTTGCTCAAAAAGACAAAATCGAGGGCGAGCGCAGGCAGGTTACGGTCATGTTCTGCGATATGGAGGGGTTTACCCCTATGGCCGAGAAACTCGGACCTGAAGAGACCTACTCACTCATGGATGATGTCTACGAACTCCTTATTCACAAGGTGAGCGATTATGAGGGTACGGTGAATGAGCTGACCGGTGACGGGATCATGGCCCTTTTCGGAGCCCCCATTGCATTGGAAAACGCCTCTCAACGGGCACTTTGGTCTGCCCTGTCCATCCATAGTGCTATAGCCAAATTCAACGACCAAAATAATAGCAGTATGCCCATCAAGATGCGGATTGGGGTTCACACCGGGCCTGTGGTTGTGGGCACGCTGGGAAATGACCTGAGGGTTCAATTCACGGCAGTGGGTAATACCGTCAATTTAGCCTCCCGAATGGAAGGGTTGGCAGAAGCGGGGACCACCTATGTGACCGAGGAGACATACAGGCAAACACGGAGTCGCTTTCGGTTTGAGGCCATAGGGAAAAAAACGGTTAAGGGCAAAAAGGAAGCGATCCCTGTTTATAAGCTCCTTTCCGCCAAAAAGGATGTTTACCGGTTTCGCCTGGATTCTGAGCGCATGATCTACTCCGAGATGGTTGGGAGGGACAGCGCACTTGACAGGTTGGAGCTTCAGGTGATGAAGGCCATCAACGGGGAGGGATCCATTGTCAGCATTATTGGAGAGGCTGGGATTGGAAAATCAAGACTCGTGGCTGAATTGAAGAAACGTGAGGTGATGAAGAGGGTAAGCCTTTTTGAGGGAAGGGCAATCTCGATAGGGAGAAATTTAAGCTTTCACCCGATCATTGATCTTTTGAAACAGTGGGCGAGGATAAGGGAGGATGACGGAGAGGCAACAGTATTGGGTAATTTAGAGATGGCTGTCCGAAACGTTTGTCCGGAAGATCTGTATGAGGTGCTTCCCTTTCTGGCAACCCTCATGGGGATGAAGCTGTCTGGAAGATACGCGGAAAGGATTAAGGGTTTAGAGGGCGAGGCCTTGGATAACCTGATTCTGAAAAGCTTTCGGGAACTTCTGTTAAGAGCCACTGAACTGACACCATTGGTAATCGTGCTGGAAGATATGCACTGGGCTGACACCAGTTCCATTGAACTTATGGAGTCGCTGTTTCGCTTAACAGAGACGCAGAACATTCTTTTTGTTAATGTGTTTCGCCCAGGCCACGAGGAGACGGGAGACCGGATTGTTGAAACCATAAGAGAAAGGTTCCAGGCACATTATGTAGAAATTGTATTAGGACCGCTGGATAGGCGAACGAGTGAAGTTCTTATCTCCAATATGTTGAATATCGGCGAAATTCACCACACCTTTATCAGGAAAATAGTGGACCGAGCAGGGGGCAACCCATTTTTTATTGAAGAGGTCGTGCGGTCGTTAATCGATGAGAGTGCGGTAGTTCTGAAGGACGGAGTATTTCATGTGACAGAGAAGATTGTGACAATGTCCATTCCGTATACTATCAACGAGGTGCTGATGGCCAGAATTGACCGGCTCGAGGAGAAAACGCGCAATCTGGTAAAGGTCGCTGCTGTCATTGGCAGGAACTTCTTCTACCGGCTTGTTCAAGAAGTAGCAGATACCGTCGAGGATATAGAGGACAGATTGTCGTATCTGAAGGAGATACAGCTTATCCGGGAACGTAGGAGGATGGGGGAGTTAGAGTATCTCTTCGAGCACACGCTTGCCCAGGAGGTCGTGTATGAATCTATTCTACCTCTTAAGAGGAAGGAACTACACCTGAAAGTTGCACGTTCCATCGAAAATATTTTTGAAAGCAGGCTCCATGAGTTTTATGGCATGTTAGCCTATCATTACAGCAGGGCAGAGGATCTCGATAAGACAGAGGAATATCTCATAAAGGCCGGAGAGGAGGCCTTGAAATCTTCAGCGTCAAACGAGGCACTACACTACTATAGGAAGGCACTGGACCTTTATTTAAAGAAATATGGTGATACAGCCGTTCCCGAAAAGGTTGCGATGCTGGAGAAGAACATTGCTCTATCGTTATATAACAGGGGGCAGTATGAAGAAGCCGTAGAATATTTTGATAAAGCACTCAACTACTACTGGACAAAATTGCCAAAACATGCGCTTTCAACAATATCCAGGTTCTTATCAGCATTTTTTCACTTCATTGTTGCCCTGTACGTTCCAGCACTGAAATTTAGAAAAATTCCGACACAAAGGGACAATGAAGTCAAAGATCTGTTCCATAAGAAGTGTGAAGCTTTGGCAATAATAAACCCTAAAAGGTTTTTTATTGAATCCTTCTATCACCTTAAGAGAGTGACCAAATTTGATTTAGCGAAATTGCAGTCTGGAATTGGCACGTTCATGGGAGCCAGTGGACTGTTTTCCTTTACAGGCTATTCATTCAGAATAAGCAGAAAGATACTTGATTTTTCTAAAAAAAAGATTGGCAACGACGATGATAGGCAACTGATTCTATATGATCTCCTGGAGACTATACACAATTATTTCGAAGGCAATTGGAAAATTATACGAGAATATAATGATGATTTAGTGACGAAAAACCTAAACATGGGAGAAATCTATTCAGCATCACAAAATCTGTTCTGGCACGGCCTTCCAAGTATTTATCAGGGATCCTTACACATCGCTGAATCAATAGTGAATAGGTTAAACAATATATATGAAGTATACGAGAACGATGTTTCTCTGATGCTTAAACAGGTATTGAATGTCAGTTTATTAATTGAATGCCGTAAACTCCATCACGCATTAATTGAAATCGAGGAAGGAACTGATTTTGCGCGTAAAATAGACTATGGTTTAGGTCTAATTCATATGTATTCGTGTAAAGCCCGAATACAAATTTTGATGGGAGATATTGAGGAAGCAGAGAAATCTTTAGGGTATGCGAATGAAATCAGACGTGAAGTCAGTTCAGTGCCCTGGCAGTTGTCAAACTATTATAGAAGCCGATCTGAATATAATCTTTATCAACTGGAAGGATCAATAAAAACTGGCAATAAAGCCGATTTGTTTAAATACCGGAAGAAGGCCATAAAATCAGGCAGGACGCTGCTAAAGCAAACACAGAAGGTGGCCCAACACCGGACCGAATCATATAAGCTCGTAGGTATATATTACTGGTTAAGAAAAAATCAGAAAAGAGCCCTCAATTGGTGGAATAGGTCCATAAAGGAGGGAGAACGCCTCGGTGCGGGTCTTGAGCTATCAAGAACCTATTTTCAAGTCGGAAAACGTCTGCTTGAACCTGGGAGCAAGTACGAAAAACTTAATGGAATCAAGGGCGAAGAGTATCTCAAAAAGGCAAGAGTATTGCTTGAAGAGATGAACCTGCAATGGGATTTGGATGAACTGGGTCGATCGGCCAATGTTTAGAGAGAATGGGTTCTTGGAGTTCGCATCAGGTTACTGCAATGAAAGCCATGGATGTATTGTCTTGCACCTCAGATTCATACCCGATGACAGACAGAATTAAAGATCTGCTGTCATCATGTTCAAAAACTGATTTCGGCGCTGTAGTCCTTTCAGAAGGGGAAAAAGAATTTTGCAGTGAATTAAACGATGAGGTTATTTCACTTTGCGAATCCCTGCCGAAATCAACGCAGACGGATGCGCTACTCCTGTTTATGCGATATTTTCGAATACCGTTTGGCCAGGAGTTCTCTTTCTTCAGCAATTACTATGCGCCTTCATGGTCAATTATCTACTGGCTTATTCAATTTGGCCTCGAAGGCAAAGGGCTGGAAAAAGAAGATATGCAAAATGCAAAAAGCGCGCATTCCATGGCCCTTTTGCTCCATCCCCTGGATGATCATATCAATGATAATGAGTGGCCGGCTACGCATTTGTCCCTGCTCCTGAGAAGTCAATCGTGGATGATCATGAACAACGCATTGAGCCGCCTGGCCGATAAGGTTAATGGAGGGGAGGAAATTGTGGCAGGTTTTCTCGACGATTACTATTCCGGTATCAGAAGTTCGAAAGAGATTCTATCCCTGGACAGCTACTGCGACCTCTTCAGGAAGCAGATGGCGACAGGCTTTATAGCCCCTCTCCTTATTCTAAAAAAAATGACCGCTAATGAAGAATTTACCCGTGCTATTCAGACCGCCTATGGGTCATTCGGCATTGCCTGGCGGTTGCTCGATGACATCAATGATATTGAAACAGATATGATGAAAGGAATACACTCCTCTATATATATCTGTCTACCGGAAGAGATAAGGAGACATTGGAACAGAGACACTGAAGACAAGCATAGGGGCTGCACCAGGCTTATTTTGGATTATGTTCTGGAAAACAGCATTATTGAAAGAATCAAAGAGAGGATGTGCGCCGAACTGGAATTCGCTGCATCTATTGCAGATGATTATAAGATGACCGGCCTCGCAGATGAATTCCGCTACCTGTTGAGTCCTTTCGAAAACAGGCAGAATCATTTATGAACAGGAATGTTGAAAAGGAAAAATATCCCTGCGGCATTGAAGAGGGGCTCAGCATTGAGGTGACAACCCAATGCAACATCGACTGTTCTCACTGCTTTGCCCGTGCCAGAAATTCGGAGCGCTTTAGCTTACCTGTTGATCTGGTTAAGGTAATTATTAGCGAAGGATATGACATGGCATACCGTCACCTTCATATTACAGGGGGAGAGCCTCTTCTCTGGGAAGGGTTGTTTGAGGTGCTGGATTATGCCTTTGATGTGGGATATCAAACAGTTTTCCTGAATACCAATGGAACGCTCATGACGAAAAATTATGCCAGGAGGCTATCACAATATGATGGCCTTTCGATTTCAGTGAGCCTGGAGGGGAGTGAAGCGCTTCATGATCATCTTAGGGGCAAAGGTTTATATATGCGGACTGTTAAGGGTATACAAGCTGCGATTGATGAAGATATAAAGCTTCTCATATTTACAACTGCCTGTAAGAGTCTGCTCCCGGAATTGTCACATTTTGCGGATGATTTATTCAACAACTTTCCAGCTATTGGGTATCTCACCCTCATACAGCTTATCCCCGTAGAGGATGGGGGCTTTGCTTTATCAGAAGAGCTTCTCGAACCGGAAGACCTCCTGCAATTGGTAGATATGGTTTCGCTTCTAAACCTGCTGGGCCATAGGACCCGTTTCCTCAATAACCCCTTGGCCTATGTTGCTTCAAAACTGCTTAAAATCCTTTGGATTCACCGCTCCGAGCCCCTATACTCTAAGGGAAGCATGATTGTCATGGCAAACCGGGATATTTGTCCTTCCCATTCCAGCACGTATAGCTTCGGAAAGTATGAATCGGGTATGATCGGAAAAGTACTGGCTTCCGATGAGTATCGAAAAGCCGTTGCACCCGATGAAACAACGTGTACTTCGTGCAAATATTTTGAACTTTGCAGGGAAAACGGTATGGTTCGCCCGTCAGAATGGTGTGGGGATATCTGCTCTGATGTCCTCTATTGTGAAAAAGTACTGGATAGTGTTTCACATTATATCCGGGAATAACTGTACGGCATTTGGCATGGCATACCCTCAACGTTCCCAGCCTAATACTATACGACCTTTGGTCTGACATCCTTTCAATGTTTTCAGCCTAATTCGGGGGGCCGGCAGCAAGGAAGATAGACTAGCGTTTCGATTTTTCCTCCATCAAGTTGTAAATTACTTGAGTATTATGCTACCGGCGGAATACTTATCACCAATATTTCTAATATCACAGTAATAGAATGATATTGATAGTAGAAAGGAGGGTATCATGGAATACATAGACGCTTGGACGTTTATGAAGAACGCACGGGCCTGACCAACGGGAGCAGATCTTGCTACCGCCGTAGGCGCGGCGAAAGGTAACACACCTAGAACGAAAAAAACAAATGGAGTGAAGAGAGTAGAACAGGTTATGACGGCTAACAAAGTTGACCCAGCTGAGATAAAATTGCACGCAGGAGAAATATACGATGCTGTCGAAGAATTTATAGGCAACACAGGCTTTTCTGTGCCTCTCAGAGGGGTTAATTACTGAACGGATCAATCCATATCTTCAAGTTGAAACCCGTGCGAGGGAATTCTCTCCTCCCTCGCTACGGGCTCTATCGCGCCCGTCACCAGGTAGTGTGCTGTCCCTCGGAATCGCTTTATGTTTTGATGACATTCTTGGTTCCGGGGAAGTTCTTGTCGAGGACATAGATGGACCCTAAAATTATGATCGTTGGTGCAGGCCCGGCAGGGATTTCCACCTGGCTGCATATGGAAAAGTATGCCCCTCAATTGGCCGAGAAGGCGCTCGTCATTGAAAAAGCCATTTTTCCCCGCGACAAATTGTGCGGTGGTGGTGTGGGCGCTTGGAGCGAAGACGTACTAAAACACCTGGAAGTTGAACTCGATATTCCATCCCTGTTTGTTTCGGATGTTGAGTTTAGATTTGAAAAGGAAATATATCTCTTTCACCAACCCAATTGCTTCAGGATGGTGCAGCGGATCGATTTCGATCATGCCTTAGTAAAGACCGCACTGAATCGAGGAATCGAGCTACATGAAGGCGAAATACTCCTTGACGTAATCCGCGATCAAAATGGGCTGATTGTGGAAACCAGTGAGAGGAAGTATAACGTGCAGGCCGCCGTCGGCGCCGACGGAGCACTAAGTGTGGTACGCAGAAAAATGATGCCGCTCCAAAAACAGCACCTTGCGCGAACAATTCAGATCTTTGCGCCGGTGAATCCTCGATATGACAGAGAATTCGATGAAAAAAAGGTCGTTTTGGATTTTTCTCCTGTAAGAGAGGGGCTACAGGGTTATGTATATCATTTTCCCTGCCTGAGGGACGGTGTCCCTTCAATAGCACATGGTACTGGCGACGTGCGGATATACCCCGACAAACCGAGAGCAGACATAAAAAGAATATTCAGCCGTGAACTGCAGTCACGGAATATCCGCCGGGAGCCCAAATCATGGTCAAGCCACCCTATCCGCTGGCTTTCAAGGGAAGATATCATATCTCAGCCAAATGTTCTCCTGGCAGGAGATGCCGCAGGGATTGAACCGGCATTTGGAGGAGGCATCCATATCGCTTTATCATATGGTGAAGTAGTGGCTCATGCAATTATCGATGCATTTGAAAAAGATGATTTTTCATTCCGTAATTATGAGCAAGGAGTGCAGTCCCATTTTATGGGAAACTACATTGAGGATTGCACCCGTGCGGCAATGGAGATGTATGACGGTCGGACGAATCCTTTAGATGTGGCACGTAGATTTTTTCCCCTTGGAAATGAGCCCCGAGAACTCTTTTCTCAAATGCTCACGGAGGTCGCAGAGACTTTACGCAATTCCTGAGGTGTTGGCAACCTCTGTTCTCATGTTGCGATTAGTCACCAACCTCAAAGCAAAGTCTCCGTTTGACTTGGTCGTGGCCAGCCCCTATCAGAATAACCATAGTTTGCATCCCTTACTTTCATACCACTGGATCGCCTGCATCTCGGTTTCAACGATATCTGAAGGCAAATTATCAGATCTATTTTCCAGATTGAGCTTCATCTCCGGCACGAGCGATAGGGCAATTTTGCGATTCGAATAGAAGCGCTCAATCATTTCTTCCGGTGAAATCCCCTTGTTCAAATGCGTAAGATAATTTAGCGGCTCCTTATGGGCCTCTTCAAAAGTCACATACTTCTTTGAGAGAATGGACCATCTGATCCAGGCCTCTAAATCATTGAGTAAAATCTCTATTTCCCAGTATTGAGGTTTCTCATAGAGTGTACTGCCGGGCAATACATGCAGATTTTCAATCCAATAAATGAATCCTCCAGCCTTAACCACTTGACGCATGATTTCCTGGGTTTCTTGAAATTCGGATTGGGTTTCCCCTGGCAGATTGCTGATCCATGACGTCAGGACAATGCCCCCCGTTTCGGCAATCCGTTTTACACTTTCAATAATTTGCCGTGAAGTTGAATTTCTACCCATTCGCTTCAACACAGAATCTGACCCACTTTCGCATCCCATCGTGTATCGGAAGAATTTTGCTTGAATCATTTTCTCCAATAATTCACTATTTTCAAATATCACGGGGTGGGTTTCCAATTCGAAATTCAAGGAGAAGTTTTCTCTAATGATATTTTCAAGCAACTCCGTCATAAATGACATATTCAAAAAGTGATTCTCGCCAAGAAATAGCTCCTGAAACCCGTATTCCTGGTAAACTCGTATTTGCTCAAGAATTTTATCAATTTTTAAGGTTTGATAGGGACGATTGTTTATATCCTTATTATTGCCCACGCAATATGCACATTTTTCAGGGCAGAGACCACGTGAAATGCTTATAAAATGACGTTTTTGCCAATATATATTTTTCAAGGGGGGTGAGTCAGGATAGATTATAGGAATTTCATCCAAACTCAAGAGGCTGTCACTCTTAGATGGATTATAAACAAAATCATCATCGCCAACTTTGTAAGCGATTCCGTTAACATCACCTAAATTGTAATGTTTTGAGATCAATACTGTTTCAAGGATTTTTTGAAAGGTTTTTTCGCCTTCCCCCAGAATTACTCCGTCGATATGCTTCGAAACGTTCAAAAATTCCTTCCAGCAAGCGGTTGCCATATATCCACCCAAGAATATTTTACTATCAGGAAATAATTCTTTGTATAAACTTGAAATACGAACGGCTCCGCCGCAATATAAATACCAGTGAACTTGAATACCGCACACATGCGCCGGATATCTTCTCAGGATTTTCTCCACAGGATTTTCTATCTGATCTTCATTGATGCCAAAACGTCTCAGGGAATGCATTTCATGAGGAATATGAAGCACTCGCACCTTAAAACCGCAATCATGTAAATACTGTGCCATATGAATAATACCCAATGGAATTATCATAGACAGATCTTCATAATCCTCCGTATTTTGCGGGGGGATCATTGTACCTTCGTCGTCGTAATTGTAGTGAGTCGATATCAAGACTGCATCATACATGTGCATCTCCGGACGCCTTCATCCTCTATATATTCATGGAATGATATTCATTCGCTCTTGCAGGGGGCTTTTTACTCCCAGAACCATTTTTTCATATTTTCTTTGATTTTTTTTCACAATTTTGATCAAATACCAGAGAATTTGAACAGGATACCACTACCCACTTAACTTTAAGCACTTTAGCTCACTCTAAACACTTATGAACGAAACACCCCCATTAGCAAGACGCGACCTGGAATTCTTTCCTGTCCAGCACCAGGGACAGCAATTTGTCCTCATCCGGGACTCTCTTGGGCTGGTTCCGGAGGGAAAAGCGGTCGGGCTTCCTCTTTACCAGATTATGATGCTCTTGAACGGTAACACAACCGTCAGAGACCTGCAAATGGAATTGATGCGGCAGAGGGGCGGCGTCTTAGTGGGGGCGGATGAGATCAATAACCTCCTGGCCCACCTTGATGAATCATTTCTCCTCGATTCAGAGAGGTTTAAGAATGCCAAAGAGCGAATAATTACCGACTTTACTTCGCGGAGAATCAGGCCCTGCTCTCATTGCGGGAAAAGCTATCCGGAAAACCCGTCAGAGTTAAGGGTCAGGCTGGATGAGATCCTGAACAGCGAACTATCCATCCCTGAACCGGAGGGTAAAATTGAGGCCCTGGTTGCCCCCCACATCGATCTCAATGTGGGATACAAAAGCTATTCGAGCGCGTATCAGTTATTGAAACATACCGCCCCTTCGCGGGTCATACTTTTGGGAGTAGGGCATCAACTGCAAAATGCCCTCTTCTCCCTCACTGATAAGGACTTTGAGACCCCCTTGGGTGTCACAAAGAACGACCAGGCATCAATTAACTGGTTGCGGGAAGCGGGGCAGGACATCATTGCTCCTGACGACTTTGTCCATCGGTCCGAGCACTCCATCGAATTCCAGATCATCTTTTTGCAGCATCTACTTGCAGATAACCCTTTTACTATCATCCCGATCCTCTGCGGCTCTCTACAAATGGGCCTTCCTGAATACACCCGGCAGGCCTACCAGGAGAAGGCAGGCCGTTTTTTAGAAGAGCTGAGGCTAATACTGAGTGCCCCTGACCAAGAGACTCTCCTCGTGGCCGGCGTTGATTTTTCCCACACCGGCCCAAAATTCGGCCATGAAATGCCTGCAACCTACCTGGAAAACAGCTCCCAGGAGCATGACCAAAACCTGCTGAAACACCTGACCCGGCTTGATGCGACTAATTTCTGGGAAGAATCAAGAAGAGTAAACGATCAATTCAATGTCTGCGGTTTTTCCGCCCTTGCATGCCTCCTCGAGATCTTACCTCAGTGTCAGGGAGAACTTCTCCATTATGAGATATGGCATGAAGAACCCACCAGATCAGCCGTCAGCTTTGCTTCTGTTGCCTTTACGTCCTAACCAGTGCCCTTCTTGGCCCCAGCCCTTGGTTCTAACTTCGGCTATTAAGTCTCTCACAGAGTCCACAGAGTGCACAGAGTGCACAGAGAAAAGCAAAAAACTCTGTGATTTCCCATTTAATTTTCCTTGATGTTTCCATTGAAACCATATAATATGTCAAAACATATGGTTAAGGAGGTGGACCGCATGCCCAGAATGGTCAAAAAAACGATCGAATTGGATCAGGACTATATCGATACTGCACGCCGAATTTTCGATGTAAGAACCGAAAAGGAAGCGGTCAACAAGGCCCTGGAGATGGTTATCATCGATAATCAGATTATCGAGACCCATGAGTCCGTAGGAGGGAAGGGCGAGTTGATAGAGGATATCTTCAAATGAAGGTCATGTTCGATACAAACATCTACATCTCTTTCATCCGGAACAAAACCCACAGCACCGAACTACTGCGCCGTGGAACCATAAAGTACCTCTCCG
>SDBS01004827.1_pt1 | contig 13196 bp, 12 predicted proteins | sample 2277091 | NCBI WGS metagenome assembly SDBS01 (sample SAMN10404972, study PRJNA504765) | marine sediment metagenome | isolation source: marine sediment core GS10_PC15, 163 cmbsf | place: Arctic Ocean: Southern Knipovich Ridge | collected 2010 | reverse complement strand
AGGGCGGATGGGGCGAAGACGATGATAAGCCGAACCGCGATTTATGTTCTGTGGCTGAGGGAGATGAAACGGTTTCTCCGTGCGAAATCGCGAATTGTTGGGACTGTGGCCATGCCTCTTTTTTTCTTGGCATTTTTAGGAATGGGTTTCAAGAGAATTGCTGTACCGGGGATGACCGAGGAGGTAGATTCTTTCCTTTTTCTCGTCCCGGGGATATTAGGGATGAATTTGCTGTTCTCGTCGACTTTTGGCGGCCTTTCAGTGCTTTGGGATAGAGAATTCGGTTTTCTCAAGGAGATCATGGTAGCTCCGGTTTCCCGTATTTCGATCGTGATTGGAAGAATTGCCGGCGGGGTGACAACAGCCTTAATCCAAGGATTATTTATACTCGGGATTACATCTCTTTTTGGATTCCGGATAAAGTCCTTTCTTTCCCTGGGAATGGCGATTGTGTTTATGATGTTAATCTCTGTGGCCTTTCTTGGACTCGGTCTTATATTTGCCTCCAAGATGAAAGATATGCAGGGATTTTCCATGGTTATGAATTTTGTGATTTTCCCATTGTTCTTTCTCTCCGGAGCTATTTTTCCCGTGGAAAACTTTCCGCCTTGGTTGAGGTACATTTCGTATCTCGATCCGCTGACATACGGAGTCGATGGATTGAGGGGTGTGCTCGCAGGAATCTCTTCCTATTCCATTCTCTTCAATTTTGTCATGATGGTGGGTCTTGCGATGATCATGATCTTTCTCGGCGCTTATTTCTTTGAAAAAAGTGAAAGTGTCTAATTTGATAGGATGATAGACAACCTTTGAGGTTTTTTTAGAAACAGTGACTTTTCTTCAGTCTTAGTCTTTTTTCTTGGGTTCGGGGAGTTTTTCGACTGAATCTTCACTGACAAGTTCGAGCTTATCTGAAAATTTATCGAGACGTTTATCGGCGTCATCAAACTTGCTTTTGGCATTGACCAGGTGTGAGCCGAGGACTTCAAAGTCTTTTTTAAATCGGCCCAAATCTCCCTGAAGCCTGGAGAGGGATTGAAAAATGGCCTGAGCCGATTTTTCGATTTGAAGGCCTTTAAGTCCCAACACGATCACCTGAAGGTAGGCAAAGAAGGAGTTGGGGGAGACGGGGATCACTCTTTTCTGTATGGCGTAGGAAAAAATGCTTCGCTCTTCTCCGAAGTTTTCATCCTTGAGAATGGTTTCATAATAGATATTTTCTGCTGGGACATACATAAGGGCAAAATCGAATGTGTGCTCGTCAGGGAGAATATATTTCTTGGCAATTTCGGAGATATGTTTTTTGACGTCTGTGACGAATTTTTTTCGCAGATCTTCCTTTTCTTTGGGATTGTCCTTGATGAGATATCTTTTGAAATTGTCTAAGGGGAATTTGGAATCAATAGGAACGAGGTTGGTGCCTATTTTTACGACCGCATCGACGATATCACCGCTTTTGAACTTATACTGGAGGTTGAAGTGGGCGGACGGGAGGATTTGTGAGAGCAGATCGCCGAGGAAGAGCTCGCCGAGACCTCCTCTGAATGTCGGAGCTCGCAGCAGGTCTTCCAAATTAGAGATGCTTTTGGCTTTGTCCAGAACCTGTTGTGTGACATGTTCCACTTTTCCTAGGTCTTTTTTGACTTCCCCCAGAGCGCCTCCTATATCGCCCGTGGTCTTTTGGAATTGTCCGCTCAGGTTCTGCAGCTGCTGGTTGATATTATTTGTGAGCTGGCCGATCTGCTGCTGCATGAGGGAGAGAGCTTTACTGTCATCTTTGGATTCCCGTAAGCTTTCGATTTTTTGTGTGGTGTTCCGGATGGACCAGATAAGGAAGACAAAGAGGATTAGGAGTGCGGCTCCAAAAATAATGATAAAAAGTGTTAGATCCATATGGCGTCAACTTATGCCTGGTCATTATAAAAGAAAACAAAAGAAAAGTTAAATTGACAACAGAAAAAGACTTTCCTAAACTATAGGAGCTTTATGGCCCGTTAGCTCAACTGGTAGAGCAACAGACTCTTAATCTGTAGGTTGAAGGTTCGAGTCCTTCACGGGTCACAAACTTTTATGGGGTAAATCCCATGTTTTCCTTTAAGCACCATTAACCATAGTTAGGCGATTTTAAGCACAATCTGTGACATATTTGTGACATGGATTAGTCTATATTGAGCACTTGACTGGCAGTCAAGAGGTCGTGGGTTCGATCCCCATCAGCTCCGCCATCTTATCCTCTATGTTTTCCCTGGAATATATGTTGTTTGACTAAGTTTGTCTTTTCTCACCGTTAGGCAAAAGTAGGCGATTTTAAGCAATTTACGTCACCGATTGGTGACATGGGGATAAGTCTGTCGTGTTGTTACTGCTTGTTAATCGATATCGTTTTAGTCACTTTGCACTTCTACTTGACAATCCACCACTTCTCGTCCATTCGCTTCATGTCAAATTCAAAGCCCTTGGTATTGAGGATCTCAACATTTGCTTGGTCGCGATTGATTGTGACTTTGATGTCGAACTCCTTCGGAAAGGGAGGAAGTCCTTTCTCCATATCACTTCTAAAGTAGGTGAGTTCTTCGGGAATTACGTATTGCAATGCTTCTTCCACATCGTTGTTCGCAACAGCAACAATAAAAGCATTTGCAACGGCCTCTGGGTCTGATGTGTCAACACGTTTTGCGCATGACATGATCAGAATTGGCAACAGAGCCAAAAACCAGGCAAGCAAACCAAGAGAGTATCGAATTCGGGGATATAGTTTCATAGTACATTCTCCAATTGTCTTTCGAGCATTTATTATATAGCAGTTTTGCTTGTAAAAATATGGCATTTTTCGCTTCAGCCCCAATACTGCATTTTCAGCGTAAATCAACAATTTTTGTTACTTGAAGGGGTGAGTGCATTCACAAATATAGAACTTTTTGAAGACAGGTCAGCATTGCTTTCCAAGCTCATCAATTATCTCATATAAAATTTCCATTTCTTTTAAATGTCTCTTTACCCAATCTCTAGTCAAATATTTCGATACGTTAGATGCATATTTTATTTTATTTTTTTTAATTGTATCTATCGCAGGTAAATTTTTTATTATCGCTTTTAAATTTGTATATGGATCATTCCAAAGTCTATTTACTTGGAGCTCACATGAATTTTTTTGTTTATAATTAGATAAAGCATAACCCCAAAGCTCTTTATCGTAAATGCATTCTAAGGTTTTATACCAAGAAGGCAGGACCCTTATTTTAACTGGTTTTCCCAATTTTTCATACAGAATAGAAGCCGAGTTTATTGCTTCCACTTGACTCGCAACGTCCGCATCAAAAAGCACCCACTGTTTAATAACACCAGGTCGTTCAATATTAATTACTGGGGAGATAACATTAATTTTTGCATCAATTATTAAGCCAGGGGATCTAGATGGCAATGATATTGCTCTGGCTTTAAATATAGTAGGCGAACAACAAGGAACAATTTCTAAATCTCTTTCAAGATTTATCTTCACATTCTTTATTTCTGCAATATAAGTAATTAATTTTTCAATTATAATACCATCAGATGGACCCTCGACAATCAGCCTTAGATTTGCTTGACCTATAGACCTTGTTGTAACTCCAAGTCTGTTTAGTAAATTAGATGAAATCTGCTCAGTAAAATCTACAATTTCTGTATGACTGCTCTCTTCAGTATAAATAAACCAATGCTTTGTTTCAGATTCAAAAGTCTTTCTCTCTAAAAAACCTGTGCAATGCGTAGTGACAAAAAGCTGACCGGGTTTGCATATATTCATTAATTCCTTTAATAATTTCAAAAGAAGTCCCGTATGGACACAATTTTCGGGCTCCTCACATAGCAAAAATATTCCAACTTCGGGATTTTTAAATTCAGCTATCATTGCAAGATCAAACATTGAACGTTCTCCTCCCGATAGGCTATCCCAGGATTGAAATGTTCCATTGATTCTTTCAAGAATTAATATATCGTTAAATCCAAGAGTAATATTTTTAAATTTTTCTTTCCCCTCAAGATAGGTAACTTTTTGTAGAATGTTTTCAAGAAGCTTAGGATGACGCTGTTTAACTTTCTCACCTAGATCTGAATGCTTTAATATTTGAACAAGCCTCGCTCTTAATCCATCAAAATGCCCCATCTCATCTTTCTCTGAAGTTGCTGCATGCCCAGCTACAATCGAAGTAGAATCACCTGGTTTTGTATTATAGAGAACTGGAGCTATCCTATTGCCTGGGGAAGGGAAGGCTCTTAGTCGTTGTTCAGGTATGAAATTTGATTCTTTTAATAATTTAATTACATATGATTTATCATTTTTTTTATCATAATCAGTGCAAGAAACATCTACCTCCCCAGCGATTTGTTCGTTAAGAAATGATCTATTCCCTCCCTCCTGTATTTTTCTCCCTTTAACTTCAATTTTAAGCCTGACAATATCATCACTCATTCCAATTAGACCTGAAGATTTCATGTTTTTCGGTTCCAAAGATTCTATTTTTTCTAACAAATTTTTTTCTTGAGATTTAGTGACATCTAGGTTTATTTCTAAATAGTAAATCAATTGTATATCGGGAGCGTTTTCCATGTCCTTGAAACAAAAATCACTACCTAAAAATAATCTTTCAGTCCTACCATGAAAGACTGGGATAAGACGAGAAATTGCTGCATGAATGGTAGACTTACCCATTCCATTAGGACCAACAAAGATATTCATATCTGCAAAGCCATCGTTTTCTGGATCTAAAATTAGGGAACTAATTCCCCTGAAATTATATATCTCTATTCCTTTTAATCTAAAAATCATGATATCTCCCCTCCAAGTTGTAGCATGTGAATCATCAAACAAATTTAATTTTTATTATGAATCTCAATGCTGCTATTATTGAGAATTGTTTGTCTTTAAATGGTTTTGGACTAATGTGCTGACATATTAAGCTACTTTATTGTAATTCATACTATACCTAATGGATTCCATATGACAAGGACACAAGCAATATCATTTTGTAATATTTACATTTCAGTCCCAATACCGTAATGTCAGCATAATTCAACAATTTTTGTGAGATATCTACGCTCGTTATTTTTTGCTCTGTCTGATTAAAATAAAGAAGGGATTTGAAAACTCATTCTGAAAACTCATTCTTGACTGATATTATTCCATATGGTACATAAATAAAACTATAGACTTTCTTTGGGGACTCTTGGATGACTTCTTATTTATTGAACAAACAAATTTCTCAAGAATTGGAAAAATATATTAACAACATCAGAAAGAACATTAATAAGCCAATAAAAATAGATTCAAATGTTCCAGATGGCATGTATGGAGCAGTTGAAAATAAACAAGAACAATACATTGTTTATCTTTCTTCAGACCTTTTTGGAGAGCCTTTTGAGACCAACGTAGCTCATGAATTCACTCATTGTCTTCAATTATTTGAAGGTTATCCCCTAACAATAACACCAAATACTGAAGAAAAATGGCATGTAACATATGGAGAGGAAGTAGGATCACTAGTTTGCGATATGGATGTTCTTCACAGATTAGATAAAGCAGGATTTAAATCAAACTTTTTCCATAAGATTAAACATAAGAAATTAAAAAATAAAGCTTTGGAAGTAGCAAATAAAAATTATCAAATTGACCTAGCATTATATTATCTGGCGGCAATTCGTCTTCCATACACAATTCTAAGCATGCCTGAGCAATCAACTGCTTTCCTTTTGTCGTTATGGCAAAAAATATATCCAGAAGTAGTCACGGCTGCCAAAACTATTTCTAATATAATATGTGAAAGCGGATTTAACACTCCCGAAAAGGCAACTCAGAGTATATGTTTAATAAATTCTCATCTAAAAACGTGGGATTTTTGTCATGTATATGATCGTATAAACAATAAAATTATTAAAGAATCAACATAATTAAAATCATTCGTTTAAAAATTATCACATTTTTAGGAGAGCCAAATTTTTAACTAAATCTCTTTTTCCTTCCAACCAAATACTGTAATTTCAACGTAATTCAACCGAATTTGTGACTCCACAGTGAGATGAAGAGGAGTCTGGACATCATCAAATGAGATGAAGATAGAATAAAATCGTATGAACTTGAAAAAAACTGTTGCTTATTGATAGAATCTAACTGTCAAAACAACACAAAATTTGTACAAGGGGGAATAAATGGAAAATACAAAAGTATATTGTCCTATTTGTGGAGATTTAACTGAATTTTATCAAAGGAGAAAAAAACACAGGTTCAGGTGTCCAAACAATGAATGTGGCACCCATTTAGAAATTGATAGGGAGTTTATATTTTTAGATGAATCAAAGAAAAGAGAGAATGAAAAATGGAGAAGATATCGATATCAAAGATTAACCTTTGATGAGTTGGATACTGTTGTGAAGGGTGGAAGAGTATCAGACAAAGAACATGATATTCCTAAGCAGAATGCAAAAGAAAATACTGCTTCTAAGGGCTCTGAAATAGCGATGAAGGAATCTACTTCCAAAACAGAAAATTTTGTAAGTAAGGGAACTCTTTGTCCATTTTCTTGGATACAAGTCACAAAACCTGCAGGATGCCTACCTTCTATTTTTGGCGGGGGTGAAAAAGTTGTGTGGGAGCCACAATCCTGTATGAGCCATAGATGTAAATTATGGAGTCCTTCAGATGGAGATTGTGGATTAATTACTAAAAAATGACAAATCTTTAATTGAGAATATTAACTGATATTGTAAAGACAAGCTTGACCAATGTTTTTTTATTTGGAATTTATTTCTATAAAAGACGGATTTCTAATATTCTGAGGGTTTCATGTATCTACTCACCATCTTGTTCTCAATATGCAGTTGAGGCAATCGAGAAATATGGAATTTTTAAAGGGACTTTATTAGCTTTAAGGCGAATATTGAGATGTAAACCTTCTTATAGTGGTGGATATGACCCCCTAAAGTAAATCTACTTATTTCAATTTAAGTAAAGGACTATCCGAAAAATCGTGAAATCCTATTTCCTTTTAACTCCAATACTATAGCTTAAGCGTAAGTCAACCGATTTTGTGACACTACAGTGACATGGGGAGAGGTTAAAGAACCATATTGATATATAGGATTATAAAAGATAAAATTAAAACAGAAAAGGGATGGCAAAAGCGGAACATCTTAAAATTCTTGAGAAGGGTGTTTCTGTATGGAATGATTGGAGAAAAGATAATCCAGATGTAAGACCTGATCTCAGTGAAACGAACTTCAGCGATGCTGACCTTAGCAAGACTGACCTTAGCAAGACTGACCTTAGCAATGCGGACCTTAGGAAAGCTAACCTCAGGAAAGCTAACCTCAGCCTAGCGGACCTCAGCTTTGCATACCTCAGCCTAGCGGACCTCAGAGAAGCGGACCTCAGCTTTGCGAACCTCAGCAATGCGGACCTCATCAAAGCAGACCTCAGAAAAGCACTTCTCAGCGATGCGAACTTCAGCAATGCAAACCTCAGAGATGCGAACCTTAGCAATGCAAACCTTAGCTATGTGAACCTCAGCGATGCAAACCTCAAAGAAGCCAATTTTAGTGAAGCGGTACTTGGATTAGCTAATTTTTCAAATTCGTTTCTATTTAAAACAAAGTTTAATAAAGCTCATTTTGGTTATACAACAATAACATCTTGTGATTTACAGAAAACCCTTGGATTATCTATGGTCAGACATTTAAGGCCAAGCTCAATTGGATTAGATACTATTTTTAATTCAAAAGGGAAAATTCCACTTACTTTTCTCAAGGGTTGTGGTGTAGACGAGGAGGTAGCAAAATATTTATTAAAGGAGGCAAGGACAAAGATGCATTATTCTTGCTTTATATCATACAGTTCAAAAGATGAAAAATTCGCTAAAAAGCTAAAAAAGGATTTAGAATTAAAAAATATAAAATGCTGGTTTTTCCCTGAAGATGCAACTTGGGGAAAAGATACTTTTAAAAATATAGATTTAGCAATAAAAACCCATGATAAACTGATTATTATTTGTTCCAAGAATTCTCTCAATAGTGAACCTGTTTTGCGAGAAATAGAACGTGCGATTCAAGAGGAAAAGGCTCGAAAGGAGAAAGACAAAGAAACAGAGAGGGTGATGTTTCCTGTCGTTATTGATAATTATTTTTATAATGAGTGGGAACATTATCTCAAGCCTGATTTACTTAAAATAACTATAGGTGATTTCAGGAACTGGAAAGATTTAAGAGAATATAAAAAAGCCTTACTCAAGTTAGTAAAGTCGTTACAAAAATAATGACAGGTGGAATGAATTATGACGTTATTGTTTTATTGCTAGTAGCTTTGATAATAACCACTCCATTTTTTATATACTTCAAGGTAATTAAAAAAGACGACAAGGTTGATTTTCAGTCAATTGTGGTTCTTATTATGATTGCTCTAATTTTTTTAAGTTTTACTTCACTAACAGTATGGGCAATTTTAAGGATTCTAAGAATTATATAGAGAGGCAAGGGCAAGACAGCTGTTACAGATAAATCCAAAAAGGAGAAACAAAATGAAAGGAACTCGTCAAGAAAGTAATACAAGATGGCCGGTCGGTTGTAAGTTGCCGGAAGAATACCCTAGAATTTTAGGGGAGGAAATAAAGAACTTAAGTACTTTGTGGTATGACAGTTATCATTTAGCATGCAGAATTTGCATTGATAACGCTATGCAAATGTGTCGGATAGACATGGGAACAATTGCTACCATATTAGAGGATTATATTTTTCATATTTTTCCAGCCGGAAAAGATAAAGGGAAAAAATATCATCGAATAATGCATCCTGAGCTGATTTCCGACGATGAAGAGGAACGACTTGAACAAACACAAGACCTAAAGGGAGTACCTTACACGAATCCTGATTCGTCAAATCCTGCTAGGTTTCTTCTTAGGGAAAAAATATCTTTAAGCGAACAGGAAAGTGACTCTGAAGAGAACGAAAATTTGAAGAGCTTTGAAGTTATGGAGATGGAAACATTTGTCAAATTCTATGAAATCAAAGCAAACGATCGGACAGAAGCCAAACAAAAAGCAACTTCCAGACCATACGTTGCAGAAAGAAGTGAAATAGTTTCAAGAATTTTTGAAGTTGAAGAAATATAAACTTGAAACTTATATATCGTTGTATGTCGTCAAATAATTAGGACACACGCCTATCGACAATTTGGGTTCATTTTCTTCATTATATACAGGAACTACTTAGTGAGAGCGAGAACGTGCCGTATATGCTTTTTTAGAGCGTTTGGCATAGAATCTGGCACATGAATCAGATGCAATTTGACAGGGATGAGCATACTTTCAGCATAATCCAACAATTTTTGTGACTTATCTGTGACATGGGGGGAAGTCTGTTTCCTGTATTGACTCAACGTAAGAACTCATGTAGATTTTGTTGAAAAGCAATTGGGAGGTCGCAATGAGTAAGGAAGAATGGACACCTTTTCACAATATAGGTCACGATATTGCGGTTGCACGTGATAATGGGGCAATTACTGGTGCCCTTATTCTTACATATGCAGCAATAGATGCAATGGCATTTTTATCAATGCCAGAAAACAGGAAAGAAGTGAATCGGTCAAATTTTATTAGTTGGGTAGAAACATATATGAAGACGGATCCAAAGCAACCATATCAATATCAGGGAATTGACTTATATGGGGCAAGATGTGGATTAGTTCATAGATATGGAGCAACTTCAAGGTTGACCGATAGTGGAAGATGCAAGGCTTTCAGTTATCATGATGGAAGCGAACATATCTATAAACCAATAATTCATGAAGATTTTGTGGCAATTAGTTATCCTCGTTTTATTAATGACTTTTTCAGAGCGATGAAAAAATTCTTAGCTGATATAATTAAAGACAAAGAGCTAAAGAAAAAGGTGGATACTAGAATTGTAAACCTATTCTACATTAAAGCTATTTAGTAAGTGCAAGGGAGTCCATCAATAAAGTCAAGATGTCGTGGATTCAATAGCAAACAGCTTTACTTCAAAGTCAGTCCCAATACTGTAACTTCAGCGTAATTCAGTAATTTTTGTTATATTTCTGATTAAAGCCTTCAATTTTCCTCAATATTCAATACAAAACCGCATCAAACACGTCATAAAAGTCGACAATGCTTTCTCGTGCTTGACAACTTGATTTCAAAGTTATATTTATTCAGATGATTTTGCAAAAGGAGGAGTTGATGAAAAACAAAATATTTGTCTTGGGATTAGTTTGTTTCTTTTTATTCAGTTGCTCTTCAAAATTTAATGATGCTCAAGCATCGGATGTAATCAAGGCATCTTTTGAGCTTTCCGATGAAGATGCACTAGAAATCATGGGCATCTCGATGGAATCTGATGAGTTAGCCCTGGTCAAGTTCAAGCTTAATGATGTTCAACTGTCTTCCAAAATACGCAAATATGATAAAGGCTGGCAGCTTGATGAGATTCAGAATGATTTCGGAATGTGGATCCCTGCAGAAAACCTCACAGGAATGTTTAGCCATTCAGAAAAACAAAAAATTGCTATGGCTGAAATAAGTACATTATCTACATATTTAATGGACTATACTACTGATCGTGGTGTCGCTCCTGCACAGGCCGGAACATATGACGAAAACAGTGAATTCTACAAAAAAATCTGCCCAAATTATGCATCTAGTATTCCTATAAAAGATCCGTGGGGCAATAATTATCTTATTTATAGCGGTTCATCTAGCGAAGGAACTAGGGGAATGAAGTTCTCTTCAGGATATTCAGATGATTTTATTGTTATGTCATTGGGGAAGGATGGCACTCCGGACTCTTGGTTATTCGATGAAGACGGAGTCAGCTTCTATGAAATTACATCTGCTGATGATTACAACAATGATTTAGTGAGTTGGAATGGACAATTTGTAAGGCGCCCAATAAAACAATAAAACTTCTAGAAAAAAAGGAAAATTGGAAAAGCGATAATAAGGCTCCTAGGCCCGGCAGTCCGGATCCAAGTTATTACACTCAATGGGGACTCACCTCAAAAATAATAAGAAATCTTCAAGAGTGAAACGGAAATACGTTTTGGACACTAGGGAACAAAAATATGAGGGGACATCGAGTATCAATTACTCCCTTTTCGGGAGTGTCCTATAAACCCCCTTTGCTAGAATGCCGATGTCCTCTCTCTTTACTTCGGGGCGCTTAGCATGTGATAGACGTATTATGAAAGTGAAAATTCTCACAAAGGGGAAAATTTGAATAGAATCTATAATGTTTATCAAGTTCTTTCGGTTTCAGATATGTTTAAGGGACCAATGACTCCTATCGTAATGTGCAAAGAACATGCAAAGATTTACAAAGAGTTAGTTAAGAGAGATTCAACCTGTTTCGTGTATAAAAGCAGAAAAACAGATATGCCTTGTTTATGGTGTGAAGAACCTGAAGGATTAGAGATTATAAAGAAGGGGCTTCTTGATGATGTTTGAACTATATGATATAGACGAATGAGACGGAGGAAATTCTCACAATGCCAAGAATAAAGTACAAAGAATCCGTTGGCTTGAAAGCCAAGAAAGGGAAACCTGCAATCGGAAAGAGGCCGGAAAAGGTGGAATTGAAGAAATTGTATGTCAAGGAATCCAAATCAATAAGAGAGATTGCTGAAACCCTTGGATGTTCAAAAGATATGGTTTATAGGTCTCTCGGAAAATATGGCCTTGAAGTAAGATCTAAAACCAGAAGGTCTCAGCTGAGAGTCTATGAAATTGATTATTTGAGGGATGAAATCAAGAATAAGGGATATAAACAGGTTGCTGTTGAATTAGGAGTAGGAGTAACAACATTAAGGGACTATATAAGAGATAAAGAGTGAAACGGTTTGTGTCGCATAATACGCATTATGTAAACTAATCAATTTTTATTTAACCTCATTTTTCAGCATAAAACCGCATCAAACACGACAAAAAGTCGACAGTGTTATCCTTGACAACTATTAATAATCTCTTATATCATTACCAAGTTAAAATTGGGGTATTTAAAACCAGTGCATTTTCTATTGAAATCAGTATATATTTATAGGACGTAGGAGGTTCTTATGACAGCAGAAGTGGCAATTATGAATAAAGAAGCGGTTGCGCTTGCAGCGGATAGCGCTGCTACATTTGGAGACAGACAAGGAAGAAAAATATTCTCCTCAGCATCAAAAGTTTATGCACTGTCAAAATATCATCCTGTGGGAATAATGATTTATTCTAAAGCAAGTTTTATGGGCGTCCCCTGGGAAACAGTGATTAAAATTTATCGGATATATTTAGGTACTAGAGAACTCGATAAGCTGAAAGATTATGCTAATGATTTTTTTAAATTTTTGGCTAGTAAAGAAAGTATGATTCCTGATAAAAGAAGGACAGAATTTGTACGTTCCCATATTCATATATATTTTTTAAATATAAAAACAGAAATCAATAGAAAAATTGACAAAGAATTGAAAGAAAAAAAACTTATAATAGATGATGTAAAAAAAATCGTTGACACCATCATAAATCGACATTATCAATTATGGAATAATGCGAAAATATTATCCACGGTTTCAAGTAATCAAATCACTGAGTTTAAAAAAAAATATACTAACTATATAAAAAAAGCAAAAAAAGATGTTTTTGAAAAATTGCCTATTTCTCCTTTTAATCACAAGAAATTAAATGAATTGGCAGTATTTCTTCTTATAAAAATCCCTGAGCGTATTACATATTCTGGATTTTCAGGGATTGTATTTGCTGGTTTTGGGAAGAAAGAATTATTTCCTTCCGTTCAATCCTATTCAATAGAAGGACTTACTAATAATTTTTTAAAATATAAATATGATGAGAACTATTCGAATAGTATTAGATTCGATATGGGTGCAGCAATTATGCCTTTCGCTCAACGTGAAATGGTTCATACTTTTATGGAAGGGATTGATCCATCTTTAGAAATGGAAATAAATAATTTTCTTGTCACTTTCTTCAATAATTTTCCTGAGATCATTGTTAACAGCATCGGGCCGAATAAAAAAGAAACGAAGGAGGCCATAAAAGCAAAGCTGAATAAAATTAGCAAAGAAACCTTAAAAATGTATAAAGAAAGAATGCAAATATATCGTAGAGAAAAATTTTGGAGTCCAATCATTCAAGTTACAACAAATATGACAAAAATTGAAC
>SDBS01004826.1_pt1 | contig 13198 bp, 12 predicted proteins | sample 2277091 | NCBI WGS metagenome assembly SDBS01 (sample SAMN10404972, study PRJNA504765) | marine sediment metagenome | isolation source: marine sediment core GS10_PC15, 163 cmbsf | place: Arctic Ocean: Southern Knipovich Ridge | collected 2010 | reverse complement strand
CGACGGCCTGCATGAATCATGGATTACCATGCAGAATCCTAGAAATCATGTTCAGGGAGTTACAGCGCGAAGTGATGAAGATGCAAAGGTGAAGAGTGAGCTGGCAACTCTTATAGCAGGAGGAAAAGAAGAATTGAAAAAACGCCCCCTCTTTTCTGTAATTACATGCCCGATCGCACCATTGACCTACGAGAAAGGCTCCATTGAAGCGCAGGTAGAACTGTCAAAAGCCGGTATACCGGTTGTTTCCATGTCCATGACAAATGGTGGTGCATCTGCTCCTCTTCCAGTGGCGGGAATGCTGGTAAATGCTAACACTGAAAACCTGGGAAGTATTGTGATTTCGCAGATGGCAGCGCCTGGTGCACCCCACGTTTATTGTTCCGAGTCAGGGCCAATGAATATGGCAACCGCCAGCATAGATTATTCCTTACCTGAAAAGAGTTTTTTATGTATAGGGCTGGCACAAATGGCCAAAAGATACAACATGGCATCTCTTGTTTCTGATGCCGGATGGGGTGACCGGATAGAAGCCAGCGTTTCAGGAGTGCTGACGCCATCTACTCAACTTATAGGAATAATGGGTGGATCGGACCTCATTACCGGTGTTGGGTGTGTTGATTCTGCTTTAGGAATCTCTTTTGAACAGGGTATTGTTGATTGCTATATGTGGGATTGCTGCAAAAACTATATGCATGAAGTAGAAATATCAGAAGAGAGGATAGGTTTGGATGCTGTTAAAGAAGTTGGGCATGGACATGACTTCCTGATGCATCCTCACACTCTGAAATATCTTAGAGGCGAGATATCAGTCTGGGACAGAGAAAAACTTGACTTTCTGGAAATGGATGCGCAAGAACTGCCTGCTGCAGCTAATAAAATAGTGAAGAGCATATTAGATAAGCATCAGGTTGAGCCGATTGCAAATGACCTTATTGAAAAGGGCGATGCAATTATTAAAAAGTATGAAGATATGGTGCGCGATTAAGGAGTAGAGTGTGAACAGCGATTTACGCATAGAAAAACATCCCATTCTTGAATTCAAGAGAGGGAAGAAAATTACCTTTCAGTTCGAAGGAAAGCAGGTTGTAGCTTATGAGAACGAAAGCATTGCCGCTGCCCTGTTTGCCTCCGGAGTCAAAGTGCTGAGCCGGAGCAAGCACTTTAATAATCCAAAAGGATGGTTTTGTGGGATCGGGAAATGCTGCTCCTGCCTGATGCGCGTGGACGGTATTCCGAACGTCAGGACCTGTGTTGTTCCTGTGAGAGAAGGGATGCAGGTGGAGAGGCAGGGGCAAAGAGCAATGCTTCCCTCTCATTCCGAAATACACGTGGAAAGAGAAGAAGTGAATGTCCAGGTGCTCATAATAGGCGGCGGACCTGCAGGTCTTGGAGCAGGTATAACTGCTGGAAAGCTTGGCTTAGGCACCGTAATCATTGATGAGAATCACAATCCCGGCGGCCAGCTTATTAAGCAAACCCATAAATTCTTTGGTTCACAAGAGGAGTATGCGGGCTTAAGAGGATTTGAGATATCTGAAATCATGTACAGGGAATTCAGAGAAACAGGTGGTGTGTATCTTAATGAAACCAGCGCCGTGGGATATTACGGACAGAAAGCCGATGGCAAGCATTCATTTGTTGCCTACAGGAGAAAACAAGACGGTTACACGCTTCTGGAGATATCTGCAAAATATATTGTGGTCACAACCGGAGCATTTGAAAACTATCTATCCTTTCCCGGGAATTACCTGCCCGGTGTCTATGGCGCTGGTGGCGTACAGACGCTCATGAATGTGTACGGGGTGAAACCCGGGAGCAAAGCATTGATTGTGGGCGCAGGTAATATCGGGCTTATTGTAGGATACCAACTGCTTCAGGCAGGAGTTGAAGTAGAAGCATTAATTGACGCGCTGCCGGAAATCGGCGGTTACCTTGTGCATGCGTCCAAGCTCAAGTGCCTTGGCGTGCCCATCTATACCAGCCACACTATCAAGAACGCGCGGGGTGAGGAATCCGTGGAAGGCGCCACTATTGTTGAGATTGATAGAAACATGAAACCAATAGAGGGCACGGAAAAGGATTTTGCAGTAGATCTTATCTTAATATCAGTCGGTCTTTCAGCAACCAACAGAATTCTTACCCAGGCAGGATGTAAGAATATGTATGTGCATGAAATGGGAGGGTGGATTCCCATACACAATGAACACATGAAAACGACGGTTGAAGGAATTTACGTTGCTGGAGACGCAGGCGGCATAGCAGAAGCAAGCACGGCAATGCTTGAAGGAAAAATCGCCGGAGCAGCTATTGCGGAAGAGGAAGGCTGCAACAGTAATGAAATAGGGCTAGTGAGAAAAACCGCCTGTGGCGAGCTTTCTCAAATCAGGAAGAGTGAATTCCTGAAGAATGTTGAGAAAGGCAAAAAGAAGTGTCACCAGAAATGGGAAGAGGTAAAGCAGACATGAAACAGGAACCGAGACAATTAGGATACCTGCCCCTTGAAGTGATTAAGAAAATAATAGCGCTGCCTTCAAAAGAAAGAATGGAAAAAGGGCCGGTGGTTATTATTGAGTGCGTGGAGGATATCCCGTGCGATCCGTGCGTGGAGAGTTGCAACGCTAAGGCAATCATCAAGGAGAGCCTTACTGCCGCGCCCATTGTTGATTATGAAAAGTGCACAGGATGCGCGTTATGTGTTGCTTTCTGCCCCGGCCTTGCGATCTTTGTTGTTGACTGCAGCCGGGAGGATAAGGCCCTTGTATATATCCCCTATGAAATGCTTCCTGCTCCCCAAAAGGGAGACAGGGGAGACGCACTTGACCGTTCCGGAAAACGAATCGGGTCTGCCGAAGTCGCGAAAGTCCGAAAAGGAAACCGTGGAACCACCGTTCTCGGGATCCTTGTGGAAAAGGATCTTGCCATGAATGTGCGGTCAATCAAGATTCGGGAGAGATCAAATGGATAGCCAGAAAGCAACCATAGTCTGTTTTTGTGAAGATATCACGGAAGATGAGAACGTAAACGCAATCAAACAAGGCTTTACAAGACCGGTAGATATTAAGAATTACCTGCGTCCCGGGATGGGTCCGTGCCAGGGACGGGGATGCTCATCTCAGATCATGAGGCTGATCAGGCAGATAACCGGGCAGTCCCCGGCATCGATCTTACCTCTTTCACACAGGCCCCCCATTACACCCGTACCGATAGGAGTGCTTAGCCAAATAAAGCAACAGGAGGTAATGAAAAGATGAAAAGGAGTGCTGAAATTGTAATTATCGGGGGCGGAGTTATCGGCTGCTCCATTGCCTACAATCTTGCAAAAGAAAAGGTAAATGTAGTTGTTCTTGAAAGAAATTATCTTGCCAGCGAAGCCAGCGGTCGTTGCGGCGGCATGATCTGGGCTCCATGGTATCCTATGGAAACCAGCGAAGTAATGGCAAAAGCCGGCAACATGACCCTTAACAGGTTCGCGGATTTGGAGGAGGAGCTGGATACTGGTATTGAATACAACCTTGAGAGCTCGATATCATGTATCAGGCAGGGAGAAGAGGATACGTATGACTCCGAAATACGGGAGCTGGAGAGATATTTTGATACGCGTCTGGAATTCCTGAAACCTGAAGAGATCAAAAAGATGGCTCCGTATATTGGTGTTGATAATTACGAGTCTTTTGGCGGATACCTTCGTTCCGGGAGTATAGCAAGAGCTTCGGCAAATCCATTTCTTACCGTTCATGCCCTGGCAAACACTGCCAGAAGGCTGGGCACGACTATCTATACCGATACCGAAGTAACGGGCATTATCGTTGAAAACGGAAAAGTGGAGGGTGTACGAACCAGTAAAGGTGATATAACAACCAATATTGTTGTTGATGCTGCAGGAGCCTGGTCGGCAGATGTGGCAAGGATGGCAGGCTTAAAGATTCCGACAAGACCCCATGGTGAAGAGGCAATGGTAACAGAACCTCTTATGCCTCTGCCGTATTTTCCCGATATCACGGATTCTTGGGGCAGGCAGACAAAAAGCGGACAGATCATACTTGGAGAAGAAACCTTTCCGGAACAGGCGTCGAGCTACAGTACGGAAACAACTCTCGATTTCCTTCCGCGCATAAGTGAGTACCTGTTGCAACTGTTTCCGTCATTCGAACATGTAAATATTCAAAGGCAGTGGGCGGGTACTCAAGATATAACGCCGGATGAGCTCCCTATTTTCGGGAAGGTAGATGAGGTGGCCGGTCTTATACTGGCCTGCGGATTCACTGCCGGATTTTGCATTTCACAGGCCGTTGGTGAAATCATTACCGACATCATCCTGGAAAAGGATAAGAATCGGGATATTGCAGAAGCATTGAGCTTAAACCGGTTTGAAAAGAAATACCGCCAGTTTCCCGGCCGCTGGTATTATATGGGCGTTCATAAAACAATCAAGGCATTTTAGATTTTATGCTTGCGCTGTCCAGATAAAGAAAAAATAATCTTATTCGCGGGCGGAGGATTTTACTTTTTTGCTATTAACCGCCATAATCACGCACTTTTTTCTGTGCTTTTTGTAATTTAATCGAAGTGAATTAAAGGAGTGAATTAAATCAAGCATTATGCAGAAGAATAAAGAAAAAATTTTTGATGAAATTGAGAAGAAGAAAAAAGAATTAATTCCAAAGAATATCAAAGACGTATTTCAAAAAGCATGGAAGAATTCAATACAAGTATCTTGGATGATTATTAAGATTTATATTCCTTTTTCGATATTAGCAATTATCTTAAAGCAAACCGGCGTGTTGGAGTTTATTGTACCTTTTTTTGCACCATTAATGCAACTAATGGGTTTACCAGGAGATACTGCTGTAATCCTATTATCTGGTTTTGTTGATTTTTTTGGAGCATTAGGTGCACTATCAGCATTTGACTTGACATTTAGGCAAATCACTATTTTAGGAGTAGTTGTAGGTCTTGCACATTCATTATTTGTTGAGACAGCAGTATTGATGAAACTAAAGATGGCAACTTTAAGAATTGCTTTTTTTAGAATAATAGTTGCTTTTATTGCTGGTGTAATAATGAATTTATTTCTTCCAAAAAATATTAATGGTGTAATATTAAACCCTTATGTTGCTTCAGAATTCTCATGGCTGGGAACAATAAAAAGCTTAGCAACAACATCAGTCCAAATAATCATTGTATTGTTCATTATCACTCTAATTTATGAATTGATTTTGTTATGGAAACATGCAAAAATTATAAAGAAGAAAATTAAATTTATTCCAAATGCTATTGGTTTTAGTGATAATGCTTTTGGACCTTGGATTGTTGGTTTCTTTATAGGTATTGCATATGGAGCAGGAATTTTATTCCAGTTAGCCGAAAAAGATAAACTTACTCATAAAGATTCATGTCTGACAACAATTTTTCTGATATTGGCTCATGCAATAATAGAAGATACAATGTTATTTGTTCTGGTAGGTGGAAATTTCTGGTGGATTATTGGAACGAGAATTATGATGGCATTCATAATTGTAAAAGTATTGTCAATAAATAATCTATATAAAAAATTTTTATGGATTGGTTTACCAAAGAACAAGTAGATTTTCTCGCCTTTTTTAACTGAAATACTTTCATTGTTACCGACAACTTCTCATAATAGGCTAAAAACAAAGTTGAATTTGAAAGGTGCCTGTTATGTATGTGGAATTTTATCACACTACAATGGACTGAACCAGCCATTACGCTGTGCATGCGCCGGTTGGCCACAGTAACTCATTGAACGACAACAACGGGTTTTATATGATCATATGGAAAATGCCAGGAAGGAAATATTGCCATGAGAACCTTATACAGAGTTTTATCAGATGAAGAACGTCATCGGGTTCATGAAGAATCACTAAATATCCTTGAAAATATTGGTGTCCGGGTAGAAACGCCAATAGGTCGAAAAATATTAAAGGATGCCGGTGCCGAAGTAGATGACAGCAGCAGGCTGGTGAAATTCCCCAAGGCTTTAGTAGAATCTTCTCTGAAGTTAATAAGCAGAGACTTCACGTTAAGCGCACGCAGACCTGGTGCCAATTTAGTTTTCAAGGATGGAATGATGAATGGAGGTGAAAGTATTCTTCTTCCTGATGGAGCTGGTCTAATGGTTTTGGATGGTAAAACAGCCAAGAGGAGAACTGCTACGTATGAGGATTGGAAAGCAGCCACTCGATTGACGGATTCGCTCGACGAAATAGGCATGTACTGGGCGGCGGTGGATACAAGGAACATGATCGACGGAATAGGCGATTATGCAGATCATGTTTGCCGTGTGCACAGAAATTTCTCAAAACATGTTAACGACGGAACCTCCACCACTGAGGAAAACCCATGGTTCTTAGAAATAATCCAAACGATCTTCGGAACCAAAGAAGACATCAGAACAAAGCATCCTGTTTCGCATTTGCTCTGTCCCCAATCACCTCTGATTATCGATAAGGATCACACAGAAACTTATCTGGCCCTTAAAGGATGGAACATTCCTGTTCACATAATGCCAATGCCGTTAATGGGTGCTACTGCTCCAGGGACAATGATCTCCACAGTGGTACAAGGAAATTGCGAAGTATTGGCGATGATCTGTTTGCTACAAGCCAATCAACCTGAAGTTCCAATCATTTACGCTCCTGAATTGGCTGTTCTGAATCCAAAGACAGGTTTGCTTTCTGATGGAAGTATGGAATATTCAATAATGAGCGCAGCTGCAACCGAAATGGCCAGGTATTATGGATTGCCGGCTGAATCATCACCTGGTGGAACAGATTCACATGTACTGGATCTCCAAAATGGGTATGAGAATGCTGCTATGAAATTGGCTTCTCATCTTGCATGGCCAGATATCGTTGTTGGACCAGGTACGCTGGATGGATCAATGGTTTCGAGTCTTGAGCAGATATATATTGATGTGGAAATATTCCGCCTGGCCAAACATGCTCATCGAGGCATTGATACAAGTAGTGAAAAATGGTTGATAGACATAATCGAAAAGGTGGGGCCAGGAGGAAATTACCTTAGTGAACATACCACAGTTAGGTCGATTCGAAATGGAGAGTGGTACCTGTCGGACATTGGTACACACACAAGTTTTGAAAATTGGGCCGCCGGAGATAAAAAAGATGTGCTTAGTGAAATTAGAGAGAAGGTGGATCAGATTATAAAAGCGTATGAGCCGCTTCCCCTTGGAGAAGATGTTGAAAAAGAACTGGAGAAGATTTGTAAAAGAGCAAGTGAACATCAATAGTTCTTCACTAAGGATATACAGATTATGGCAATTCAGGATTTATATAATAGGGCTGGATGTAAAAATTCTCATAGGTGGTGCGCCCTGGTATCAGGGATTTTGTCGTCCCGAGTCAGTTCGATCTGGAGCGCACAAGGTACCGGTACACCGGCCAGGATATTGCCACCATGATCGCGGCGTAAGCGGCGGTTTCTATTTCGGCAACTGCCTCGTACAGGCCCATAAGCAGCCAACCGAAAAGACATATATATGTGCTCCAGGGGTGACCCCAGGCCCGGTATGGGCGGTCAGCTTCCGGCTGGCGCGAACGCAGGATGATGACCCCAGCGATCAGCACTACATATATAAACATGTAAAAAAAGATGCAAAGGTGCAGTAGGGATTCGAAGTCACCGATCATGATCAGGCCGACCGAAAGTCCCCAGCTCAGCAGCACCGCAAAGATCGGATTGCCACCTTTTGAGATTTTCCCTGCGCGCTTGACGGCCAGGCCATCGACCGCCAGTGCCTGGAGAATTCGGGGCGTACTCATGTACAACAGGTTCTGGTGGGCCAGCAACATCACTATTGCTACAACCAGTACGACGGTTGACGCGAGCGGAGAGACGGCCATCTCCAGGGCGCTGGCCAATGACAATTTTTTGCCTGCCAGGCTGGCCAGGGGCACTTTCCAGGCTAACGCCGCAACCAGGAATACATAGAGAAGAATTATGATGACCGTGCCCTTGATACAGGCGCGCGCCACAGCCCCACCGCCGCCTTTTATTTCACCACTGAAATAGGCGGGATAGCTCCAGCCGTCGTAAGTATAAATAATGGATGCGATCACGAGGCTCCAGGCGCCAAGTCCGTTAACCGCAACGGGGACCGATGTCGCATTGCTCACCGTCGATTCGGCGAATACCAGCGCCAGTGTGAAGCCAACAATGATCATTGCTATGACGGCGGCAGCGATCTCCTGGATTTTTGCGCCCAAGGCAACGCTCCGTAATTGCAATGCGGCGAACATCGAGGACACCATGATTGCCAGTGGCGTTTGCCATTGACTCGTTGCTGGAATTAACATTGCGGCAAATTCAGTGACCACGACTGCCTTTACTGCTATGTCACCGACAAAGCTTAACCAGTCGACCCAGCCAATGACGAAACCGGGGAACGGCCCGTAGGCACGCCGCACCAGGACGTAGGTTCCCCCGGAACGTGGCGTCATTCCCATTAGTTCGGCCACGACAATCGCGGTCAATAGTGTAAACAGGCCGCCCAATACCCAGAGGGACACAAACATCAACGGATCGGGAACAACGGCTGCAACTTCCCCAGGCGTGCGCAAGATACCCAGGCCAATGGTGCCACCGATGATGACAGCCAATGTGAACCCGCCGCCTAGTATGCGCCTCGGGTGGTGCTGTGTGTCACTGTTGCTCAATTAGGAACCTCCGATGCCTATCGATACGCAGGAGAACAATATGAGTTTTCTGGGTGAAACGCGATCAGCGAGCCAGCCTCCGGGAAAATAGAAAATCAGAGACGTAATCCCGAAGGCACTCATCAGGCTCCCCAACTGCGTCTTGGACAGGCCCAGCGCGTCCTGGAGCGGGATATAGTAGACTTCGCCCAAGAAGGGGCAAAAAGTAGATGATTCCCCCGGACAGGCACAGGATCGTCATAACCAACCAGCGGCGGAATATACTCATCTACACGTCCCCAAAAAGGATAACTGCCTACCGCAACCGATGCGGCCCCTGTCCTGGAGTCCGCACAGAAACGGCTAACATGCAATCATGGGGTAAGGTTTAACAGACCAACATATTGCTTTTTCACTGCTCCAGACAGACTATACTCATTGAACTGCTGCTTCGATCTGCTGGGACTGGCCTCAGAAGTAGCCGTTCTGCGGGCTCAGTCCGATTATAGAAGTTTACCTGTATTGCTATGCAATCTCAAGGGTTATTTTTGATTTTGGGTCGCTTTCAAATATCCTTCTGAATTCATCTCTTTGATCATCTGTAAAACACCTATAGAATCGAGTTCAAAGACACCTTTGCCTTTTACAGGCTTATCGCCCGTCATAGCCAAGACCGTCTCAATATCCATTGCTCTGAAGCCTGCGAGTGAACTGACCTGCCCCAGTTTTTGTTGTACCAGTTTTTATGAGAGTATTTCACTCTTATCCTTCCTACATTCGGATAGAGGAAACGTAGCTAAATCTGGCCTCATGCAACTGGCAGCAAAGGTCGTCGGGCTCATATAATCCAGCGAACTATGTGGACGATAGTGATTATAATCCATGCGCTAACGATCTACAACGAATCTTCTTTCATCAACATATGAGAACAAACTCGATTAAGCTGTTCATCACTAACTTTATGGCAAGCGATGGTTGACGTCGCGGCAGCCGAAGACACACAAGATGGTCTGGTTGGTTCATATAGCGGTTTGTATATTGGCGCCGGAAAGGCTATGGAATTCGGAACCTACTGGTCCGGTCTGATCGATGATATTCGCATCTACAACCGGGCGGTAAGACCATAGAAAACTAAGGAGTTGGCGCAATAGGGCACCGCAGAAAACAACGCCCAGAATATTCAAGGGGCTGGCAGCTCTTTTTTATTCCAAAAAGGATTATATTATTGATACATTTATTTCTCGCCGGATACTTAATCCGATATTAATGAAAAAATATTCGTTTTTGGGCAAAAATTTGATGTTTAGTGCTTCCATTAATCATCAAATTTGACATCTGTAGTGACAAAATGGAGACATGGTGTCACCGTAAAATAGGCTATTTTTCAGCTCTCAATCCTGTTGAAAGGGAAGCTGCGAAGGCAATTCTTAAGCTATATGACCAATATGCCTTTGATAGAAACTTCTGGCGTAAAGATTGTGATAAAGTACTGCGTGAGATCGGTGAGTCTTTTGAGCAAATACTGACAGCCAAAGGTTGCCAGATAGAAGACAAAATCAAGTTTACCATGTTCCAATTAGTGAGTGACAATTTTGCAGTTATAGCACTACACGATAAGGAATTGCGTAAAATCGCAGGTATTCGAAAAGGTTTATTTTACAGGTGGCGAAAGTTATTTTGCTTCTGCTCGCCTTTCCCAGAAAATACACATTCCCCACGTGTTTTTGACCACACGTGACATTTAAGCAAGTCATCAGCCGTCAAATCCAATGACCATACGTTACATACATGTTAGGTCAAACAGAATCAAATTCTTGCGAACTTCCTGAAAATAAGATAGTCTACGAATTATGGCCAAGAAAAAGAAGAAACCACCGAATAAGAAAGACGTGCTATGGGCGGAAGTTAAACGCAGATGCCGCTTGAACACTGAAGACATTCGGATAGCCAAAGAAATGGGGTTAAATCCCCGAAGCCTCATCAAGAATATTCCCTCCAAGACCGAGCAGTGGAAGCTGCCCGTCAAAGACTGGATTCGCCAGATGTATCAGAAACGACAAGAGAAATCTGCGAGAAAGAAAGCTCGTAAAGGACAAGCAGCAGCTGGTGCCTGAAAACGGACACTGAGTCGATTTTCGCGCAATATTTTTCTAAGAATGGTGTTCTTCAGCTAAGAACTGATATTAAATCAGACTCGATATAGGCAAAATCAGCATTTGTGGTGTCAAAATGGTAACAAGATGTCACCTGGAAATCAGGGTGTTTTCCAGCTTTTGAAAGAGGCGATTTTTTCGAAGAATTCTGACGTTTTGCAACTCGTGGGAAGGGTGACTTTCATGTGCGACTGATGGGCTGGTGGGACTGGTTCGAAAGGCATTGAATAAGAAGCTACTGCGCGCTTTACGCCATGCCTACTTCAAACTTACTCGGCTGCAATTCGATGGCGCGATCAAGGCCAATACGGTAATGCCGCACCAGAGGTCCCTTGTGAAATTCTCAGGCAATCTATGAGCTGCCTTGAAGGTCTGACGTTCATTTTGCAATATTCAGCTAAGGATTTGCCTTGTCAATCTTGATACGATAAGAGAATTTCTGATTCCCAGTAAAATGATTTGGAGTTGCTGCTACAACAAAATATATTTCCTTATCGGCTGAAATGACATTTACTGTCTTGCTGCTATCTTGTGAATTTGACATGTCCAAGCTATGATATTCCCTGTTATTACTATCTATTACTACAATCCTTCCTCTAAATTCTGCTGTGGTACCACTGCTGCCCTGGGGGTCTCCATCGATCTTAAATGTATATGCTGAAGCGGCGCTCCTATTTTTGATTTTATATACATTATAGCCCCATCCTCTCGTAACGTAATCATCAGAAGGGCGATACCAAAGGCCCCCTGTTCCTGAGTTATCATACGTTTTGACGATACTGTGAACGTCGCTTGGGGTACCATAAGTGGCGAATTCCTTCTTAAGCCTTTTGACTGTAGCGGGAGTTAAGTAATCAAAATCTGCTGCAGTATGAACAGCCCAGTCAGCATAAAGATCGCACATTTTTGCCCCGCCTATTTGATTATACAGGTACTGCTGCGGAAGTTCGGTGGTATTGGCATAAAAGCCATTAGCCATAATATCTCTGGAAACCTTGCCAATTTCTGTCAGATAGTATAGAAGCAAATTCATGCCATATTGATGGCAATTTCGCTGCCAGTTTTTCAGGTCTCCTGATTCCTTATTTCCGAAACTATACCAGATTGGAACCTGAGGATTCGCTGTTACAGCCCCGCCGGTAATGAAATTCTCAATCTTATCAGGAAACCTAATCTAAACAAACCAGTTCGCAGTCGCTTCAATAAACCACTGGCTGTCACCGCGATATGCGAAACCGGGAGAATTTGCGTCATATTGAAAAATATGGAAACCTTCGTGAACATGCCCGGTGTAATTAGCCTCAGTCAATCCGCTGGGTATAGTCAAATATGGAAATCCATCATCATCGGTCCCCTGACCTTGCGCCCATTGATCCGGAAATAAGTCTTTACCGTTATGTATATAAACATTGTAATAATATTTATCCGAGCCTTTTGGGTCGGACATTGCAAAGACATCAAGGCAACATTTGCGTGTTTGGACCAGTGAATCCAACAGATTTTTAGCACCATCACTGTAATCATACTTCTTGTCCCACCAGACGGCAAATATATCCCTGATCATATGATCGCACTCAGCGATGGATCCATAAAGGGTTCTTAAAGTCAATTTAGATGTATCTGTCACTTTCTTTACAGCCGTATCGGCAGCAAAAACAGGTACAGCACAAAACATAATAACGCCAATGAACACAAAAACCCGGATTTCCGAATTGCTGCCGGCTGAGTTTGTCATTTTAAAACCTTTCTACTGACATTTCCCATTTATACGCTCAAAAAACATAATTCAGTCCTTTCGATGTTAATAATTTATCAAAATAACCTTAAACAATCAAAGATTTTCTTTTCCAAGGCATCTTTGTTGAACATTTGCACGAAAACATGGTTTTTTATGCCTCAAGGATGTTAATATCTATTTTGTAAAAGGTTAGACTAAATGTCACGTGGTACTATTGGCCCTTGACAAGCGCAGGCTATCCCAAATGTCTCGATATGCCAGAGGATAAACAGTCTCTCTCGAAGCGTGTATCGCGGCTTCTTCTGTCGCTTCTGAATCCGCTTCTGGAGAATCGACACCTGCATTTCGAGCTGGTAGGCCTTGTCTTTCAGAAAGAGGATTTCCTTGTCCTTGGTGTCGGTGTCCATGGCCGCAAGGCGTTTGAGGCTTCGCTTACGAACTCTTCCTGAGAATCGGGCAGCCATAATGGCCGCTTTGATGATCAATGTAACAGCATGGATGATGACGTCCAAGTTCTTGTTCATAAGGCGGTTCAAACCTCCTCCAAAACAGGAAAAAGCCAGTTGCAGAAGGAGTATGATAGCACAAAATGACCGAAAACGCTAACGACGACCTTGGGTATGTAAATG
>SDBS01004825.1_pt1 | contig 13200 bp, 9 predicted proteins | sample 2277091 | NCBI WGS metagenome assembly SDBS01 (sample SAMN10404972, study PRJNA504765) | marine sediment metagenome | isolation source: marine sediment core GS10_PC15, 163 cmbsf | place: Arctic Ocean: Southern Knipovich Ridge | collected 2010 | reverse complement strand
CAATAAATCCTTGTTAAATCAACCAAATAGACAAGAAACCTATGCCAGTTTCTTGAAAAATATGGCGTCCCATCTGCATCAAAATTGGAATCAATTTTATGAAAGCATTGAGCATGCAGCAGAAACACTAGGAAACCTAAATTTTGGCGGCGATGCACAAAGAAACTGTGTTTTTGCACGCTGATATCATCATATTATTATTGAGGAGAAAAGAAACAATGAAACGTAGTTTTTTAGAGCCGCAACTCATTGATTTATAATACAACATTTCGCCATCTTTTTTTGTTCGCATGGTATTTTAGGCAATGTTTCCTTATTCTCTACACCCTAATGGAAGTTAAATATATATAATAAAAAATGGCCAGCAATACTCACAATGGTGGTGAAAAATGACAGCTAGAATAAATATAGACCTATACAAAAATCAGTGATTGTCTACGTTGTGTAAGATTGAGCGCTTATCTTTTTTCTAGAGTATCTCTAACTTTAAATCTTTGTGGCGACCACTTTTTACAAATTACAGTATTTTTATTGGACATATATAAAATATGCGCTAAAATGCATCAGGCAGCCCAGTAACGAGTTGAATTTAAAACATCAACCAGAAACTGGAATTTCAATTGTAATAAAAAGGACATCATTATGCCGCTAAAAACCCATCTTGCCACCCTGAATCGCGCTTGGACTTATATTAAAAGCAACTATCTGAAACCTAACGTTGAAAACTTGGTCCCAAGAAATTTATGGAAAACACCAAGAATAATAACATCACTAGATCAATCTACGCATTTGCCGAAAGTAGATCTTACCAATCCTAGAGTTCAGGCTGCCCTGATTAATGCTAAGGGAGTAATCTTTGCTTCTCACGCCGTATTACTTTCTGCGATCTTTGGTACTATAGGTTTAGTCGCAACAGTACATGACAAATCAAAAAAGCATAAAATTAAGGCTCAAAAAGAAGAAATTATCACCCAGAAGAGTATAATTGATGCTCAAAAAAAGACCATAACAAATCAAAAAAGTACAATTGCAGAAGAAAAAAGTACAATTGTAGAAGAAAAAAGCACAATTGTAGAACAAAGTGACATTATAGTAAGACAACAAAAGGTACTGAAAGAACTAGAATTATTCCAAAGCCAAATAAGAAAATGCAAACAAAGCACATGGTGTTCTTTCTTCTTAAAACAAACAGAGATACAATCACCATCAAAATCGACAAAACAACCAAAGAAAGAGACAATATCGCATCATCGAAAATCTTAATCATTTGAGAGGAGGAATCATTATGCCAAAACTAAAAAACGACAAATCAGGCGAATCAATAGAAGCACCTAAGAGCCCATTGTTCAAAAGAAGACCAATTAGTGATTTTTTTGGATACGTTCCTTGGAGTGAGATTTGGGAAGTTGACAAAGTGCTCGAAGATATGTCTAAGGAAGGGGCAAAGACTATTCAACATGCAGAAAAAGGCATTCAAAAAGCACAAGAAAACATTCAAAAAGCACAAGAAAACGTTCGTAAAGCTCAAGAAAACAATAATAGTCCATTGAGGCAACTTAAAAAACTAGGTTATTAAGATAAGAGGGTCTGGTCTTGGCAATCTAAAAAAGATCATAGCAATCAATGATTGTCTAGAAGGAGGAAGATTGACGGTTCTGTCGCAAATAATTGCTTTGACAACGGAAAATTCAAATCCAGTTTCTTGCGGACGTGATTATGCTGCAAGCATATAAAATTGCTTCCATACAGGCAAATTTTCAGCGTTTTTCATCTGTCCTTTTTTAAGCATTCGGTGAAGTTCTATTCCGGCGATCGTTGCTTCTGCCGCGTCAAATGACTTAAATCCAAGCATCGGATTGATAATGCGCTTTATTCCCCGATGATCTTGTTCAATGATGTTATTCAGATATTTTATTTGTCTCATTTCAAACAAAAATTTCCACATACCCGATAGTAATAATAAAACACTTAATTCATTAAGCGCGGCTATATTTGCGCCACTCTTATCAATCGTTATTTTTGAAGGAAAGCCGCTTGATCCAATCGCTTTTTTAAAAAATCTTAGCGCCGCTTTTTTATCTCGCTTTTTTGATAATAAAAAATCAATGGTATTCCCTTCTTTATCAACCGCTCTATACAGATATCTCCATTTACCTTTGACTTTAACGTATGTCTCATCCATTCGCCAACTAGAACCAGTTCGTTCCTTATGTTTTTGTCTAAAAACACTTTCAAGCTCCGGCGAATATTTTACGACCCATCGTTGGATCGTCGCATGATCAACGTTTACGCCCCGCTCTTTTAAAAGTTCTTCAATATTTCTGTAGATCAGTGAATAAGCAACATACCAACGAACTGACATCAAAATAATTTCTTTTTCAAAATGTCTCCATTTGAAACTTATCATTTACCATTTCCTTGTGATAAAATGAGCGAGAGATTAGCACAGAATGAGTTTTTGCGACAGAACCACTTTTCTTGCCAAAAATAATAAGCAAAGCATAGCCGTAATCACAGATGACATAAGCCGTATTGCACGGGATGTTTTTGTGCATTCTTCTATAAAGAAGGAAATGAAAAAATGCGGGGCTGAGCTTCACACAGTTAACAGAAAACTGGAAGATACGCCCTCAGGGCACTTTATGGAGACGATTGAAGCAGGACAAGCCCAGTATGCAAGAGAACTTAATGCGCTAACTACAAAGAGCCGCATGATGGCACATGCCGAACAAGGCTACTACATTTTTAAGCCACCTTTTGGATATAGACGAATAAGAGACAGAAATAATAAAGTATTGCTTGTCAGAAACGAACCCATAGCAAGCATTTTACAAGAAGCATTAGAAGCTTTTGCAAGTGGAAGATTCGCCGAACAAATCGACGTTTACAATTTTTTAAAAGAAAACGAAACAATACTAAAAAGAAAAGTCCACCAATCCTTTATTAAAAGGTTTTTGACAAACGAGCACTTTACCAGCTATTTTTCTTATCCAGCCTGGGACATTAGTTATCAAAAATGGCACATTGAACCAATCATAAACACAGAAACTTTTAATACAATACAAAAACGGCTTACAGGCAAAATAAAGACATATAGGAAAGATTTGAAGGATGACTTTCCTTTACGTGGATTTGTTTTATGCGCAGCATGTGGCAAGCCTTTAACCGCCAGCTGGTCGACTGGTAGAAAAAACAAGCATCCTTATTACAGATGCACCAACAAATCTTGCAAATACGGTGGAAAAAGCATCCAAAGAGATACAATTGAGGAAGATTTTACCGCCCTGCTTGCTAGCATAACAGCTGATGATGATCTTTTAATATTAACAAAAGCGGTAGCAAAAGACGTTTACAATGAAAAGTTAAAAGATTACGCAAGCACTTTGAGGCTCAAAGAAACGAAAGTACTCGAACAAAGCAAAGAAATAGAAAAACTTCTAAAACTCATCATAAATACTGAAAACGAAAAACTTAGGCGATTGTACGAAAGCAAATTAGTTGAATTAGAGGAAAATAAGGCGAGAATGGAAAGCGAGCTCCTGGTTCAGGATAACAAAGCCCCAAATTTTGAAACCGCTTTAGATGATGTCTTTAGTTTTGTTAAAAACCCGCGTGTATTCTACGATACAGGGGATTTAAAGACCAAGAGAACGGTTTTGAATTTAGTTTTTGCCAAGAATCCTGAGTATGACAAAGAAAAGGGTTTTGGAACCGCCGAAAAGTCGCTACTGTTCAAGCTTATTGAGGCAAACAGCAACGACAAGTTGCAATTGGCGTCCCCAAGGGGATTTGAACCCCTGTTACCGCCGTGAAAGGGCGATGTCCTAGGCCACTAGACGATGGGGACCCTGAACTTTTTATATTCCAAAACAAAAATATCTCGCAAGTATAGCAGAGATATTTGGTGGAGCTAGGCGGGATCGAACCGCCGACCCCTTGCATGCCATGCAAGTGCTCTCCCAGCTGAGCTATAGCCCCGGGAAAGTGCGATATTTTATGGTGATTTTGCCTGAGTGTCAAATGAAATGCGGTATTTTGAGAAAGACCTTTTTTGAAATTTTCAGGTCTCTACCCATCCCTACACAGCCATTGTCATTGGCGATGGATATATTTTATGAACAACTCTTCAACGCACGCTCAAGTCTTTCAACGGTCCGTTTCTGACCAAGCAAGGATAAAGTTCCATCAATCGGCGGTGAAACGGTATTGCCTGTGACTGCGACGCGAATGGGCTGCGCCACTTTTCCCAACTTCACATCAAACGTATCAGCGGTTTCCAAAACAACCTCGTGAATCGCATCATTTTCCCAGCATGAAATATTTTTAAACTCTTTAATTAAGTATTCTAAAATGTCACTTGAATCCGAATTGAGATGTTTTTCTGCGGCCTTCTCATCATATCCCGTCACATCTTCAAAAAAATACCGACTTTTTGCTGCCATTTCTTTCAAAGTCTTGCATCGCTCAGCCTGAATCTTCACTATTTCGACTAAATCAGGACCCTTCGATGTATCTATACCAATCTGATCCAATTGCCACTGTAATTCTTTTGCTGTTTCTACTGGATTATCAGTTTTTAAATAATGCTGATTTAGCCATAACAATTTATTGTTATCGAATGCCGCAGGAGATTTATTGATTGCGACCAAGTCAAAAAGCTTAATCATTTCTTTAATCGAAAAAATCTCTTTATCGCCACTTGACCAACCCAAACGAACCAAATAGTTCAATAAGGCATGTGGTAAAATACCCATTTCGCGATAATCCATCACACTTATTGCACCATGACGTTTTGATAACTTCTTACCATCCTCACCCAAAATCGTCGGCACATGTGCATAGACAGGCACAGGAGCACCCAAAGCATTAAAAATATTAATTTGACGTGGCGTATTATTGATATGATCACTGCCTCTTATAACGTGAGTCATTTTCATATCCCAATCATCGACAACAACCGTTAAATTATAAGTTGGCGTGCCATCTGTCCGAGCAATAATTAAGTCGTCTAATTCACTATTATTAAACTCAATGGGACCATTCACTTGATCATCAAAACGCACAACGCCCGTTTGAGGATTTCGAAATCGAATGACGTAAGGACCCTCTTTTTGCTCCGCTAAATCACGACAACAACCATCATATCGAGGCTTAAGCTTATTGGCAGTTTGTTCGGCTCGAAGTTTTTCCAAACGCTTTTTTGAGCAATAACATCGATATGCCTTACCTGACTTAACAAGCTGGTCTATAACTTCTTTATAGCGATCAAAGCGATTTGTTTGATAAATAGGACCTTCATCATAATCTAACCCAAGCCAACTCATGCTGCTTAAAATAGTTTGAATATGTTCAGGCGTAGAGCGTTCTAAATCGGTATCTTCAATGCGAAGAACAAAGCTCCCATTTGTATGCCTTGCATACAACCAAGCATACAGCGCTGTTCGTGCACTGCCTACATGCAAATAGCCAGTTGGGCTCGGCGCAAAACGTGATCTTACTGCCATATCGAATCCTCGAAATTTCGCAAGTTTTGCCTAAATGCTAAACTCGCTCCTGTTATTATATTGCCTGCACAAAGTAAACTTGCTATCTACTTTGTACAAAGTGCGAAACTTATAAATTTAGCCAATTCTAGCAAGCTTTGTCGTTTTAACAACAGGAAATTAGTTTTTGTAGACAAAAATAGCATTTTTCACATATTCTTTACAGGCAATATCCTGGCTAAGGCTGTTTTCTATTGCCTATTCATCAGGTAAGCTAATATGATGATAAAAAGTCTCAAAATCAGCATATCTTTGGCACTTAGCTTGCTTTGCCTTTCTGCATCTGCTGCTACAGCAATTTCGCTAGAATATAAGATCTCAGGGATCCAAGACGCCGCGTTAAAAAATGCCAAAGCCCGGCTCCAAATTGCACAAAAAAGCATTAAAGGTGCTCTAACAAAACAAGATATCACCCAACTCTATCAAGATAGCCCAAACCAAATCAAAAAAGCGATCGAACCCTATGGATATTTTAGAGCATCAGTGAGTTCGAGTTTATCTCATCAAAGGAATAGCTGGACTGCTAATTACAGCGTTAAAAGCGGAATCCGATTACACATCACTCGGCTTTCAATCAGAATAACAGGCACAGGGAAAAACAATAAGCGGATTAATAAATTTATCAAAAACTTTCCAATAAAAGCTAGCCAACCCTTTAACTCGGAAAAATACGAAAAAGCCAAAAATAAATTATTACTCATTACGCAAAAACAGGGGTATTTGCGAGCTAAATTTGTAAACTCACAAGCCATCATATACTTAAACAACTATACCTGCTTAATAAAAATTAATTTAGAAACAGGCCCACGATTTTATTATGGCAATGTGACATTTTCTAGCTCGCCACTTAATGATGCGTTTTTAAGGCGATATATAAATTTCAAAAAAGGCAAACCATTTTCCTATCAGCGATTATTGAACTTTCAACAAATATTGAGTGGTGCAAGTTATTTTGATGATGTATCAGTAGTCCCGCTTGAAAAGAAAACAAAAAACCAAGAAGTCCCTGTTCATGTCAACTTGAAAATGCGAAAACGAAAACAATATCGTTTTGGTGTGGGCTATGGCAGTAATTCTGGCGCTCGAGGCACAATTGGCTATAACCTTAATTGGGTAAATCAATACGGTCATAAATTTAATGCTTTAATGCAACTTTCAACAATCAATTCAACTCTTGCAACACAATACTTAATTCCAGGAAAAAAACCTGCTCACGAACATTATGCAATTAATGGAGCAATATTCCAACTAAGACCCAAACGAGGCAGAAGCCTTGTCAAAAGTGTTGGTGTTGCAAAAATCAGAACATATAACATCTGGCAACAAACACTTGCACTGACCTTTGAAAGAGAGCGCTATAAATTAAACGATTCATCACCCAATCAAACCTCGAAATTGCTTTTTCCAAGTATTACCATTTCTCATACTAAATCAAATAATGTTCTCCAAACAAAAAACGGATACAACGCAACAATTAAATTACTTGGCACATCCAGACATGTTGTTTCAACGGTAAGTCTCGCTCAATTAAGAATCGACTATACGCAGATTTTTACCTTACTACATAACAATCGCTTTGTGTTGAGAGGCGCTTACGGGTATGACCTGGTGCATGACATGAAAAGAAGGTTGCCGTTGTCAAAATATTTCTATACCGGCGGCATTAATAGCGTTCGCGGATATCGCTTCCAAGGACTTGGCCCTGGACGTTTTTTAATTGTAGGGAGCGCTGAATATCAACGCCGCGTTTATGGCAATTGGTATGCCGCAGTATTTTACGATATAGGTAACGCAATCAATCACTTTAAAAATCATTTAGATCGAGGAACTGGTGTCGGCATAGTATGGCTATCACCCATAGGTGCACTCAGATTTTATGTAGCTCGTGCACTAGATCGACGAAACAAACCGATAGACTTTGAATTTAGCTTTGGACCCGAATTATGATAAAACGAATATTTTACATATTATTTTCGGCAATACTCTTGCTACTATTTTTTATTATCTATTTAGCCACAACGCAAGGCGGATTAAATCTTTCTTTATACCTTGCAAACAAACTCACAGAAAATAATTTTCATGCCAATAAAGCAACAGGCACATTAATTCATGATTTTCATATAACCAATCTTTCTTATATAAACAATAAAACATCCATTAAGATTCAAAATATTGATATTTCATGGAGGCCCATTACTTTACTAACAGGAAGGCTTTACATCAAACGCGCAAACATACAAAACGCTACAATCATTATACCTAAAACAAAAACAGTCAAGAAAAAACAAACGAAGTCAAACGGCTTTAAACTTCCAATCTCAATCAGCGCACATAATATTACCCTTGAAAATATATCTTTCACGCAAGATAAAACAAAAAGAGAAATTCAATCAGCAAAAATAGATTTTTATACTTGGCGGAAAAAAGTCCTCATCAAAGAATTTGATATTAATTCTTTACCGCACCACATTACTTTAAAAGGTGATTTTTGGTTTGCCTACCCTTTTTCAATAAATCTTCAAGGCCAAATAAATTCAACCTTCGCCAATCATCCACCAATAAATACTACTATATCAATAAAAGGAAATGCCAAAACAAATTACATCGCATCTGCAAATGTTCAAGGCGCATTTAAAGCGTCTCTCAATGCGTTCATCACAAAACCATTTGATGATGGCAGCATCAAACTAAATGCAAAATGGAACAATGTATTGGTCCCTTATAGTAACGACAGCGCAATATCAAGCAATACTGGCAATCTCTCAATCACCGGACCACTCAGCAAATATAAAATAAATTTAAAAACCGATATCAAAGGCACTTCTATTCCACCCAGCAATATATCAATCAGCGGAACAGGAAACCTAAAACAAATTAACTTTGATGCTATCGCAATAAACACCTTAAATGGCAGCATTAATGGCAGCTTATTACTTGGTATCAAACCTCAGCTTTCATGGAATACTTCAATCAATATAAAACAATTAAATCCTAGCATACAGTGGCCAAATTGGAATGGAAATATTAATTTTCACTTATCATCTAAAGGAAACTTTAGCAGTGCAAATAGTTTCTCGCTTGAATTAAACAACCTTCATGGCTCACTCCAACATTACCCAATATCTGGATATGTTAATTTTAATAAAGAAAATAATATTACTACAATCAAAAAAAGCAATCTCAAACTTGGCCCAGATTCATTAGAGATAGAAGGTAAAATCAACAGCACTTGGAATGTTTCATGGACTCTGAGTGCTTCTAAATTTTTCAACCTTATTCATAACACGCGCGGCTCAATAAAAAGTACCGGTAAAATTGTTGGCGCCAGATTAACACCTCACATTACCTCCAAATTATCATTATCACAGTTAACATTTAATAAACTATCTTTAAACACTAGCATCAATGCTGACATCAACCTCAATAATAGTAAAAGCAACAAAACCACTGGAAAAGTTGAGATTTCAACCGACAACCCACTCAAGCTAACTTATACATCTAACAAAACATCTCATTACATCTTTCCAAAAATAAATTTCACAGCATTGCTTGAGAAAACGGGATCAACATTCAAACTATCAGCCAACAATGAAAACAAAAAAATCAATCTTTCCGTAATATTGCCAAATTATTTTATCAACAATTCACTTGGAAAAAATCAAAAAATATCCGGGAAGGTAAATGTCAACCTTAGCGATCTCAGCTTTTTATCAATGCTTGTTCCTGAGCTTAGCAACACCAACGGAAAAATAAAATCTGATCTTAATGTTACAGGCACACTCGAAAATCCAATTTTAAATGGCAGTATAATCCTTAAAAACGCTAAAACGACCATTAACAGCATTGAACTTCCTCTCCATAATATAAATATCACATGCACGGCAAACAACTTTTCAAAAGTTACTATGAATGGATCGCTGTATTCTGGAAAAAGCAAACTTACACTTTCCGGTCAAACGGACATTCAACAATATTTATTTCCTTTTTCAATTAACTTACAAGGAAACAATGTGCTGCTTTACAATAACACGTCATATCAAGTCTTTGCCTCGCCAAATATCAAGTTGAATTATGCAAACAATAAAATATCTTTAACAGGAAATGTTACCATCCCTAAAGCTCGGATCACGCCACTTGATTTTTCGAGCGCCACCGCCTTACATAACGATGTCATCATTGTGCAAAAAGAAGGAGATGAAAACTTAATCACTAGAACAGGCTTTTATCTTGATTTAAATGTCGCTCTCGGCAATAACGTCTATTTTTCATATGGCGGCCTTAGCGCAAACGTAGGTGGAAAAATTAATATTAATTTAGCGCCCCAGCAATTAACAAAAGCTTCCGGAAGTCTTGCGATCATTAAAGGAAAGTATGACGCCTATGGCACCAAGCTATCCATCGACAAAGGTGAATTGATTTACACGGGCGGGCCCATTGACAATCCAGGATTAAATATTATAGCCACCAAAAAAATTCGTAATGCCGTCACTACATCTCAAGCCCAAAGTAGCAGTTCGGCCCAACCTTATTCTGGTATTTATCAAAATATTCTTGTTGGCATGAATGTGACGGGCACCCTAAAAAATCCGAAAGTAAAACTATTTTCAGATCCAGCTGAATTAAGCCAATCAGACATTCTCTCTTATCTTTTATTTAGCACGCCTAGCGGCCAAGCATCAGGTGGCCAAGCGCAACTCTTGCTAGCCGCAGCAGAATCAACAAAAATCGGATGAAGCCTAACAAATGATATCAAACAAACCTTCGGACTAAGCACAATTGGTTTTGAATCTGGTTCAGTTGTTGACTCTGATTCATCAGAAACAAATACATCTTTTGTCTTAGGCAAATATCTAACACCAAAAATATATGTTTCGTACAGCATTGGATTGTTAATACCTATTAATATTTTTTCGGTCAAATATTTTATGTCCAAACACTGGATGATTCAAAGCGACTCAAGCACCTTCGACAATGGCGCTGATTTATTTTACACGATACAAACAGATTAACTTTATTTTTTTCTGTAAGACAAACTTTCAGCAAATGCTTCAATACATGCTTTATCACCGATTGTTTCGGCAATTCGTAATGGCGTTTGTCCTGTTACGTTTCTACTATGAGGATTACCATCAAACTCTAAAAGCAGAGTAATCATTTCTGGAAACTTATTCATCGCAGCAAGATGTAATGGTCGACAGCGTTCATGAGGCGTACCTACATTTTGGTTTGCCCCAGCCTCTAATAAAGTTTTTGCGCAATCTAGCCGATTGGTTATTACCGCTAGCATTAAACACATGATTTTTTGCGCATCTGATTGATAGTGTGTGAAGGCCTTAACATAAAAACCATTATCATCCGGCTCTACAGATGACGAGGGAATCATATCTTTTAACAGAAAAAACTCCTTTGTATAGATTGTTTCTGCCAAACTAGCTGAAGGCGCTATTACACAATCAAACATATCCAATACTTGCTGTTGATGAGAATATATCTTGACGGGTTTTCCAGCATGAACAAATGAGATCGGAAACAGATAGTCAAGACCGAATATCTCTTTTATTGTGTGAGCCATACCAAGCGCATAAAGACGATCATCCAAAAACTCTCTATCTTGGCTATCAATATAATCACATTCTTTTTGAGTGACATCAATACCAAACCCCAGCAATCCTTTGCTTGGAAACTCAGTCAACAAACCTCTCCAGTCAGGCGTATCAGACACACCACCCCCATCCCTAAATCTTTTGGCTGTGTTATATTTTCGTAAATCGTCGAGAGAAACAATTATACTAGTTTGCGCACCACTCAGACACAATCCTTTGGATCGTACATTCCAATCAAAAACATATTTAAAATGCACTTTAAACTCTTCAATATCGAAGAAAAAAAGAATACTTTCTGACTTCTTATAAAACTTATTGTTTAGATGCTTTTCAGATGATGAAAAAAGACTCGAAGAAAATTCGTCTTCATTTAATAACACCCCTTTAGGAAGGGTAGGTGGAGCTTGATATATGTGTTGAAAAAAACGTGGATTAGCACGCTTCATATGATCGCGTACAACCGGCTCAGACTCATTTGCTTTGCCTGTTTCACTTACCCGCTCAGCATTCCACTCCAAACAATATTGTATATATTCTCTTAAAGGTTTTAATTTTCGATGCCGACCTCCCATATGATCTAAATGTTCAACCACTTCGCCTTCGTTAATCACGACAGGGCCTTTTGATACGCATGCAAGTTTAAAAAGCAATCGTTCGCCGTCCGTCAACCCTAAAAGCCTCTCTTCCATAAAACGTTTGTGATCAAAATCGAAATCTGTAGGCTTACTCACCTGAAACTTGTTTGCCAAATAATTTTCAATCAACTCAACCGAGATAAGTCGATATAAAGAAGTATGCTCAGCAACATCATAACAAAACTTACCAAGCAGATTCTTCATAGCCCAACCATATATTTCCTTTGCATCTTTTGTATGGCTCAAAATATTATTAAAAAGCTCATCCAACGTTTTACGATAATAATGTGGCTTTACCGGAAGCTTTTCGACGAAATATAAATAACGCTTTCTAATTGATCCAATTAATTTCTGCGTGTCTTCGAAGGTATTCATCTGTGAGATTTGATCGGCTTCTTGCTGTAAATCATCTGCAAATTTATCCGTCACCCCTGCATAATCTAACATCTCTTTCTGACGTAATACCGAAGCTTCATCTCGTATATTCTTGATTTCATCATTCAACGCTTCAGTTTGTTCTTTCTTAAATTGCGTCAATAATTCTTTAGTATCAAGCACGTCATTAATAGGCGCCTTTTTTAATCTCTCGAATTGCTTTTTTGTCTCACTTTTATCCCAATCATCAAGAACCTCAACAAGAATAGTTTTATGCTTCAAGATAACCTGGGTTAAATTCTTGTTCGCAGCTAATAATTTTTTCATATTGATATTCACACCATCAATCAAACCCAGCATTGTACTTCTACCCATTAAAGAAGAAATGAAAAAATTCAGAATAGTATTTGGATTTGGCATGCTTTTTTTAAATTTCGGATCATGCAAGCTCTTCCCTTTATCATCAACAGCAGGCTTGCTTTTTAACATCCAGCCACCACACAGAAATTCAATGTAAATATTTAATTTTTCTGGGTTTGCTATATTCACATAATTTAATACTTTAAATAAATCTTCAGATAGGATCGAAACCAACTCTTTTCGCCTTGGATTTTCCAGCACCCAAGCTTGAAATATCTTTTGATCGGTAAATGGTGCTGCAAAAAAACTAACATTTTCTTTTATAAATTCCAATGCCTTCAATACCGACGGATCATCTTCGCCTGGAATTTTAATATTACGATCAGCATTTTCTAATGATATTTTGTTCTCTAATACCTTTTTTTTAGTTTCCTCAGAACTTATCATCATTATCGCACCCTCTTTCATCATAGAACATATTTGTAAAAGTATAGCCAAGAAATCGTAAAAAAATAAAACATTCCGTGGTTTTTTGTACCCTACAGAGCATTTTTACCTAGATCGCGTTGACTCACGGGAATAGGTTACCCAAAATCAGAGAAAAATGCCCAAAAAGCCGATTCGTTGACTCATAATTAAGGTTGCCCGTTTTTTTGTGTTTTTTGATGCGAGGCGCGCTAGCGC
>SDBS01004620.1_pt1 | contig 13200 bp, 12 predicted proteins | sample 2277091 | NCBI WGS metagenome assembly SDBS01 (sample SAMN10404972, study PRJNA504765) | marine sediment metagenome | isolation source: marine sediment core GS10_PC15, 163 cmbsf | place: Arctic Ocean: Southern Knipovich Ridge | collected 2010 | reverse complement strand
TAAGAAGCAGCTAGACTTATCCATTGAGGTAGCTAAAATTCTACCTGTTTTTCTTGATGATTTATTCCTAAAAACATTTGACTATTCCTCTAAGGTGGGTTATGATGTGTCTTCCGTTCCCTATTGGAGGAAGGATTCAATGGAAAATGGGTGCTGAGCCTATTTTCCTATTTTCTAAAGTCACAAAGTCAAGTCGAAGATACCGAGTTAAATCGAGGTGCACCGTCCCCACCTTACAACTTATTATAATGCGTTTCATCATACCATCCTTTTGGGGTTAGTCTTTCTTCCAGAGGAACGCGCCGATGCCGCACTCGAGATATATCCTGCTCGTCGTCTGGGAGTAGCTCTCCTCACCGTAGTCCGATGAGAGGTGATGTGCCACATACCCGAGTTCGATCGGCACCGCGACATGCTCGCCGAAGACCGGCGATATACCGAGTCCGAGTTTCAAACTCCAGCCGGTCTCGGTCGCTCCGGGATCCACTTCGTTCATCAAGTATTGAAATGAGCACCCGGCATACGGCATCAGTTGATTCAGCAGACCCGGTCGCTTCAGGTAATACGCCACGCGCGGACCGATGCCGAGATTGTAGTCCGTGAAGTGCCCTGCGAAGAAGTAGAAGCCGGCATCGACGCCGACCCCGAGCCCGTCGATCGGGAACCACAGCACTCGTGGGTTGACATTGAACGAGAGAGCGCCCTCTTCGGTATAGTCGCCTTCGTCTATCGGCAGGCGATAGTGCGCGCTGAACATGCCAGCAATGTGCCAGGTGTTTTGAGCCGCGGCTTTGGTGTCGGCCTGCGCATATACGAGACCGATTGTGAAAACGAATAGAATAAGACAGATGTTTAAACGTGTGTGCATTTTATTCTCCTTTGTTATCTTTTAAATATATCATTAAATCCTCGAGTCGAATCAGTAACATTTTCCTGTTTTCTCTAACCTTATCATTGTATTAGCATATCTCCCTACGGGCCGACGTGGATGTCCCTCGTATACCAACGCCATCCGGATCCTCCGTCACCCATGAACTTTGTGTGAATTTTTATCTCGTCACCGGTGAGAGTGACTATCGAGTACCCGTAGTGCCAGTGATCTTCACCGGAATCGTCGATGATTTGGTTGTCGAAGTAAACGCTGTTGCTATCCGCGTCCAATCCGGCGTACACCTCGATGTGATTCCTGTCATGGGTGTGCCCGGAGAAGATAGCGATGATATTGTACGGATTGCCCGGCACGGTGTTGCCGCTCCCCAGGGGCCGGCGCATGAGGACGTCGAGCTCCAGATTCTTCATCTCGCTGTTCCAGAAGCCCTGACTCCCGTCGTTGTCCCAGCCATAGTGCTGGAATATCAGCACGCCGAGGTTGCTGTCACCGACATTCTCTGCCAGGAAGTCCTCCAGCCATTCCAGCTTGAGAGTATTTACGCCAGTATTGGACTCGTACTCATAGGAACCTGCCCACCCGCCGAGCTGGATGAAGTAGTACTGTCCCCAGCGCCACGCATAAGCACCACTCAAGGCGTGGTTGTAGCAGCTGATTATTCCATCTGCACCTTCGATGAGGTCACGAACGTATTCCCCAGGGTAGCGCCAGTCCTTGGGATCGTCTCCGTATAAAGGGTCGTCGTGGTTGCCGATGGTTGGGAAAACGGTCTTGTAGACCCGGTACCCACGGCTGTACGCATCATAGTCGGTGTCAAAAACTCCAGCAATGGCACCGCCGTCGTTGCCCGGGTAGCTGCATTCATAGAGCTGTCTGAATGCAACAAGATTTTGGGTGTTGTTCGCGTCCACCATGTCTCCTAGATGCACGATTCCATGGCAGTTCGCTGTGGTACCTAAGTCTATGTTAAGACATTCTATCACCTTACGATTGCGCTTTACATGCTCGGTATCACGGTAGTCGTGATCATGGAAAGGAACCCAGCCGGCATAGCTGGCGTCGATATGCGAGTCGGCAATCAGCCCGAAGGAGACGACTCTCTCATCATCCGGCATGGAGCGGATAAGGGCATGGTATGGTTCCCCGTAGTCGTCTTGATTTGCACCGCCGACCAAATCCGACCCAGGCTCAACCGGATTGTTACATCCAGTCGAGAGCAACAGCAAACCAAGAACAAGAATCATTGCTGTCATTTTTTTTCTCATTTTATTCCTCCTTTCAGTGTGTTGCATTCTTTGTCACTCCATATTCCAATAACTTACATCATTTCTGCTTTTCCAACTCTTCTTCCTTGTCGCCAAATCCTTCTTTAGTTTAATCCACTTTTGCTTCGAGGGAAATGAATTCCTTGATACCAACGGCAATAGCATCTTGCTTGTCTCTATAGAACTCCTTGACTGCCCATGCCATACGAGTTGCATTGTAGACATTCTCCCAATAGAAGGCTCCACGCACGATAAACCCGGGATCGCTCAGGAACAAAGGGAGGACACTCTGCAAGACATGCCCGTTGCTTCTGCTCCGACCATTCAGCTATTTCATATTTCCGTTTTCCAACTGATCAGCATCATGAGCTGTCCTGCACAGACTCCAAGATCCTGTAGGTCATGGATGAATTGGCTCTCAGTAATAACTGTCTTTTCACTCATCGGGATGCGTCATTCCTGCAACATAACATAAGGTTATACAGCAACAAATAAAAATTATTCGAAAAATACTGCTGTATAAACTCAAACATAGAATTCTTTACTGTCTATTATAACCTCTTGTAAACATTAGCATAATGTAAATACTTTTCGAAAAGGGACAGGTCCCTATGGATATGTATTATTCCAGGGGGACCTGTCCCTCCTCAACAATAAAATGAGGATTTTCGTCTCATTATGTGAGTTATGCAGATAAGAATTTATTTTTATTTCCTCTTTTTGCTTTGTGGGAATCTTATCAGTTATTCACAAAAAAGTCAAGAGGAATGGAGTGAGAATTTGGATACTAAATCTTACTTCTTAGTCTGACCCCTATTACTCCTTGTTCTTTTCTTGGCATGAGTGATCAGCGGTTTCTGACCCTTTTCTTTAAAGCTAACAACGATTTTCTCTGCTTTTTCAAAAGGAACAGTTATAAAAGAGAATTTGTCCATTACCTGTATGTCTCTGATATATTTGGCTTCAACTGATACTCTGCTCATAATAAGCTCAACAAGTTTTTTGGCATTAATCTCGTCTTTCTTACCAAGTGCGACAAAAAGTCTTGCTTTACCCTGTTGATCAAGTTGCTTCCCCTTTACACCGACTTCTTTTATTTCACCATAGGCATCAGGATTGAGTTCTTCTTTGAAACAATAGTTAAGTATAGCAGCTAATATTTCTGTCGGATTATTATCCTGAAGCAAATTCTTGGCCCAGTTATGATATTTGGTGTCAATCTCATTTTCAAGAATGGCAGTCAGATCATCGTATATCTTTTTCTTTTTGGCTTTGATAATATCTTTTACGTTTGGTACTTTTGATTTCTTAATATCAGCCTTGGCGATTCGCTGTATGAACATCAGTCGCTTATACTCACTAGGAGTAATAAACGTAATAGCGGTACCCTCATTCCCTGCCCTTCCTGTACGACCTATTCGATTAACATATGAATCTGAATCTTGAGGTAGAGAATAGTTTATAACGTGGGTAAGGTTAATAATGTCAATTCCACGGGCTGCAACATCCGTTGCTATAAGAATATTGACTCTTTGTTTCCTGAATTTTTCTAGGGTTCTTTCTCTTTGTGCTTGTGAAATATCTCCATGAATAGCTTCTGCGTCATACCCCCTATCTACTAAATGGCTTACGACAGAATCGACATCACTCTTTGTTCTGCAGAAAACCAAACCGTAAAAATCATCTTCAATGTCAATTATCCTACATAGTGCCTCGAATTTATCAGAAGCTTTAACCTCAAAGTATATTTGCTCCGTCAGATCAGTTGTCAGTTGCTCTCTCTTAGCTGTAATAAGCTCATAACCGTCCATGTATTTATGTGCAAGATCCTTTATCCTTCGCGGCATTGTTGCAGCAAATAATAGCGTTCTTTTGGCAGGATTCGTATGCTTCATTATTTTTTCCATATCTTCGATGAATCCCATATTTAGCATTTCATCTGCCTCATCAAGTATCAGGTGCTCAATCCCCCCAAGCTTTAGTGTCTTTCTGTTAAGATGATCAATCACCCTACCCGGAGTCCCAACTACAATATGCACACCTTTTTTCAGTCTGCGTAACTGCTGATCAATAGATTGACCACCATATATCGGTACTACCTTGATATTTTTATCTCCTTTGAGTGAATTGATTTCTTCTGATATCTGAATGGCTAACTCTCGTGTAGGAACTAGAATTAGTGCCTGAACTGTTCTGGAATCTGTGTTAACCATTTCTATCAACGGTAATCCAAATGCAGCCGTTTTGCCTGTACCTGTTTGGGCCTGCGCGATGATATTGGTATCATCTCTTAGCATTATAGGGATAGTCATAACCTGAATTGCGGTTGGCTCTTCAAAACCCTTTTTGTTAATTGCATCCAGTGTTTTTGCTGAAAGTCCAAGGTCATTAAATGTCTTTTTATTTGCCATATATTTCTCCTTTCCTAATTATTATCCATTTGCTCAATCGAACTTAATAAACATATGTGTTTAAGTCGGATAGAAATAACCAATGGGAAATCATACCAGTTATTCATAAAAAAGTCAAGAGGATTGGAAGAAAGATTTGAATACTAAATTTTACTTCTTAGTCGGACCCCTATTATTGATGAAGATGATTGAAATAACCTGCTGGTGTAAACTGCATACTGCTAATGGTATATAGCGTATATCCCTATTTCATTCGGTCGACACTATTTTTCTTTTCCATAATTCTTTACTATTCTTTTTCTATCTTCGTTTTCCTTATCACCCTTGAAGTAGATCTCTATAAGTTGAATTTCATCCTTTTCTTCAAAATAAGCATAGATAACTCTAATCCCCGATTGTACACCTTTCCCTCTTAGAGAACGGCAAGCGAACTTCTTTGCTTTGTATATTTTAGGGTTTTTAATCTGTATATTGATGAACTGAAAAATACCCTTTTGGTCTATATTTAGTTTATGGTAAAGCTTTAATTGGATCTTGATAAAATTCTGTAAATCATCCTCTATCGTTTTAAATCTTTTTCGAAGTTTTTTTATATCCTTCTCAAACTCTGAAAGCCTTCTAATCCTTCGAAATACCTTCACTATATTCTCTTACTGAATAGGCTTTGGTTCTGTAAAAAACGGATTCATATTCAATAATCTCTTGCTCCTCAGTTGTTAACCATGGAACATCGTTATGTGAATATTCACTTATCTGTGTAGCATTCATATCCGACAGCCTGCTCAGAACATCATCAATTATTTCTGTCTCAGTAGCTTTCAATATAGAAAGGTCAGGGGTCCTCAAAGGTAAATATTTAGTCTGAGGATAACTGAAGTATTTGTTTATCACTCTGGATATATCTTTCTTCTTGACCATCTCTGAAACAATTTGTTTGAATTCTATAGGTGTGGGACCATAATAATTCTTTTTATAGGTCGCTCCAATCAACTGTTCTTCATACTTCTCGTAGTAATCGAAATCTATGAAATAGAGAAGTTTATAAATAACTGTTTCCCCGATATTTGGTTTTGAACCAACATTATTTAGAATATAAAGTAATACTTCCTTAAATTTCTCTACATTCTTCTGGGGCACATTTATTCTTATCTGAGATTTCGTTCTTCTCTTTTTCGTTTTCTTTCCAACAATAATTTCTGGTTCCTTTTTTTGTTCCAACAAAACATCTATAGATACATTAAATATTTTTGAAAGCTCCACTAGTTCTTGGGCAGTTATTTTTCTCTCCCCATTCTCTATCTGCGAGAGAGTTGCCCTACCAACTCCAAGATGTTTCGCAAGTTTCTGTTGATTAATCCCTATTTCTTCTCTCAGTTTTTTTATTCTTCCTCCAAGTCTAATCTGAAAATTTCTCATCATACCTCCTTTTTTAGACTCTCAGTACAATATAACATATGTTAGCTAATTTGTCAAGTAATTGTTAGAAAACTTTACATATATTTACAGAGTTCAAGAAGGGGGGTTTTATAATATTTAGGATGGTGGTGAAAATTTACAAAGATGTCAAGAGGATTGGAGTGAGAATTTGAATACTAAATCTTACTTGTCCTGCCTGCCTCGTACGATATGACCATATCGTATCGTGGTTAGAGATAGGGTGCGTTCATGCACCTGCCTGGCTTTAACGGGATTTCTTAGTCTGACTACATTTTTACTATTGGGATGCCAGAGCTCTAATAATGGGGCCCCGATACTCAGGGTCCTTCTCCCTAATTTCCAGTCTTGCGTTTTGGACGTCTATGTTCGTGTACAACTCAGCATACTTCTTTTCGTCCTCTGACTCGACGAAGAGCTTGATTTTGACAGGGCTGGACTGAATGACACGGGGATCGCCCGCAAGGGTAATCCCCGTAAACTGGATTGGATCTGAAGCCATGGCTTTCGGGGCCAGCGAGGACTGATACAGCTGGTCCAGTATCCGAACAAGGCGATCACTCTCTGGTCCTGTGGACTTATAGAGAACTATCCCCTGGAAAGTCGTTATATTGTCACCCAGAGTTTCTTCCTTCCAAGGAGGACGAAGCAGCACTTTAAGCCCTACGGTCTCACCCTCATGCAGGCCCTGGGCGTGGAATGAGGCGCTTCCGTCAGGCTTGATCTGCGAATCCGTGATTTCAAAGACGAGATCAACAAATCCCTCCTCAGCTTCAGAGGTAATTTCAGGAAGCGCCGGAGGTTGTTCGGACTTCTTCCCGCATCCTAAAAGTGCTGCGAAAAACCCAATTATTATCACCTCTGATAAGCGTTTCATTTCAATCTTTATGCCCAATGATTGGGCTCTGGGGACAGCGGTACGCTGGTCTCTATCAGCCCTTTGTTAGAACTCTTCTGTTTTCAATTTTGTATTCATAAGCTTTTTTCATATACTGAACTAAAACATTATTCAGTTCGGCATCGATTTTTTTTATTATTTTTTTAGTGCTAGAGATCAATGTTCGTACATCTCCAATCTGTATTGAAACTCTCTTTTTTAACTCGGTTACATCTTCACCAGTTTGGTTAATGTATTCTTTGTCCTTTATTCCACCGTTGTGAACAATAATATGTCTGGTGGAATACATTTTTGAAAGAAACTTAAAGGTCGTATTGTCCAATTCTTCTTTTAGATCTATTGAGAATGAATTTTTCAATTGTTTACTTATGGCACCAACATTTAGAAACTGATTCCTTGTTTCGCTGTACACCCTGTCAAAAATGCTTTTTCCGTATATGACATGGTCGAAATCGATACTTAGTGCGTGCGTTGTTCGTAGATAAATTTCAAGATTCGTGATGAATGACACAAGTGCTTGCTCTATCAAAGTCTCTCTAGCAACCTTCTCACTTTTCATATTTTTTTTGTTTGCGATTTTTAGCAACTCGTTGCACTTTTCTAAATTGTAATCGAAAACAGCCCAAGGGGCGACTTTGCCACAAAATACACAGGCGTGTGGTCTAATTTTATGCATTTTTCCGGCAGCTGTATGAAGAACACCACGAGTTCTGCAAAATTCACAAACTAGCACATAGATTTCATATCGTTTCCAATCCTTTTGTAATATGTTCGATGATTTTTCTATTGAGACATCAATAAGACTTTCTTTGGTGAGTTTGAGTTTACTGGGATGATATTGAAATAGAGCACAGATGTCCTTTTTTCTAGTTCTCTGAGAAATGCTTTAGTGATTTTTATATACATACTTTTCTTCTAACATAAGGTTATACAACAACAAATGAAAATTATATTCAACAAATATTGCTGTATAACCTCTTATAAACATTGACTTTTTTTTATTTTAGGAATTATACCAGTTACTCATAAAAAAGTCAATGTTTTAAGAATTTGATTAATCTTAAAAAGACGTTGTTCCTATTTTTAGAAACCTACGACTACATTATCATTGTAGGTTTTTTGACGGATTCAGAGGAAATTTTGATAGAAGAGGTGAACCTTTTTTCTATCTCTTCATCCAGTACCTTATCGAAATAAATAGTTGCTATTGGTTCGTCTTTATCCACCCTATCCCCTACCTTTTTTTCAAATACAATCCCCACACCAGGATTAATCTCATCCTCTTTTCTTCTTCTTCCGCCACCTAAGAGAAGATTTACTATTCCAACCTCATATGCATCGATCTCAGAAATCCAGCCCGATTCCTCTGTCCTTATCTCCTTCTTATTTCTTGAAACTGGAAGTAATGAGTAGTCACCTATTACTCCTAAATTACCTCCCTGTAGTTCAACCATATTTCTGAACTTATCAAGTGCTTTGCCACTTTTAATAGCATCTTTCAACACAGGAATCGCTTCATCTCTGTTTAATGCTCTCTTACCCATAATAAGCATTTCACTGCAAAGTGATAAAGTAACTTGCATCAGGTCACTTGGTCCATTGCCTTTCAAACACTCAATGACTTCCATCACTTCAAGGCTATTTCCAACATACATCCCAAGCGGCTGGTCCATATTTGTAATAATAGATGTACACTCTTTCCCAAAACCCTTCATTACTGAATTCATTGATGAAACGAGTCTTCCTGCCTCTTCTTTAGTTTTCATAAAAGCACCCTTCCCACATTTCACGTCCAGAACGAGCCCATCAATGCCTGAAGCAAGTTTTTTGCTGAGTATACTTGCAGTAATCAAAGGAATGGATTCAACCGTACCAGTTACATCTCTCAGACTGTACATCTTTTTATCTGCTGGTACAATCTTCTCTGTCTGCCCCATCATTGCAACACCAATTTTTTCAAGTATTGCATAGAACTCCTTATACTCAAGGTTCGTTCTAAAACCAGGTATAGATTCAAGTTTATCCAGTGTCCCACCTGTATGTCCCAAACCTCTGCCTGAAACCATTGGGACTACTACTCCACAACTTGCTACAATCGGAGCAAGGATCAATGATACTTTATCACCGACTCCTCCTGTTGAATGTTTGTCAATCTTCTTACCAGGAATCTTTGAAAGGTCAAAGGTCTGCCCACTTGAAAGCATCGCTTCTGTAAGAAGGAACGTTTCATTACTATCCATCCCCTTAAGAACCACAGCCATAAGGAATGCGGACATCTGATAGTCCGGGATTTTACTATCCATATACCCCTCAATGGTAAAATCAATCTCTTCCCCAGTTAAAGGGAAACCATCCCTTTTCTTTCTTATAATCTCAGTAAAAATCATACGTAATTCTTGTTTTTTCACCGCAAAGTCATCGACACTGAGTAATTGTTTGTTATCTTACATGCTCAGAGCGAAGTGAGCGCAAAGTCATCGATACTGAGTAATTGTTTGTTATCTTACATGCTCAGAGCGAAGTGCACGCAAAGATTTATAGTAGTTACCCATCCATTCCACCAAGGCTCTTTCACTACAGAGAACACAGATTAACGTCAACCACAGAGACACTGAGACACAGAGGAACAAATAATGGGTAATCCTATCCCCACAACCAAGTCGTTTTCGACACAGATTTCACTGATTCACACTAATGAAAGAATTCTATTATATTTTCAAAAACAAATTTCCATCAACACCGAGAATGCTAACCCTTCGACTCTGCTCAGTACAAGAGCCTGCGGCTACCTACTCTCTTCTACCTACTCCTTACTATCTTTCCCTATCCTCTACTTCTCGTGTAATGTTTTAGTTCCAGCAAAGCTCAATTCCATCCTGAGCCTGTCGAAGGATTAATTCCAGTTTTCTTTCTACCTTCTCCCTACTGCTTACTTCCTGCTTCATTCTCGTCCATCTTTTGAACTATCTGTACGCTGGATGATGATCCTATCCTTGTGGCACCTGCTTTTATCATGCTGACTGCCTGTGCATAGGAGCGAATCCCTCCTGCTGCTTTCACGCCCAGAGAACCTTTAACTGCTTTTTTAATCAGAGCAACATCATGTGAAGTTGCATTGGTAGGACCAAAACCTGTTGATGTTTTAACAAAATGAGCTCCAGCTTCCATTGCAAGAACTGAACCCTTTATCTTCTCTTCATCTGTTAGAAATCCAGTTTCAAGTATTACCTTAACTTTAACATTTGGTCCTGCCGCTTTCACAACCCCTTCAATATCTCTTTTCACTTCTTCGTATTTACCAGACTTCAGTGCACTAACGTTTATAACCATATCAATCTCCTCTGCACCATTGTCAATGGCGTTTTCTGTCTCAAAAACCTTTACTTCAGGTGTGTTAGCACCAAGAGGGAAACCTATTACTGTACAGACTTTAACCTTTGAATTTCTAAGAAGTTTGCTCGCAAACCTAACCCAGAATGGATTGATACATACAGAAGCAAAACCATAACTTAATGCTTCTCTACAAACCCTTTTTATGTCGTCTTCAGTTGCATTAGCTCCGAGAAAAGTATGATCTATAATCGATGCCAATTCTCTGTAGCTTACAGAATCCTTGTTTTTTCTGATCAATCTCTACCTCTTCTCTCTTGAAGCTTTGGTTACACAGACCAAAGAGAAACACAGATTAAGAAGAAATTTCAGAGTAATTTTCCACGTATCTCTTTTTAAATTTCTCAATGTCCACCTTCCTCATTCTCGCTTTAATAAAGAGTCTCCTGTCATCATTTTTCTCTTGAATTACATAAGCCCTATCTCTTACCCAGGAAAGTATCTTCCCATCAGATGGGGAAAAGTGCAGATTAACTACCTCAGTATCTTCATCCATAATTCTCTGGATAGACTCTAAAAGAGTCTTAATCCCATCACCATTCTTTGCGGAGATTGCAACAGAACCAGGATATTTCCTCATAAGTCTTTCAACTACTTCGTTAGTAGGAACCAGGTCTTTCTTGTTAAAAACGATTAAAGTCCTCTTCTCTTCTATACCTAGTTGTCTCATTATATTCCTTGTTGCATCAATGTGTCTGTTAGTATTTTCATAACTTGCATCGACCATATGCAATCTCAAATCAGCCTCAATTGCCTCGTCAAGTGTTGCATGAAAAGATGCAATTAGTTGAGGAGGTAAATTCTTTATAAATCCAACAGTATCTGTCAAAAGAAATCCATGGAGAGGGTCTATTTCAATTAACCTCGTTGTAGCATCAAGCGTGGCAAAAAGTTTATCCTCTACAAGAACACCTGCATTGGACAGCGCATTCATAAGTGTTGATTTGCCTGCATTTGTATAACCAACTAGTGCAACCCTGAAAATGTTCTTCCGCTTTCTTGTCTGTGTCTTTTTACTTTTCTCTATCCTGACAAGCCCCTTCTCAAGGCGGCTTATTTTTGCTCTTATTCGTCTTCTATCAAGTTCGAGCCTCTGCTCACCAGGACCTCTTGTACCTATTCCACCACCAAGTTTTGAAAGCGCAATTCCAGCACCCTGTAGCATATGAAACCTGAATCTCAGCTGGGCAAGTTCAACCTCAATCCTCGAAGTCTCTGTTTTTGCATGTTGGGCAAAGATATCCAGAATCAACTCTCTTCTATCAAGAATTTTCCTTTCTGTAATATCTTCTATTTTTCTCTTCTGAGAAGGGGTTAATTCTTCGTTAAAAATTATCGTATCAATGTTAAGTTCGTCGGAAATCCTCTTCAACTCCTCTGCCTTTCCACTTCCTATAAGAGTGGCAGCATCATATTTCTTCCTGTTCTGAATAAGCTTTTCAACTACTTCACTACCTGCAGTTTCAGCAAGAGAAGCCATTTCCTCAAGCCCATCAAACTTTTCCCATTTTTCCTGTGGATTTCTTGAGACCGTGATAAGTAGAACCCTCTCTCCCCTTCCCTCATCTTTTAATAAATGTAGTCCCTTCATATTAAATCATTCCTTCGCTTTTCATACTAATGTAATCATCGTCTCCTATAATTATATGGTCAAGAAGTTCAATCTCAATATATTCAGAAACCTTTTTCAATCTCTTTGTTATTGCGATATCTTCTTTGCTCGGTTTGGGGTCTCCTGATGGATGATTGTGAACAAGAATAACCCCAACAGCAGAGTTGATAAATGCTGGTTTGTACACCTCTCGTGGATGAACAAGGCTACATGAAACAGTCCCGATGGAGATAATCTCATCCCGCAGAAGTTTGTTCTTCACATTAAGGTAGAGTCCATGCATCACTTCTTTATCAAGTTTACTAATATTACTAAGGTAGTCATAAACATCTCTTGGTGTATTAAAATGTATCTCTCTTTTTGCTTTTCCAAAGAGTCTCCTTCCGAGTTCTAGCGCTGCAATAATCTGACAGGCTTTAATCTCCGAAAGATTGAGTGCTTCAGCGAGTTTCTTCACATGTTTTTCACCAGATAGGGATTTGGTTCCATAGTCCTGCATTATTCTTCTTGCAATGGACAGCACACCTTCTTTCTTTGAACCTCTACCCAGAATAACTGCAATAAGCTCATGGTTTTTCAATACATCAGGACCATCTTTTATCATCCTCTCCCTTGGTCTCTCTTCAGCAGGTATATCCTTTAGTTTATAGACTTTTCCCATAGTCCATCTTATATCAGATTGCCAAAACAAAGTCAAGAAGTTTAGTCTGAAATGCTGAAAGAAAAACCACAAAGACACTACGTTGCTAAATTTCCTTGACAAAACTATTACAAATGTGCAATATTAACCTGCTGTTGAGACAGAAGGCACAAATCAGAAGACAGAGGATAGTATAACAATGGTAAAATATTACATTAACGAAAAACCATACACATTCAAGATAAGCTCTACAGTTCTTGATGTTCTCAAGAGAGAAAAGAAAGATTACAGAAGATTTCTTGCCTGCAAGGTGAACAACATTTTTTGTGATTTAAATCAAAAAATCAGGAATGGTGATAGGATAAGACTTCTTGATATAACAAACAAGGAAGCCTTTAAATGTTATCAAAACAGTCTTTCATTTCTCCTTTCAGCCGTAACAGATGAATATTTTCCAGAGAGAGAACTCGTAATCGAACATTCCTTCGTGGATGGATTTTATTGCAGATTTTCAGATCATCAACCAGTAAGAAAAAACGATCTAAACAAATTATCCAAAATAATGAAGGTGAAAATAGGAGAACATATACCTTTTGTGAAGATATAACTGAGAGCGGATTTGACTGTGGTTTTGGTGCTTTAGAACTATTATCTATGTGTT
>SDBS01004824.1_pt1 | contig 13204 bp, 9 predicted proteins | sample 2277091 | NCBI WGS metagenome assembly SDBS01 (sample SAMN10404972, study PRJNA504765) | marine sediment metagenome | isolation source: marine sediment core GS10_PC15, 163 cmbsf | place: Arctic Ocean: Southern Knipovich Ridge | collected 2010 | reverse complement strand
CAATCAGATCAAGCGCCATCGAGCGGGAAGCGGCGCGCAACACCTGTGGGTCGATCTCAGTCGTTATCGCGTGGTAGTCCACAATACAGTAGATGCAATCGTGATCTTCCTGTAAAGAGGCCCAATTGCGAATTGCTCCAAAGTAATTGCCGATATGCAGTGTGCCGGTTGGCTGTATCCCGGAAAAGACTCGCTGTGCCATCATTGCCTCCCCGCATTGATCGTGTATTTAAGCGCCAGGCTAAATCCAGCAACAAAAGTATACGCATATCTTACAGTCGCGCTCAAGGAAGTTGATCCATCAGTGGCTGGTAGCGTATGATTCTTGGTGGGTGTTAAATGATGGATAATCTCACCGCAATAATCCTAGCCGCCGGCAAAGGAGCCCGCATGAAATCTAAGCGGGCAAAGGTGTTGCACCATGTTAATGGCTGCCCGATCCTTCGTCATGTTTTGCGGGCCACAATAGAACTGGCCCCCTCCAGATTCCTTGTTGTAGTAGGAATAGGAAATGGAGCTCAGGCGGTGCGAAAAGAGTTCTCAGAGTGGCCGGTGGAGTTTATCGAACAACGCGAACAGTTAGGTACCGGTCATGCTGTTTCCCAGGCCTACGGCCACGTTTCTGGAGACTTTCTTCTTATCGTTCCTGGCGACCTTCCTCTCCTTACTTCACAGGTGCTGTCTCGTCTTATCAGCCATCATAATGAACAAGGGGCCGATCTCGCGGTTCTCAGCATGATTCCTGCTACACCAGGCGCGTATGGTCGGTTGAAGCGAGACACAAGTGGACATCCCGTTAAGATCGTAGAAGAGCGCGATGCTACCGACGAGGAATTTGATATTGCCGAGGTTAATAGCGGGATTTACTGTGTGCGTAACGATGAGTTTTTATGGCTAGCTCTTCGGTCGCTTGACGCCGGAAATGCTCAGGGTGAATACTATCTCACCGATCTAGTTGAACACTATCACCATGCGGGGAAACACGTAACAGCGATTAAGGCGACCGATCCACAGCAAGTGATGGGCGTCAATTCTCGTAGCGAGCTAGCTGTAGCCGACCGCAGTATGCGTCTGCGCAAAGCACACCAGCTTATGGCCGACGGTGTAACGATAGTTGATCCGGAGAGCGCCTATATTGAGCCCGATGTAAAGATTGGCCCCGATACAGTGATCCTTCCCGGAACACATCTATCTGGTGGCACAACAGTAGGGTCGAACTGTACGCTCGGCCCGGAGACGTGGATCAATGCCTCACAGGTGGAGGATGAGGTCGGTATTCGTTACTCCGTGATAGAATCGGCGCGTGTTCGTACAGGCACTACAATCGGTCCATATAGTCATCTGCGCCCCGGAGCGGATGTGGGGCCAGCGGCGCGGATCGGCAATTTTGTGGAAGTGAAGGCCGCGCGGCTAAGGCGTGGAGTGAAGGCTGGCCACCTTACCTATCTCGGTGATTCCGACGTAGGAGAAAATGTGAACATTGGCGCGGGGACGATTACATGCAACTACGATGGAAAAGCAAAACACCGCACCGTCATTAAAGACGGAGCCTTCATCGGAAGCAATACGTCGATTGTCGCTCCGGTTACAATCGGGAAAAGAGCGATCATAGGCGCTGGATCTACTATTACCGAAGATGTTCCGTCCGAAGCCCTTGCGATAGGACGCGCCCGACAGGTGAACAAACGGAAGAAGGAGGAAGTGGAATGACCGGAAGGGAACTCAAGTTGATTAGCGGGAATGCCAACAAGGAATTGGCCAATGAAATTGCTGGCGCATTGGGCGTAGAGCTATGCCCTACCGCGGTCGACCGGTTCATTGATGGGGAAATCCGAGTACGCATCCGTGAGACGGTTCGCGGGGCGGATGTTTTTGTGATTCAACCGACGTGTCCGCCGGTGAACGAGAATCTGATGGAGCTTCTTATTATTATTGATGCCCTGCGTCGTGCTTCCGCGCGCAAGGTAATCGCGGTCATTCCTTACTATGGGTATGCGCGCCAGGATAGGAAACATACAGGGCGTGTCCCGATCACAGCACGTCTTGTCGCTAATCTGATTGAAACTGCTGGCGCGGACCGTGTTCTCACTATAGACCTTCACGTTGGGCAGATTCAGGGTTTCTTCAACATCCCGGTTGATAATTTGCGAGCCGACCCGCTATTTATGGGACGCCTTCGTAAAGTGTCTGAAGGCGTCAACAGCACGGTGATCGTTTCCCCAGATGTTGGAGCAACGGCTCGCGCCCGTCTACTTGCCGAGCAGCTTGACTTTCCGCTTGCAGTGCTGGAGAAGCGGCGGAATCCCGAAGGAACGGATACGAAGGTGGTGAATGTCATCGGAGATGTCAGTGGACACCGGGTGGTTCTTGTGGATGACATCGTTGCTTCAGGCTTCACCTTGATCAGAGCCACTCAGGCTCTACTAGAGTGTGGAGCAACAGAGGTTCGCGCCTGCTGTACGCACGGGGTGTTCTCAGGTGACGCGCTTGAGCGACTAGAGGCCTCTCCCTTGAAAATGATTGCCGTAACTAATACCATTTTTGATCAACAAGCGACAAAGAGTAATAAGGTCGAGTATATCTCAGTGGGAAAGCCACTGGCGCAGACGATAAAGCGTATTTATGACAACAGATCGGTGAGCCATCTCTTCCCGCATTACTAATCCAGGAGTAAACATGCATACATTGAAAGCAAAGTTGCGTTTAAAGGGAAAGGCGGGCTTCTTGCGCAGACAAGGCTGGATCCCCGCGGTTGTCTATGGTCCCAGTGTTGAAAATACCCCGTTGGTCATCGATCGTAAGGATCTTCAACACCTGTTTTCGCAGATTACGCGTAGTTCACGTTTCAATCTATCGATCAAGGATCACAGTAAAGGGGAGAAACTGGATGTATTTGTGAAGTCGATTCAGTACGACTCAATTACGGATCAGCCAATTCATGTCGATTTTTATCACCCCGACATTGGAAGTCCGCTTAACTTGTATGTTCCAATAAAGATCGTTGGCGAAGCTTCAGGAATCAAAGAAGGCGGTATGCTAAACGTCTTGTTTCGGGGCGTGCAAGTACGCGGGCTGCCTAATGACATCCCTCACTTGATAACCATCGATGTGAGTGACCTTGAAATAGGGGATGTAGTTCGCGTACGTGATATTGATTTTGGGAATGTAGAACCGTCTATAGCCCAAGAGCGAGCCCTGGTTATCGTAATGGCTCCACGACGATTAGAGGAAGAGGCTGTAGTAGAGGCTGAAGAAGGGGGCGAGGAACTAGCCGGAGAAGAGACAGATGAGACAAAGGCTGCCGAGGGAGAAGAGGAACCCCCCACCGAAGGGGAATAATTGAAGGCTGTATTCGGACTGGGAAACCCTGGGCTCAAGTACGTTCTGACTCGCCATAACGTAGGTTTTCAGGTAATTGGACTTTATCGAAAGATCAACCCAGCCAGATCCCGCGCGGTACGTACCTGTCTTTCCCTGGTTTACCGCACAGAAGACTTGCTCCTTGTGAAACCAATGACCCACATGAATGCAAGCGGAGATGGGGTCAAGGCTGTACTGGAGCGATTTCAGATTGACTACGCGGACGCGCTGATCGTTTACGATGATCTGGATCTTCCACTGGGCAAGATGAGAATCCTTCCCAAGGGAGGAGCGGGCACACACAAAGGAATGACATCTATCGTTGCCCGCCTGGAAAGCGAGGAAATCCCTAGAATACGAATTGGAATCGGTGGCCTCAGTTGGCCGCCAGACACGATAGACTACGTTCTAGGAAGATTCACCCCTGATGAATGGAAGCAGCTGTTGCCCACGTTGCGACAAGCCGTAGAAGCCATCGATACATTCCGTCTGTCTGATATCAGCACCGTGATGAACAAGTTCAACGAAAAACGGTAAGTAGTAAGTGGTGGGTGAAACCCCAGTCGACAGTCGAGAAGCAGTCGGCAGCCGAAAAACGGTGAAAGACAGAGGAGCCAGAACTGAACACTGATAACTGATAACCGCCTTTCTTTCTGACGATTGATAACTGCCTTTCTTTCTGATAACTGTTCACTACTTGCCACAAACTACATACCGTGTTCCTAATTTTCCGACGTTACGAATTGCCAACTTTTCTTGCGTTCGTAGGGCTCTTGCGGGAGACATGAGTTGAAGCGCGCGAGGCCAGAGTTATAATTGGAATCAGTGGACGACAATCATATTCCGCTTGGAGATGTTTATGTACGATAGATTTTCACGAGAAGCGATGGAGATAATAGCGATCTCCCAAGACGAGGCAGAGGGATGGCGACACAGCTATGTAGGCACCTAGCACATTCTGCTCGCTTTTCTGAGGACCAAAGCCAGTGATGTATACCGTTTCCTTGACTCGAATGGAGTGGACTACGACAAAATTGCGGCCATTCTGGCACAGGAGAAAGGCCGTGGCAAGGTAGAGATTTCAGCTGAGGATCTTGAGCCAACCCCTCGACTGAAACGAGTGATGAAGATCAGTTTCGATGAGGCGCGGCGCGGAGGATCCAACACAATCCGTCCCGAGCACCTACTGATGGGAATGCTACATGAAGGAGAAGGTACTGGGGCAGCAATTCTCAGTCAGGTGGGGATCGATCTCGCCAAGACACGCGCCTACTTTATTCCTTCCGCGGGAATCGGCATGGCGATCCGCTCTTCTCGCCGCAAGCCACGTAAAGGGGATCTTTCAGAGTTCGGCCGCAACCTGGTGGAAGAGGCGGCGGCCGGCCACCTCGATCCAGTAATTGGAAGAGATGGAGAGATTTCCCGCATTATTCAAACCCTCACCCGGCGTAAGAAGAATAATCCTGCGTTGATCGGGGAATCCGGCGTTGGCAAGACCGCTATCGTTGAAGGATTGGCGCAACGGATCGCGGCCGGGGATGTCCCTTCGATGTTGCATTCTAAGGAGATCATGGAGCTGGACATGGCATCGATTGTTGCCGGAACGAAGTACCGCGGTGAGTTTGAGCAACGGCTGAAGTCCTTGATTAACCAAGTAATGGAATCGGATAACATCATTCTGTTCTTCGACGAGATGCAAACACTCGTCGGCGCCGGTGGCGCGGAAGGAGCAATCGATGCTTCTTCCATCCTGAAGCCCCCGCTTGCCTCCGGGGCGATCCAGTGTATTGGAACGGCCACTTCCGACGAATACCGTCGATCGATTGAGAAGGATCCTGCGCTAAAACGGCGCTTCAAGACAATAATGGTCGAGGCGCCTGGAATAGACGAAACCATTAGGATTTTAGAGGGACTTCGACCACACTATGAGAAGCACCATGGGGTCAAGATTACCGATGAGGCTCTGCGGCAAGCCGCTCGTCTTTCGGATCGTTATGTTACCGATCAGTTTCTGCCGGATAAGGCGATAGATCTGCTGGATGAGACCTCGGCCAAGATCAAACTACAGGGTTCGATGCTCCCTCGCGAAGTGCGCGAACTGGTAGACAAAATGGATGAGCTGGATGAGCAAGAGAGCAAGGCTGTTTCTTTGCAGGATTACGAGACTGCGGCAGGGTTGCGTGATCGTAGGGAAGAGCTTGCCGATGAGATTGAGAAAGTAAGCGAGAGTACAGGTAAGGCGACCAACCTAGAGGTAACGGGACGTGATGTTGCCCAAGTGATCTCTCTGTGGACTGGCGTTCCTGTTGGGCATATGCAAGAAGAGGAAATGGCTAGACTGGTAAGAATGGAGGAGAAGATCCACCAGAGGTTGATCGGCCAAGATGAGGCGGTAAGGGCTATTTCTCGCTCTATCCGTCGAGCGTATGCCGGAGTGAAAAACCCGCGTCGGCCAGTTGGCTCATTCATGTTTCTTGGTCCAACCGGAGTGGGAAAAACCGAGCTATCTAAGACCTTAGCCCAGTTCCTGTTTGGCGATGAAGACGCGCTGATCCGCGTTGATATGTCTGAGTACATGGAGCGGTTTTCCGTTTCTCGTCTTACTGGCGCTCCTCCAGGGTACGTTGGCTACGAAGAGGCTGGAGAGCTCACGGAAAAGGTCAGGCGCCGGCCGTATTCAGTAATACTCTTTGACGAAATTGAGAAAGCACACCGAGATATCTTCAATATTCTCTTACAAGTAATGGAAGACGGAATACTTACCGACTCTCAAGGCCGACGTGTCGATTTTCGTAACGCGGTTCTCATTATGACTTCTAATGTGGGAAGCGAGATGATTGCCAACCGTGGCACACTTGGGTTTAGCGACCAGGAAATCGATTCTGAGGAATCCTACCAGGGCATGAAAGACCGCGTGACTGGTGAGGTCCACAAGGTATTTCGCCCGGAGTTCTTGAACAGACTGGATGATCTCATCGTTTTCCACCAGTTGACGCGTAAACAAGTGCGACAGATTGCTGAATTGATGTTAAGCGAGCTCAAAAAGAGATTGGAAGAAGAGCACAGCATTAGCCTTACTTTAGATAAGAAAGCCAACGACCTTCTGGTTGAGCGAGGATACGATCCTGATTATGGCGCGCGGCCAATGCGGCGCGCGATCGAGCGCATGATTGAGAACCGGATTTCCGAACTGATCCTAGAAGGGAGATTCAGCGATGGTTCCGCAATCAAAGTCTCGGTGGATGGAGAGGAGATGAGCTTTACGCGAGGGAAGTAGAATGGCTTACTCCTGTGGCAGCTGTGGATATCGGTCAATCAAATGGTTGGGTCGTTGCCCAAGCTGCGGAGAATGGGATTCCTTTGCTGCGCAAGAAGCAAACACAAAGGCCGAGAAAGATTCTGCTTCCTCCTGGATCGGGGAAACACTGTGCCCGATCAACGAGATCAATCTTGGGGAGGTAAAGCGGCTCAAGTCGGGAATCGGAGAGATCGATCGTATCTTAGGTGGAGGACTGATCCCTGGCTCGGTGATCCTGTTTGGCGGAGAGCCGGGAATTGGCAAGTCTACTCTGCTGTTACAGCTAGCACAATCAGTGGCGCGAGAGAACGGGAACGTGCTTTACATCTCTGGAGAGGAGTCTGCCGCGCAGATCAAGCTACGAGCAGACCGCCTCGGAGTTGAAGACAAGCACCTCTATGTGTTATCCGAACAGTCACTTTCCCGCATTATCGCATCGATCAAACAGGTGGACCCTTGCGTTCTGATTGTTGATTCGATACAAGCGACCGTCTCTGATGGCACCCTTGGTGAGGCGGGAAGCGTGCGGCAGCTACGTGAAACAAGCGCTAAGCTAACGCGCATCACGAAGTCACGCAAGATGACGACCTTTCTTGTTGGACATATCACTAAGGAAGGCACGTTTGCCGGGCCAAAAACAGTGGAACACCTGGTTGATGTCGCAATCTATCTAGAGGGACATCGTGGAGAGGATACGCGTATCCTACGCTCGGTGAAGAACCGCTTTGGCAGGACAAACGAGGTCGCTGTTTTTCAGATGAGGACGGATGGCTTGAAGGAGATAACAAATCCATCACGGTTCTTCTTGGAAGAACAACAGCGAGAACCCGGCGCTGGTACGGTTATCGTTCCCATACTAGAGGGAACACGACCGATTCTAGTGGAGCTGCAAGCGCTTGTTTCTCCAACCGGTGGATACAGGGCTCCGCAACGCCGCTCGAGTGGGCTGGACTACAATCGTGTGGCGGTGCTTCTTGCTGTAATCGAGCGTCGATTGGGGATTCATACGAGTGACGCGGATGTCTATCTAAGCATCGCCGGTGGATTGGAAACCCGCGAAAGAGCCACTGATCTTGGGATAGTCGCGGCGGTTGTCTCTAGTTTGCGTAACCGTCCAGTGACTGGTCGTACCGTCATCGTTGGCGAGGTTGGCCTATCTGGCGAGCTACGCCGGGTGAAGAACCTGCGCGAACGAATCACCGAGGCGGAGAAGCTTGGGTACAAACGCGTGATTGTCCCTGCTGTGCCCAAGCCACCGACGCGAAAAAAGATCGACGTTGTCCCCACCCAAACGGTTGAACAAGCCATGGATACGTTGATGTTGCGGTAAGTAGTAACTGGTAAGTAGTAGGTGGTAGGTGGTGGGTAGTAAGTAGTGGGTGGTGAGTAGTGAGTGGTTAAGGAAACAAGATGTGTGTCCGCGAATAACAAAGGTCTTGGCTCTGTAGCGTCGGGTCTTGCGCCCGACGTTGAAGACAACGTTGCAAGATCACGTAGATCATTCGTCGTGAAAGACAACGTCGCACATAAAGTACGACGCTACACAAGAATACGTAAGACCGTTCGTAGCGTCGGGTCTTGCGCCCGACGTTGAAGATAACGTTGCAAAGTCACGTAGATCATTCGTTGTGTAAGACAACGTCGCACATGAAGTGCGACGCTACACAAGAATACGTAAGACCGTTCGTAGCGTCGGGTCTTGCGCCCGACGTTAGAGGCGTGTGCCTGGCTTCACCCAACGAACTCAATGAACCCTACGAACCCTTGTTCCCATTCAACTATTCAACTATTTAACTCGCCTTTGCCTTTCCCATTCAACCATTTGACTATTCAACTATCTAACTGCTTCATCGCTCCTGGTTTTCCTCTGCGATCTCGGCGCCCTGTGCGGTAAAATGTCTGTGTTTTAGCGGTAAAATGTCTGTGTTTCTAAACCCATATTCTTGCCTTCCTCTGCGGTTTTAGCAGTACCCTAAGTGAGTGAAACGAACGGGCGAGGGAGAACCCCTGCCTGGAGTATGAGGAGCCTTTTCCATAAAACCGTATCTGGTCAGCAAAAGTATTGACACATGCCCTTTCAAAGGCTATACTGCTTATTAATTCGGTTAAAGAGGGGGTCAAACAGTGAGAAGAATATTGCCAATAATCTTAACTGTCGTAATTCTGTCTCTGTTCCTTGGCGGAGTGGCCTTAGGTCAAACAGGAAATGGAACCTCGGTTCCGACCAATGTAGACGAGCGGTTCAGTGATGTATCCAAGGATCACTGGGCATATGACGATATCAAATACCTGGCCGACCGTGGGATTATCACTGGGCTACCCGGTGGTCAGTACCAGGGCCAAGAAGACCTTGATCGCTATTCCGCAGCGGCGCTGATTTCTCGCGCAGTCAAGTATCTGCAGAATAATCCGGAGAGTGTTACCCTGCAAGATCTTGATGTGCTGAAAGACTTGATCTTTAAGATATCAGACAATATGGCAACACTGCAGGGCCAGGTTGACTCATTGCAGGGCGGGTCTGACTTAAGAGAGCAGGTTGTCTCAAACCAGGAGCAGATATCCGAGCTTGGAAGACAGGTGGAGAGCTTGTCAAAAAGCGATACGGGTGAGCTTGCGCCGCGCGTAGATACCAACTTTGTCATTTCGCTAATTGGAGTCTTAGCAGGGATTGCCGCTATTGCCCTGCATTTCTTTGCGCCTACTTCCTAAATGCTTAAACAAGCGAAAGTGATGCACATCTCTTGACTTTGCGCTATTCGTGTACTATGATAGAAGCCAGATCTAGTGGAAAGAGATTCTCAACATAAGAGAAGGGGGGTGAAGTAGCAAGAGAAAAGAATTTTGTTTGAAGCGTAGTAAATGCACGTGAATAAAACTCGGTACCGATGAAATTCCAGTAAGGAGGAAATGTAATGAAAAAAGCTATCGTAATTGCAATTACGATGATCTTAGGCCTTGGGCTTACGGCGTTTGCCGGACCGCTCAGCGGGTCATGGGCATCGAGCCTTGTGGTTGACCCAGCCGCGTCAAGCTTTACCTCGCTATCTTCAACATTAGCTGTTGACTATACAGTAAGCGGTTGGACGTTCGGTTCTTCAAGTAGCTTTACGCTGACTGGCTTCTCTTCGCAGTCATTTACTGCTGGCGGGTCATTCGGCGCGTTCACACTTAGTTCTACAATGGTGTTTGATCCGATGGCGGTTACAGAGAAGGTCTATACAGCCTTTTGGGCTGCAAACGATCCTGAGACGCAGACACTGTCAACGACAATTTGTCCCATTACCTATACTACAGTGACAGAGCCGAAGTTCCTGACGTGGAAGACAGAAGGGAGCGTTAGCATCGCTGGCGTAGAGATAGGTGCTCTGTTCTATATCGATCAGAGCAACTACGATGTCACGCTGACGAACTATGTGACTACACTTGCTGATGTACAAACTACCATCTTTGACTGCGATAGCGGAGTCAATGGATCAGGTTGGCGATTCAAGGTCGCTGGTGCTATTGGTGATATCACGGCGACTTCCTATACCTACTTCAACCTGAATGAAGCCGACGTTAAGGCTACCTACTGCCCGGAAGTCGGGAAGAGAGGAGTCTTTACCATCGCTGAGGCTGACTGTGCCCCTGCATTCAGTGAGGAGTACATCACCTTGGAAGGGTTTGTCATAGATTGTGTCACAATTGATGTCGGCTTAAGTATTGACTGCGACGGCTTTGCCGATGTGACGTTTGTCGCTAGTGACGTTGCCATTGGCGAATGGCTGGAGCTAGACTTTGGACTTACGTTCACTACAACAGCTAAGTCGACAGACTTCTGCTTTGTTGTCGCTATGCCTGAATCCGACTGCTTAACAATTGAATTTGGGCTTAACGACTCCGCTAACCCGAATACTGATGGCGCTATTGAGTCTATCAACTTCTACGGCATAGGGTTCAGCTACGCTTGGGAAGCGGTTACGTTCACTAGCTACACTGAGCTTAGCGCCAATTCGGCGCTTATCTCTAGCTCTAGTGCCTGGTCGTACATATACAACAGTACGACGAACAGCTACCTGATTCCGTCTGCTGGTAGGGACGTGGCTTGCAGCACGGACACGGACGTAGCAGACAATTACTTGACAGTCAGCGAAGGCTTCTATGAGTTGGAGTGCGTCTATACCGAGCGCTACAAGCTGTGGGAGAAGTTCATCATCGATATCGACGGGGATGCCTGCTGTGGCGGCGCGCTTGACCTCACCATCAGCCTGTGGTTTGGTGATCATCAGACACTCAGTTATGTCTACTATGACTATGTGGTGGTCGATGGGACCGCTGTTGAAACGGGGACCTATCTCGAAGGTACTACAGGGGCAACTGCAACTCTGATTGCCGATGTCGATACAGAAGTCTATGACCAGGTTTTTTACAGCATTGGTTACGCAGATGACACAGCAGTCACCTTGTTTAACTGGGCGAAGTTCGCGGTAGACGCGAGCGTCGGCGTGGCTAGTAACATCACGCTTGACCTTGGCTTTAACGTCTCGGCCTTTGGCTGGGAGTCACTAGAGGTTGGGTTCACCTTCGACTTCTAAGAACTTAACAACTAGAACACATTTATGGGCCCTGGTTCGCCAGGGCCCTTTTTCTTGGTTAAGGGCAGAAAGTAAAAAGGGGACAGGCTACTTTTTCTCTCGAGAATAGCCTGGTCAAAAAAGTAGCCTGTCCCCTTCTCTAGCACTTTTCAACCGATGTAATGGCGGGATTGGACTTACTGCATGGGACAAGAGCAAGGGACATCAAACAATCTTTCCTCCCCGACCTCGCCCCGTGTAGTAGTAGGATTGAAGTTACTACATGGGGTAAAGGAGGGAATTGAAGGGAGGGGGGAGAAGAAGCTGAGTGCAGAAAGGCGAGTTGAGTGGTAGAATAGTGAAGTGTTAAGCAGGAAGAGCGAGGCAGAGAGAACAGTTGAGTAGTTGAGTGGTCAAATGGTTGAATAGGAAAGGCAGAAGGTAAGTTGATTGGTTGATTGGTTAAGTAAGGAATCGCGAGCTGATCGCTTAAGACTTGTGTAGTTTAACGTCGGGCGCAAGACCCGACGCTACCAACGGTCTGATAACTGAGAACTGATAGTTAGTTCAAAGGAAGGTGCAACCCATGAAACGTTTCCTTTTATTGGCGATGGTATTTGTTGGCGTACTCCTGGTTGGGGTCACGGGTTTGGGGAAAGAGATTCATCTTCCTCTTGAAACCCCGCTAACCGGTACGATACTGATCGCTCCGTCGTTCTATACAGAAGTAGATGATGTGGTTGTTCCCAAGCAATTCCAGGCATGGCCAGGAAAGAACGGGACTCGCCCCTCGGATTGGTTTAACGTTCGCATTGAGGCGCATCCAGGGGACACGATCCTTCTGTCGCCGGGAACCTACACCTGTGACATCTGGGTATTCACCCCCCAGATCAGGATCACCACCGACCTACAAGCGGGAGATCTGGCCACCATTCACGGGACGCTTGAGGTCGACGCCGATCAGGTGATCCTTGACCGTATCGCTGTCGTTGGTGAACGCAAGAACTACTCAAGTGGACATGGAGTGGAAATAAACCGAGAAGTAGTCAGCCAGATCACGGTCCGCGATTGCCTGATCGAAGGAAATGAGTGGACAGGGATCCATCTCATTGGACCACGAGGAACGATCGATGAGATGCGAGTGGAGGGTTGTTCCCTTATAGGTAACGGGATGGATGGGATGGACGCCCAGTTTGTTAAGCTCCTTGTTATCACTGGCTGCACAATCACGGATAATGGCTGGAATTTTGCCCAAGGAGTGGGCGTTCGAATAGGGAGCTACGTAGAGAATGTGGAACTGAGCGATAATTATTTTGAAGGGAATAGATTCGCCGACGTACATCGTTAGGACCGAAAAAGGGACGGGCAGCTTTTTGTCTTGGGCTGGTTAAAAACCAGCCAGTCCCTGCTTTTCAACCCTACGAACTCAACGAACCCAATGAACTCAACGAACTCTATGAATTCTTCTTCTGCTTGGAGGCTGATGGCCCGATGATTCGGTCGATCAGGCCATACTCAATGGCTTCTTCCGCGGTCATGTAATAATCGCGGTCTGTGTCCTTGGTTATTCTCTTTACGGTTTTGCCGGTGAGTTTCGCCAGGACGTGGTTGATCCGGTCATGCAAGCGCAGGAGTTCGTCGGTTTGAATCTTGACATCTGTTGCTTGGCCTTGGCTTCCACCGAACACTTGGTGGATGAGGATGCGTGAGTTGGGAAGCGCTGAGCGCTTTCCTGGGGTTCCCGCGGCGAGTAGTACTGCGGCCGCTTCGGCAGCCCGGCCAGCAGCGCGCACTCCCACACGCCGAGCTCCTTCACATCCTTGGCGAAGTAGGTCTTGGCCGCCACCTGGACCCCATAAGCCCCCTCTCCGAAGTAGATCTGGTTCAGGTACAACTCCATGATCTCGGGCTGGGTGTAGGCGCGCTCTAGCTGAACGGCGAGCGTAACCTCGGCCAGCTTCCGCGAGAGGGTCCGCGCCGGGGTGAGGTAGAC
>SDBS01004823.1_pt1 | contig 13206 bp, 9 predicted proteins | sample 2277091 | NCBI WGS metagenome assembly SDBS01 (sample SAMN10404972, study PRJNA504765) | marine sediment metagenome | isolation source: marine sediment core GS10_PC15, 163 cmbsf | place: Arctic Ocean: Southern Knipovich Ridge | collected 2010 | reverse complement strand
TGCGAGCCGGACGGTCCGCGTCTCACCGATTCTGAAGTGGTTCAGCGAAGATTTCGGCCCCACGGCCCAGCAAGGGCTGATCGGCCTGGTCGACTACTTGCCGGGCGAGGCCACTCGGCGAATGATTACTGATGGCAAGTTCAAGGTTCGATACCTGGATTACGATTGGGGATTGAACGATCAACGAAAACACGAGTAGGGGCATACTTCCGTGTTTAGCCACCGCGGCCACGCGGTGTTAGACGGTTTCAATTAACATGAAAGCTTCCACCCTAACTCGCTTCATCGTGCTTGCACTCTTGGCGGCGGCCATCGTTGCCGCGCTGGTGTTTCTGCCGTTGGGTGATTATCTCCATCTGGCCATCCAATGGGTCGGGCAACAAGGAGCGTGGGGGCCGGTGCTGGTCGGGCTGTTGTATATCGTGGCCTGCGTGTTCTTCGTCCCGGGTACGATTCTGACGCTGGCGTCCGGGCTGCTCTTCGGCGTGGTCCTCGGTACGGTGATCGTCTCGATTGCCAGCGTGCTTGGCGCCACGGCCGCGTTTCTGATCGGCCGCTATCTGATGCGGGACTGGATCGAGCAGAAACTCGCGGCCTATCCCCGGTTCCACGCCGTCGACGAAGCCGTGGGGAAAAACGGGCTGAAGATCGTATTCTTAATGCGACTTTCGCCCGTCTTCCCGTTCAATCTGTTGAACTACGCCTTCGGGCTGACTCGGGTGTCGCTTCGCGATTACGTGTTGGCCTCGTGGATCGGCATGTTTCCCGCCACGGTGATGTATGTCTATCTCGGCTCGATGGCCGGTAGCGCAGCCGAACTGGCCGCCGCGGTCTCCTCGGGCAGTGTCGGCCAACAGGTGCTCAAGGCGGTCGGGCTGGTGGTCACGATCCTGGTGACCGTCTTGATCACGCGAATTGCGCGGAAGGCGCTCCGCGAGGCCGTTGCCGAGCCCACACCCGAAAAAACGGCCCCGTGATGGGGAAATCCCCCAAGAAAACGAGGCCCTACTTGACTAAAATAGTAAACACACGTACTTTTTATAAAGCCGCGACCGTTGGTCGCGCCAAGCATCGCCAATAATTCGAACAACCTGGGCGCGACCAACGGTCGCGGCTTTATATGGAGCATTCGCACGCATGAGCACCACCAGCCCGCAGCCGGACAAGGAAGCTTCAGTCCATGCGCGATACTCACAGGCGGCCCAGGAGCACGAGGACTGCCTGTGTGTGGCCTCGCCTTATGCCGAAAACCACCTTCAGGCGATTCCCGAAGAGATTCTGACTGTCGACTACGGTTGCGGTGACCCGACGCCCTACGTTCGGCCCGGTGATACGGTGGTCGACTTGGGTTCCGGCAGCGGCAAGGTTTGCTACATTCTGGCCCAAATCGTCGGGCCCGAGGGCCGTGTGATCGGGGTCGATTGCAACCAGCAGATGCTGGCCCTGGCCCGGCGTCATCGCGAGTCGATCGCGAGGCGCTTGGGCTACGACAACGTCGAGTTCCGCTGCGGCATGATCCAGGATCTGCAACTCGACTTGGATCGCCTGATCGAGCAGAGCAATGGCCAACCGATCGCCGGTCCCGAGGATTGGCTGCGACTGCGCGACGTGCAACAGCGACTGCGGCAAGAGCAACCGATGATCGCCGACGAAAGCGTCGACTGCGTGGTCTCGAATTGCGTGTTGAATCTGGTTCGGCCGGAGGATCGCAACCAACTCTTCAGCGAGATCTTCCGCGTGTTGAAGCGCGGCGGTCGGGTGGCCATTAGCGACATCATTGCCGATGAAGACGTACCCGAGCGGTTGCAACGCGATCCGAAACTCTGGTCCGGCTGCATCTCCGGGGCCCATCGCGAGGATCTGTTCCTGAAGGCTTTCGAGGACGCCGGATTCCACGGCATCGAGATTGTTCAGCGTCAGCAAGACCCGTGGCAAGTGGTCGAGGGGATCGAGTTCCGCACCTGCACTGTCTTGGCCTACAAGGGGAAGCAAGGGCCTTGCCTGGAACGCAATCAGGCGGTCATCTATCGCGGGCCGTTTCGCCGGGTCGAGGACGACGACAAGCATGTGTTTGTCCGCGGGCAGCGCACGGCCATCTGCGACAAGATGTTTCACCTGCTCGCCCGAGAGCCCTACGAGGGGATGTTCGAGCCGGTCGAACCCCGCGAGCCGGTCCCACCGAAAGAGGCCGTCCCGTTCGACTGCAATCGCGAGCGAGAGCGTCATCCCCGGGAGAGCAAGGGCAAGGAGTTCAACCTGACGGTCGTCACGGGCGAACCATGTTGCGGCCCCGAGGGGGATTGCGGTTAGGATGGGGGAGTGAATATCGAATTTCGAACAAGGAATTTCGAATAACGAAGGTAGGTTGGATTCCGTTGACTTCGGCCACCTTCTTCCTTCGACATTCCTTGCTCGATATTCGATATTCAGCTTCTTTATACCCGTTAATGGAGCGACCTTTGAAGCCTTTCGACGATGCCATGGCCGAGTGTGGCTTGCAGCCGCTGCATGCTGCGGGGATTGACGTGTTGCAGGTCAATCTGGGACGGCTTTGCAATCAGGCTTGTCGGCATTGCCACGTCGAGGCGGGTCCCGATCGGCATGAGGTCATGGATCGCCGGACCGTCGATATGTGTCTCGAAGTGCTGGCCAAGGCGAAGATCCCCTTGTTGGACATCACGGGCGGGGCGCCGGAGATGAATCCGCATTTCCGCCACCTCGTTCAGTCGTCGTCGACGCTGGACTGCCGGGTGATCGATCGCAGCAATCTGACGATCTTCACGGTGCCCGGGTATGAGGACTTGCCCGAGTTGCTTGCCCGGCACGGAGTGGAAGTGGTCGCCTCGTTGCCCTGTTATTCGGCCGAAAACGTGGATAGCCAGCGTGGCAACGGGACGTTCGACCGATCGATCGAAGCCTTGCGACGGCTGAACGGTTTGGGCTACGGCCGAGCGGATAGTCCGTTGGTGCTCGCCTTGGTCTACAACCCGGTCGGTCCGACGCTGCCGCCGGATCAGACGGCGTTGGAGGAGACCTATCGGCGCGAACTGCAATCACAACATGGCGTGATCTTCAATCGACTGATCACGATCACGAACATGCCGCTCGGCCGGTTTCGGCGTGAGTTGATCGAACTGGGCCAATATGACGGCTACCGGGAGACGCTCGCCGCGGCGCTGAACCCGGCGGCCGCCGGCGGCGTGATGTGTCGCACGACGTTGTCGGTCGATTGGACGGGCCGGCTCTTCGATTGCGACTTCAACCAGATGCTCGATGTGGGCCTTGCCGAAGGACTGCCGCAGCATATCGACCGGTTCGATTTCGATCGTCTGGCCGACCGGTCGATCGTCACCGGCGAGCACTGCTACGGCTGCACGGCCGGGGCCGGCTCGAGCTGCCAGGGAGCGACCGTGAAAACAACCGGCAACCCGTAATCTATGCCCATGAACCGACTGTTGATCTTTACGCGCTATCCTGAGCCGGGCACGACGAAGAGTCGGCTGATCCCGGCGCTGGGCGCCGAGGGCGCGGCGCGGCTGCAGCGCGAGATGACCCGCCATACGCTGGGTTGGGCGCGGCATCTCGGCGAGGCCGTTTCCGTCGAGGTCCTCTTCGAAGGGGGCGATCGGCAACGGATGCAGGCCTGCTTCGGCAACGAACTGACCTATCGGCCGCAAGGCGACGGCGATTTGGGGGCCCGGCTCAAGAAAGCAGCGGCCGACGCGATGGAAAACCAGTCCGATCGGGTCGTGATCGTCGGCAGCGATTGCCCGGAGCTGTCGGCCGAGTTGACTCGCACGGCCTTCGACCGGCTTGCCGAGAACGACCTCGTGCTGGGCCCGGCCGTCGACGGCGGATACTATCTGGTCGGGCTAGGCCGCGAAGTGCCGGGACTGTTCGAGGGGATCGACTGGGGAACGGACCGCGTGTTCGAACAGACCCTGGCCGCGGCCCGTCGGCTGGGGCTCTCGGTGGCCACGTTGCCGGTGCTGGCCGACGTCGATCGGCCCGAGGATTTGCACCTCTGGCAGCGGATATCGGTGATTATCCCCACGCTGAACGAAGCCGTTTGCCTGAAAGAAACGCTGCAAACGCTTCGGGCCGGATCGAACGTCGAGACGCTGTTGGTCGACGACGGCAGCACGGACGCCACCTTGGAAATCGCCCGATCCAGCGGGGCCACGATTCTGCAGACCACCGGCGGTCGTGCCCGACAGATGAACGCGGCCGCGGCGGCCGCCGAGGGCCAAATCCTGCTGTTCCTGCATGCCGACACGCGGTTGCCGGAACAATTCGACCGGCACGTGCGCGAGACGCTGGCCCGGCCGGGCGTGATCGGCGGCGCGTTTCGGCTGCGGATTGCCGGCCGGCGGAAGTCGTTTCGATTGATCTCGCGCGGAGCCAATTGTCGGGCTCGGTTCTTACGGATGCCCTATGGCGATCAGGCGTTGTTTCTGCGTCGCGAGGTGTTCGAGTCGCTCGGTGGGTTCGCCGAGATGCCGTTTATGGAAGACTACGAGTTCGTCCGCCGGTTGCGACGTCGCGGGCAGATACTGCTGGCCGATGCCGAAGTGATCACCTCGAACCGTCGTTGGGAAGCCTTGGGGCCATGGCGAACGACGTGGATCAACCAGATGATGGTGCTGGGTTATCACCTGGGGATTTCCCCCACCCGCCTTTGCCGATGGTATCACACCGAGACGGACCGTTAAAGCTGAACGGGTCGTGCCTCTTATGGTCAGATGGCCGGCAGTCGACCCTATCTTTCACCTACAGCGTCCCCCCGCGGGCTTGGTCCTTGCCGTCAGCCCTTGATTAGGGTCCAGCGGAATTCGGCCTTTTGCTTCGATCCTGGCCGGTCGTCGCTGCCGATATTACTGCTATAGACATTCCACTTTCTTGAACTCGCCAGGACGGGCCGAAAAGTGCACGGCGGCCGGTTTCTTTGGGCGGGGAGGGGCCGTGTTGTGGGGCAAAAGAACTTGACTCCCGGCTTGTCGACCGGTTGCCAGACTCGTTCGCCATGGCGGCGTTACGCTTGGCTGCTGATCCTCTGCTGGACGGCCGTGGCCGCCGGGTCTTTGGCATGGGATCTTCTTAGGGAAGACCAGGGGATGCGGGAACTCGCGCTGTCGGAAGCGCGTGCTCATTTGAACGTGGACCACGCGATTCGCGCCTGGGTGGCCTCCCACGGAGGTATTTACGTCCCGAGCAACGAGCGGACGCCACCGAATCCTCATTTGGCCCATCTGTCGGATCGTGACATTACGAAACCTTCGGGCGAGCGGCTCACGCTCATGAATCCCGCGTACGCCGCCCGGCAGTTGTACGAGTCGATACTCGATCTGCACGGGGTCGCTGGGCACATTACCAGCCTCAAGCCGTTGCGTCCGGAGAACGGGCCTGACGACTGGGAGCGGACGGCACTGCTTGCGTTCGAGCAAGGCGAGGCCGAGAAGCGAGAGTTCACCACGGTCGACGGCCAACCGCATCTGCGTTTCATGCGTCCGATGTTGACCAAGAAGAGCTGCCTGAAATGCCACGGTACGCAGGGGTATCAAGTGGGCGACATTCGTGGCGGAGTGAGCGTTTCGGTTCCAATGGCGCCCTTCCTGGCCGTGGGGCGAAAGCACAAGACGACCGTCGCCATAGGCCATACGCTGCTTTGGCTGCTGGGGGTCGCGGGGATCGTGTTGGGCACGCGGCAGATTTCGCAAGCCATGGCTCAGAACGAGGCCGCACGGGCCGCCTTGCAAGAAAGCGAGCATCTCTATCGGCAACTTGTCGAGGGGACCGAGAACCTCGTCACCCAAGTCGACCAGCAGGGCACGTTTTTGTTCGTCAACCACACGGCCGAGACCGTCTATGGCATACCTCCGGACGAGTGTATCGGGTTGTCCGCTTTCGACTTCATTCACCCGGAAGACCGACAACGAACGGAAGAGTGGTTCGAGCGCTGCGTGCGCGATCGGATCGGAAGCGCCAGTATCGAGAATCGGCAAATCAGCCGGACCGGCGCGGTTCGTCACATGATCTCGGCGAGCCATTTCAGTTTCGACCCGTCGGGCCAACTCGTCGCAACCGACGCCATTGCTCGCGATATTACCACACTGAAGGAAGCGGAACACGAACTCCACCGGCATCGCGAGCATTTGGAAGAACTGGTTCAGGAACGGACCGCGGAACTCGAAACAACCAATCAGGACTTGCAGGCCGAGGTGGCCCAACGCAAACGGGCGGAAGAGGCGCTGCAGGAGAGCTTGCTGCGATATCAGTCGCTCGTCGGCACGATCCCCCATGGAATCGAGGAGATTGACTTAAACGGAGTCATCACGTTCAGCAACGCGGCCCACGATCGCATCTACGGGTATGCCGAAGGAGAACTGATCGGCAAAACCATCTTCGACGTGGTTGCCCCGGGGACGCCAGAGGACGAGTTGGACGACTATTTGACTCACCTCGTCGAAGATCAGCCCAAGCCGACCCCCTACTTTGCCATCTGCCGCACCAAAGCGGGGCAAGAGATTGAAGTTCAAGTCGACTGGAATTATAGACGCGATTGCCAAGGGCACTTAACGGGGTTCATCTCCGTGATTACCGACGTTACGGAGCGCAAACGGGCACAGCGTGCGTTGTGGAAGGCGGAGCGAATCCGCACCGAGGCGAAGAAACTGGCCGCCACGGGTCGATTGGCGGCCCAGGTTGCACATGAAATCAACAACCCGCTGGGGGGAATCAAGAATTCCTTCCTGTTGATCAAAGACGCGATTCCCCCGGATCACCCCAACTTCGAATTCGTGAGACGGATCGACACGGAGATCGATCGCATTGCCCAAATCGTGCGGCAGATGTACCAACTCCATCTCCCCCACGCCAAGGCGGACTGCAACGTGGACGTGCCGAAAGTCGTTCGCGACGTGACGGCCATGCTCCAAGCCAAGAGCGACCAGCGCGACGTCCGCCTGGAAACCGTCGTCGAACAACCGAAGATAACGCTGGTGGCGCCCGCGGGAGCCCTTCAGCAGATCCTCTACAATCTGCTCGCCAACGCGATCGAGGCCTCCTTGCCGGGCTCAGCGGTCCGGATCAACGCGAGCAGCTCGTCGTTTGCCTCGGACGCCGACGTGCTGAAGGTGACCGTCTCCGATCAAGGCGACGGCATCCCGGCCGAAACGCAAGCTCGCATTTTCGAGCCCTTTTTTACAACCAAAACCGACAACGACAACAGACAGGGCGGGCTGGGACTCGGGTTGTCGGTCGCCCAAGAAATGGCCCATGCGATGGACGGGTCGCTGGAGTGCCAAAGCGAGCCCGGTCAAGGAACCACGTTTCAACTCCTGCTGCCGTTGCCGTACAGGGTTGAAGCAGTGGTTAGTGGATAGTGATTAGTGGATAGTAGTTTAGCCGTCGCCGGTACGGCGATGTGGAGTTTAGGAATATGTAGGGTGGGTCGAGGAACGAAGACCCACGCGGAGGTATCCGATGTCGATTGATTGACGCGTGGGTCTTCGTTCCTCGACCCACCCTACAAGAAGCTTACCGAACCCTGAACCCTCGCACGTTGGTTGCGGCTCTGCCGCGTCAAGGAGAATATAATGGCCGTTTCCGGCTCTATTTTGGTGGTTGACGACGAAGAGACGTTTCGCGTGTCTACCACGCGGCTCTTGCAGCAGGAGGGTTACCAGTGCGACAGCGCCTCGGGCGTTGACGAGGCCTTGGCGATGCTCGAGGCGAAACGCTACGACCTGCTACTCTCCGACATCAAGATGCCCGACAATCCCGACCTGAAACTGGTCCGCGAGATCCAGCGGCGTGCGGTGGGAATGCCTGTGATTTTGGTCACCGGCTACCCTTCGGCTGAAACGGCGATCAACGCGGTCGAGCTGCCGGTCGTGTCCTACTTGACCAAGCCGGTCGATTTCGAGCAATTGCGCAACCGTGTGCGGTCGTCGCTCGATCAATCGCGCAGCGCGCAAGCAATCGCCGGCATACGAACACGTTTGGAGCGTTGTATCGAAGACCTCAAACAGGTCGAACTGACGGTCGGACACCCGAAAAAGACGCTATCGCCCGAAGTGCTGACCTCGACCCTGACCGCCACGATGCGCGAGCTCGGCGGTTGCCTAACGGACCTATATCGGCTCCGCTGTGCATCGGCCGGCCAAGACGAGACATCCTCCGTTTGCCAACTCACCGGTTGCACGCGCGGAATCACGCTGGAACAGGGTCTTCGCGATGCGATTTCAACCATCGAGGCGACCAAAACAGCCTTTAAGTCCAAGGAATTGGCTACTTTACGAACTCGATTGGAGAAGATTCTGGAAAAATCCTAAAAAACTACCTTGCCTGCCCAAATCGTATGCTACGGTTGGATGTACGGTTAATAAAACGACCGTAGACGAGAGACTCACCGCGAGAGAGTGAGTCACCTTAGCGGGCAGGCTTAGGGCTCTGTCAGTTGAAGGCACAATCGAAGTCGGACCCTTTCTCGAAAAAGGGCGACTCCGCTTGTGTCTTTTTTTATGCGCGTAACGAACCGGATGTGCCGTTGGGGCACGAACCATCACTTACCTTTGTTTAGGGGAACGTCGAGATGAATCTGAGAACGAAACTTGTTGGAGGATTTCTGACTATTGTCACCCTGACCGTCACCGTCGGCGGCGTGGCCTACTGGGGGACCCAGCAGATGGACGCCGCAGCGACCGCGGCTACCGGGCGGGCCAAGGACGCCAACGTCGCGCTGAGCACGGCTTTCTGGGCCGTCAAGCAGTACCAGAATCAGGCCGACCTGATTATCAACCGCAATCTGGATCTGGTCGAAGACTTCGACGCCAGTGCCGAGCAGATGGACAAGTTCCGCGACCAACTCGCAACGATGGTCGATACGGATGAAGAGAAGGCCTGGGTGGCCGAACTCAAGGTGGCCGACGCGGCCTTCGACGCCGTCTTCCACGACAGCATTGTGCCCGAGGTCAAGCACCAACTCGAGGAATTGGTCAAGCAATACGACGGCGAGGCCGACGAACTGATCGGCGCCGCCGAAGAGGCCAGCCTGATGATCGCCGACTCGGTTCAAAAGGAGCTCGAAGAGGCCCTCGCCAGCAGCGACGACGAGCAGCTCAAGCTGCGCATTAACCAACTACTGGCCGTCAAGAACCTCAACTACTGGCTGATCAAGCAGTACCAGAATCAGGCCGACCTGATCATCAACCAGGACCTCCAATGCCTCGAAGATTTCAAGGCCAGTGCCGCAAAGGCGGGTGAGTACATGGAGGAAGTGGCCCAGGCGGTCGACACGGACGAGGAAAGGGCAGCCCTCGTCAGGTTGCAAGAGGCCGACGCGGCCTATGACGTGCTGTTCTTCGAGAAGGTCGTTCCCGAAGTGAAGCGGATTATGGAAAACCGCATCGCCGCGTTCGACGGCGAGTCCGATACGCACTTGGCCATCGTCGACGACCGCGTGCAGAAGATTATCGCCTCGCTCAACGAAGAGACGGCCGAGGCCCTGGAACAGTTGGCTACCGATCGCGCCACGGTCCAATCGGCCGTGATCGGCTTCTCGATAGTCGCGTGTATTGTCGGCCTGGGACTTGGGTTTCTGATCTCGAACATGATCACGCGACCGGTCAACAAGACCGTAGCCGTCATGGAAGCGGTTGCCGAGGGCGACTATACGCAACGCTTGGACTTGAAGAACAAGGACGAACTGGGCCGCATGGCGATCGCGATCAATAAATCGACCGAAGCCACCGGCAAGGCTATGCAGGACGTGAAGGACGCCGCCGAGCGTGAGAAGCAGGCCCAAGCCGAACGGGCCGCGCAAGAACGCGAGGCCGCCGAGATCGAGCAGAAGCGCAAGGACGAAGAGGCCGAGAAGGAACGCCAATTGGCCGAAACCGAGCGGAAACGTCAAGAGGAACAGGCCGAGCAAGAGCGTCAGCAGGCGGCCGAGGAAGCCCGCAAAGCCGAGATCCTGCGTAACAAGGTCGACGGACTCCTGGAGGTCGTCAGCGCGGCCGCCCAGGGTGACCTGACCCAAATCGTCAAGGTCGAAGGCGACGAGGCCATCGACGAGTTGGCCGGCGGCATCAAGCAGATGCTGGCCGATCTGTCCAACGTGATCGGTCAAGTGACCGAGAGCGCGGCCCAGTTCACCGAAGGCTCGCGAGTGATCGCCGAGAGTTCCCAAACGTTGGCCTCCGGCGCCCAGACGCAGAGCTCCAGCGTCGAGGAAGTCAGTGCTTCGGTCGAGGAACTCAACGCGTCGATCGACGGCGTGAAGACCAACGCCGCCGAGGCCGACGAAGTGGCCAACAAGACCAACCAACTGGCCGAAAAGGGCGGCCAAGCGGTGCAAAAGTCGATCGAGGCCATGGAACTGATCCGGACCAGTTCGGATCAAATTGCCGAGATCATCCAGGTGATCTCGGAGATCGCCAGCCAGACCAACCTGCTGGCTCTCAACGCAGCCATCGAGGCAGCTCGGGCTGGCGAGCACGGCATGGGATTCGCCGTCGTGGCCGACGAGGTTCGCAAGTTGGCCGAACGGTCCAACCAGGCGGCCGGCGAGATCACGTCGCTGATCAAGGAATCGAGCGCTCGGGTCCAGGAAGGGGCCCAACTGAGCGACGAGACGGGCGATTCGCTGAAGGAGATCATCGAGGGCGTGGAAGCCACGGTCTCGAAGATCACCGAAATCGCTGGTGCAACGATCGAGCAGGCCAGCAACGCCGGGCAAGTGGCCGAGGCCATTCAAGGTATCTCGCAAATCACCGAGCAGGCAGCCGCCGGAAGTGAAGAAATGGCTTCCAGCAGCGAAGAGCTCGGTGCTCAAGCGACCGCCTTGCAAAGCCTGGTTAGCCGGTTCAAGACCGACAAGACCCAACAGTCGGTAAGCACGCCGACCGAGGAATTCGAATATACCGAGACATCGACCTAAGCGGTCGTCTCGAATTGAAACTCTCTCCCCCTCTCCACGGGTTCCGGTAGAGACGGTAGCACAAGTGGCTGCCGTCTCTCCGGTGTTTCTTGGCCGAACCAATCCCGCAACATTCGTATCGTCGTTTAGCGAGTCGCTAAAACCCCTGCCCCTTGGTCTTTGTTTGGATTCGGCAGAGGTCGTCGTCGGCGGTTAGGTAGAGCGTCGCGCCGTCGTGGGCGAAGCCGCAGTTGGCGGTGGGCACGCCCGGGTTGATGCGGCCTAGCAAGGTGCCGTCGGGAGCGAATATGCTGACTCCGCCCGGTCCGGTGGCGAACACGTTGCCCGATCGGTCGACCTTCAGCCCGTCCGGCAAGCCCTTTAAGTGCGGCTGCTTGAGCCACTCGGTCGCATCGTGAAAGACGCGGCCATTCTTGATTGTCCCGTCTTCTTTGACATCGAAGGCCATCCAGATGGCCCGCTTCGGATCCGACTGAGCCACGTAGAGCGTCTTTTCGTCCGGCGAGAAACCGATCCCATTGGGCCGAGTCATGTGCTTGGTCAGCAGAGTCAGCTTCCCGTCGGTCGAGAGGCGATAGACGCCGCAGAAGTCCAACTCGCGACTCGGATCGTCGGCCCCTTTCTCCAGCCCGTAAGGCGGATCGGTGAAGTAGAGATCCCCATTGGACATGAACACGGCGTCGTTAGGGCTGTTGAACCGCTTGCCCTGGTAGCGGTCGACCAGCGTAGTGAACGAGCCGTCCTTCTCCAACCGAGCCACGCGGCGGTCGCCGTGTTGGCAGAGCACCAAGCGACCCTTGGCGTCGCGCAGCAGCCCGTTCGAGCCCGTCTCGCCGCCACGCGGTTCGCTGCCCGTGTAGCCGGCCGGTTTCAGGAACAGACTGATTCCTTGGCCGTCCTTCCACTTCATCACCGAGTTGCGCGGGATGTCGGAAAACAGCAGGAACTCGCCCTCGGGCATCCAGACCGGCCCTTCCGACCATATAAACCCGCCGGCCAGTTTTTCCAACACGGCGTCGCGGGGAATCAGTTCATCGAAACGCGGATCGAGCCGTTCGATCACTTTGAATTCGGAACTCGATACGGTCTCTTGACTGGCCACTTGCCCGCTCCCTGCGAGAAAAACGATCGCACTCACCAACGCCAACGCTACGACTTGCTTTCGGTTCATAGTCATGGCCCTTTCAAGTAATTGCTCTAATGACACTCCATGCCCCCATGTTACCGACCGACGCTCCGCACGGCAACCAACTCGACCGCCACCCCAACACAAGGGGGGGCAATCGACGGCAATACCTGCTATAATAGGCTATCCATCGAACGTTTAGCGGTCGGGCTTGCCCGACGTTCCGTTGCCGGGGAAGAGCTTTCCGCCAAATAAGAGGCACCGCGTGGCCAAATCGATCATTGAAGCTTGCTGGTACGACTATCCGCAATACTACGATCTGGCCTTCCGGTCCGAAACGCGGCCGGAAGCCGATTTCATTGAAGCGGCCTGCCGGAAGTATTGCCCTTTCTCGGCACGACGCCTGCTGGAACCGGCCTGCGGCACGGGCCGACTGGTCCGCGAGCTGGCCGGGCGCGGCTACCGGATGAGCGGCTTCGATCTCAGCGGCCCCTCGCTCGACTACTTGCGCCGTCGTTTGAGAGCCCGCCGACTTCAGGCCACGACGTTCGAGGCCGACATGGCCGACTTCCAATTGCCGCGCCCTGTCGATGCGGCCTACAACACGTTCAACAGCTTCCGCCACCTGCTGACCGAAGAGACGGCCCGCCGACACCTCGAGTGCGTGGCAGCCAGCCTGCGACCGGGCGGCATCTATATCTTAGGGTTGCACCTCCTGCCGCCCGATGCGTCGGAGCATTGCATCGAGCGCTGGCGAGAACGCCACGCCAGCACGCAAGTGACCGCCACGCTGCGGGTGCTGACAACCGATCGCCGCCGCCGGCTCGAGGCGATTCGCATCAGTCTCTTAGTCCGCAGCCGATCGAAAGAAGTCCGCCTGCGTCACGACTTCCAATTCCGCATGTACACGGCCGCCCAGTTCCGGCGACTATTGGCCAAGGTTCCCTCGTTGCAGTTGCGAGACGTCTACGATTTCTGGTACGAAATCGACCGCCCGTTGAAGCTCGACAACGAGATTTCCGACACGGTCTTCATCCTGCAAAAGGTTCATGCCATATAAAGCCGCGACCGTTGGTCGCGCCCCGGAACGTCGTTCGTAGTGACCGCATTCATGCGGTTTTTCCAGGATTCAGCCGGTCAG
>SDBS01004822.1_pt1 | contig 13209 bp, 13 predicted proteins | sample 2277091 | NCBI WGS metagenome assembly SDBS01 (sample SAMN10404972, study PRJNA504765) | marine sediment metagenome | isolation source: marine sediment core GS10_PC15, 163 cmbsf | place: Arctic Ocean: Southern Knipovich Ridge | collected 2010 | reverse complement strand
CTTTCATAACGTGAATTATTTTCAAAATAATTCACGTTATGAAAGCCAGGCCCCAATTGCGTTGACTCGTAAACTCTTGATCGGTAGAATGGAGCTTCATGTCGGGAGAAGCTGGAATCAGAGATTTACTTGACAAAAAAGCACTGGAGCTGGAATTTTCTCTGTTAGGGGTGGCGGATATTACGGGAATTCGGGAGAAATTCCACCTTGATGAAAAAACCATTTCCCGGTTTGATCGGGCAGTGTCTCTGGGAAAAAGGCTTCTCGATTCCATCCTTGACGATATCAAGGATGAACCTACCGTGTTGTACCTCCACCATTACCGCAAGCTCAATTATTTCCTGGACAGGCAGGCTATATCATTGTCCTATTATATTCAAGAGCTGGGCTATCAGGCCCTGCCGATGCCCGCGTCCCAAATTCTTGACTGGGAAAAACATATCGCACATGTCTCCCACAAGCATATAGGAGAACTGGCCGGTCTGGGATGGATCGGCCGGAATAATCTCCTGATCAATCCCGACCTGGGCGCTAGGTTCCGGTTGGTGACAATTCTTACCGATATGCCCCTCGATGCAGACAAACCACTAGACAGAAACTGCGGTAAGTGCAAGAAATGCCTGTCCACCTGCCCGGCGAATGCAATAAAAAACACCCAAGAGGAATTTGATCACATGGCCTGTTACGAGAAGATTGAGGACTTCCGCAGAGCCGGAATTGTCGGCCAGCATGTTTGCGGTGTGTGTGTCAAAGCCTGCTGCGGCCCGAAATAACTATAAAGACAGGACCAACCGGATACCGGCTTCGATCTCCCGGAGAACATCCTGAGAAAGATTCCTTACTTTTTCAGCAAGGAATGATTTATCCACTGTAATCAACTGGGACACATTAACAACTGATTGTTTCGGTAAACCGGAGATTTTGCGAGGCAATAATACATTTCCAGGAGCTGAGGCTAATCTCAAATTCGATGTAATGACGACTGCGATGACAGTTCGAATTTTGCTGCGGTTGAAATCATCGGATTGTACGATCAGGAGGGGTCGTTTGTATCCTGGTTCAGAAGCGGGAGGTATTGGCAGTGAAGTCCACCATATCTCTCCTCTTTGCATCACCACTCGTCCTCTTCCATGGAAATCATCTGCATTGTCTCGAAGTCAGGATCGAGTCCTGAGATTTCTTTCTCATAAACCGTGTTCAGTTTTTCTGTGATCCGGTCATTCCGGAAATCTAAGAGGAATTTATTAATAGCTTTTGTGTACAATGCGCTTCTTGTCATTCCGAGATGTGTCGCGAGTTTTTCGGCGGCCTTATAAATGGAATCGGGTATCGAAATGGCTGTCTTCACATCCCTATAGTATAACTAAAGTTATACCCTGTCAATGTTTTCTTTTGTAAAGCCGCTCACTTTAATAAAGACGTTTTTCTCTCCAGATATTCTCACTCGTACTTGATCGCATTGATGGGGTGAGATAGAGCGGCCTTGATAGACTGGAAGCTGACGGTTAGCAGTGCGATCACAGCGGCAAAGACACCGGTTATCACAAACATCTCGACGCCGATTCCTGCCTGATAGGCAAATCCCTGTGTCCATTTTTTCATGGCCAAATAGGCGATGGGCCAGGCAAGGATGTTGGCAAAAAGGACAAGCTTCAGGAAATCTTTGGCCAAAAGAACGACAACTCCAAAAATAGAAGCCCCCAAGACCTTCCGGATGCCGATTTCCTTGGTCCGCTGTTCTGTGGTAAATGAAGACATGCCGAACAGGCCTAAACAGGCGATAAATATGGCAAAGAGAGTGAATGAAGAAAAGATCCGGCTCAGCCGGCCATCCGACTCGTACAAAGTGGCCAGAGAGTCATCAAGAAAATAGTAATCAAAAGACTGATTGGGATAGAGTTCTCTCCATTTACTCCTGAGTTTATCTATAGTGCCGCCGACGTTGTTCGAGTTGATTCTGATGGCGATCGTATCCAGGTCATCGGATTCATTATCGATATAGAGAGGCATGATGAGGCTGTGGAGGGACGACATATGGATGTCTTTTACAACCCCTACGACAGTTTTAGCCGTACGGTTCTCGACTTCTTCTCCTGAAAAATTCTCGATTTTCTTTCCGATCGGATCGGCCCAACCGAATTTTCTGGCCGCAGTCTCATTTATTATGATCGCATCACTGGCATCCGTTCCGAATTCAAGTGAGAAATTTCTGCCCGCTGTTACTTCAATCCCCATGGCCGGAATGAAATCTTGGTCTATATGGATACTTTTCATGAGCTGAGCTTCGGTCGCAGAAAAGCCCTCGGGAACAAAGGGGCTGATGTTGGCCCCTCTTCCGGGGACTTGTGAGGTTAAACCGGCGTTTAAAACTCCAGGGATCTTCTTGAATTCCTGCTTAAGAGAATCGATAGATTCTCTGGCCGGTCCATCACTCGTTCGCACAACAATGAGGTCTCCCTTTTCAAATCCCAAACTTTTGTTCTTCATAAAACGGAGCTGGTTGAGAATGACTCCCGTAGAGATGATAAGGCCAATGGAAATTACGAATTGTCCTACAACTAAAATGCTGCGGAATCTGGCATTTGCCGCCCCGGCTTTGAGGCGTCCTTTTAAAACCTTGACCGGTTGAAAGGAGGAAAGAAAAAGTGCCGGATAGCTGCCTGCGGCAAGTCCGACAAAAAGTACCATACTGATTAAGCCCGGGATCAGCCAAGGCATCCTGAAATAGTCAATGGACAGTTCACGTCCGGATAGAGAGCTGAACAATGGCAGCACGAGATGGGCTAGCCCTACGGCCACAAGCATAGAAAAAAGACTGTAGATCAGCGATTCACCTAAAAACTGCTTGATCAGTTCCTTTCGTTCTGCACCGATGACTTTCCTGATGCCGACTTCTTTTGCCCGGAGAGCCGACCTGGCGGTGGCCAGGTTCATAAAATTGATACAGGCGATAATAAGGATAAACAGTGCAATAGCGGAAAAAATATAGATATAGGCGATATCGCTGTTTGCTCCGATTTCATTCTCCATGTGTGAATGGAGATGGATATCTCTTATGGGCTGAAGGAAAAAAATGATTTCACCGCCAATGGCTTTTAATGCTGTTCCCATATGAGTGTCGACGAGAGCGGAGAATTTATTCTCGAGCTCTTTAATATTTGTATTTTCCTGAAGAAGAACGTATGTGTATAAATTGAAGCTTAACCACACCTCCATAGCCTCTCCTCTTTGTGCATAGAGGGATTCGAACGAGCAGAGTATGTCAAATGTGAAATGGGAGTTTTTCGGGACATTTTCCATTACTCCTGTGACGGTATAATCAAATTGATTGTCGACTTTCAAAATTTTTCCAATGGGATCTTCTTCCCCAAAATATTTATAGGCTGTGTCTTCGGTCATGACCATGGAGTAGGCTGTTTTGAGGGCGGACTGTGGATCCCCCAGTTTCATCGGAAATGTGAAGATATTGAAAATGGAGTTGTCCGCAAAATAAACATTCTCCTCGAAAAACTCAAGATCCCTGTCTTTGACGGAGACCTTCCCCATGTCTTGAAATCTGACAGCATCGAGGATTTCCGGGTAATCCTGCACGAGAGCCGGCGCAGCGGGAGCCGTGCTGATGGGCATGAGGATCTGATTTCCGCCAAGATTGGCGTCTAATCCCAGCCTGTAGATACGGTCCGTTTTTTTGTGGTAGCGGTCATAGCTGAGCTCAGTGGTAATAAACGAGATAATCAGGATGCAGCAGGCCATTCCTATTGCGAGTCCGGCAATATTGATAAAAGCGTAGGCTTTGTGTTTTTTTACGTTTCTGAATGCAATCTTTAAGTAATTTTTAAACATCTCTCTTCTCCTCGCTCTCTTTATTACGTATACGGAAATTGGATGTAAGAAGTTCTCTTTATAATTAGGGACATCATAATTCCGGCAATGTCAATTTCACAAGAGATTTTGTCATTTCGGAGAAAGAGTTTCCTGAAGACGTTTATTTTCAAGGTCCGAGAGGCATTGTTGTCCATACGGACGGACGTGAAGTTTTTGAAGTCGGGAAATAGTTTTTTTCTAACCGGCTTCTAATGAGAGACTATCTGCTTGGCATGCGCCCAGTGTCTCTTTGAGTTTTTCTTTGGACGGGAAAAGTGATTCTGGAGTGGGATTCTTAAATATCCTCTCACATGTTTGATCCGGAACGGTTTCGTCCTTGTCAAGGCGATAATGTCCCCTCTGGAATTCAGGACATGGGCTTCAATGCTGTATATGTATCCGGAATTTATTGTCGTGGAAAGGGGCACATCGAAGAACTGCTTCGCATCCGAAGAGTCGTTTCCGTTGTTTTGGGAAATTAGATTTACGGCAAAAACGTCGGAGGCGTTTGAGAGGGTGTATTTTTCGTTAGCCAGCGTTTTTATGCAAAGTTGTATGGAATTGGCCCCCGGCAAATCCAGAAGTTCCTGGCCCAAACGAATCCTGCAAACTCCATCGTCTTTCCACAGGAATGTCATGTCCTCATACTTGAGGGCAAAGTTAAAAGCTTTGATCTGATGCCGGATATCGTAAGCGGAGATCCATTCCGGAAAAATCTGCCGTGTCGATGAAATGAATCCTACGGAATCCAGAGCTGCCAGACCACCGTGTGTGCCGTGCCTGTTTTTTTTAATTCCTGAAAACCAATTCATGAATCGGCTGCTGCTGCTTTCGTATCCGTATTTTATACTCACAAGAACGGATGCCGGATATTTCACAATGTTTCCATTCAGTGCCATCTGAATGCGCTTCAGTCCATCCGGAAAATTGGTCGCAAGGGAAGCCTGAAATATATCAGATTGGGGAATCCATTCATCCATGGCCAACCCCGACCTGATTAAACCCACCGGGTCCTCTCCCTTCAAGTTTTTCATCTTAAAGGCGTTATGATCCTGGCTGTATTCAACCTCGATGGAACCGGTTTGAGAGAGAATGAGAAAATGGCCCGTACTTTTATTATATGTCGCCGTCAGCTCTGCCCATGGAAGTTCAGAAAGCCTGCGGGCCAGTTCAACTCTCCTGGGTTCCTGGATAAAAAATGGAGCCATAGACAGAATTCCCGATGTATGATAGATGACGTCGTCTGGATTCTTAAGGCTCTTGACGGGATTGAAATTGGCTTCTTTTAGTGTTCTGTAAATGTTTACAACCTGTCCTTTCTGCAATGTGCTGCCGTGGTCAGAGAGCATGGTCACTTCCAAGGGTTCATTAAATTTCTTGAGATGTTCTTCTTGAATTTGGTTGAGGTTGGCGTCTACGGCGAGAAGAATTTCATAAAGGCCCTCTTCGCCCTTCATGTGTGCGATAATATCGGAAATGCCGATGAATGCAAAAAATAGCCTTGGAGTATTAGAGGAGAGAACTTTTTCACCCAGACTTTTCATTTTTTTGTCGATTCCACTTCGGCCGAAGACATAAGCCTGGAGCTGGATCATTATATTCTCTTGGATGTAGTCAAACTTGTTGGGAAAACCTTTGGATTTGAATAGATCCTTAAACCCTCCTTCCAGTCTATTCATGATGGGATCGTAGTACCTTGTCTGATAGCCTTCCACCTCTCCTGCATTGAGGATGACTGACCAGGCATAATTGGTAAGAGCTGGAAAAGTCGAGATCATTCTTGAGGGTGCCTGGAAGTTTTTGAAAAGTCCATTGTCCTTTGCTTTCGTAAAGACAGAGTAGGGAATGGAATCAAGACAGAAAAAAAGATGCCGCTGATTCAGATTTTCCCCGAAACAGTGCGCAGCAAAAACGAGAACTATAGATAAATATGTCAGGATATTTCGGGACAAAGTCAAAACGGTTCTTTTTTTCATATCTCCTTCAATTCTTATCCCTGATAAAATATTTAGAGAATCGGGCAGAAGTTTATATCAGCTTAAAAACGAATGTCAAATAAAGAAAAGGCGTCGCAAGTATTGGAATCGTTTTTAGAGGAGTGATTCGATGTGAAGTTCAGCTTGAAAGAGATCGGAGGCGATGAAATCGGCGGATGTGAAGTCCTGGGATTGTGTGTATTCCGATGGAATGGCGATAACCTTGCATCCTGCTCTTTTCCCGGCTGTAACTCCGTTGGCTGAATCCTCGAGGACGAAACATTCCTGTGGAAAGAGGGCTAATTTTTCACATGTTTTCAGGTAAATCTCGGGTTCAGGCTTCCCCTTGTCTATTCCGTCGGAGGATTGGAGCACATCGAATTTTTCCCGGATTTCCAGTAAATCGACCACGATATCCAAAAATTCTTCCTGGGCACCCGTGCACACGGCCAGTTTCAAACGGTTAGAAAATGTATCGAGGATGTGGAAGAGGCCCGGCATGACCTCGAGATCGGTCTGCAGCTTTTTCCGCATGAGCTTGTTTCTCATCTCCAACGCCTCCTGAGCACTGATGGGCAGCTTCAGGTCTTTGACAAAGATGGCGAGACCTTCTATGGGTTTTGTCCCCATCATCTTCCAGAGCGTATCTTCCCTAAGTTCGGCACCGAATTTTTTAGCCATTTCGTCCTCAGCCTGATAATATAGCCGTTCGCTGTCGATCATCAAACCGTCCATATCGAAAATCAATGCTTTGACCAAGAGATTCCGCCGCTTAAGGAGACTTTAACATCTTCTTTTTTTCTTGCTCTTTTTTTTGCCGAAGATTCCACCGCTCAGAAAAAGTCCGGCTCCCAGCACAAATCCAAAATTGTACCAAATTCCATTATTGTGAACTTCATAAAAGCTCACGTTATCTGAAAAAATAGAAATAATAAATGTAATCGGTGCAATGAGGCCTTGCCAGATTCCCATGAAGAATCCGGCGATTTCTCCCTCTTTGTCCGGAGTTTTTTCAAAACTATTTGGACCCGGGGCACAGCTTGAAAAAATAAACACTACGACTAAGAGGATCCCTAGTAAACTTATTATTCTCATGTTCTCCTCCATTTGAGTGTATTTATACCACAGAACTGGCAAAAATCTCACATATCTCCCCCTGCGGTCAAGCAGTCTTTGACGAATTTTATCGGCAGTGATATAAAATATTTTAAGGAAAAGAACAAATTGACCTAAATGAAGGTCGTTATGAAAATAAAAAAAACAGCTGTCTTCTTGATAATTTTTATGGTTTGTTTGAGTGCGGTTTCTGTGGCGGCCAAAGATCGACGGAAATTTCTACTACAGGCCCACTAGGCATAAAAATTGATGTTATCGAACTCCTGCCAATGTACGACAGTGTTTTGCTGTCTGTTCAATACAATTTTGGCTCTTCGAAATAAATCTAGGAAGAGATAAAACGGGGACTGTCCACAATATATTTTCTATTTTTCCATAAAACTCCGCCAGGCTGCCTAGATGATTCCCTTCTTCCTTGAATCCGTGTATTCTTTTTTCAGTTTAGGCACTTAAACCTCCCTCTGATTGGAAACATTAGTTATGTATAGATAACTTAATGTTATTTAACATAAGGATAGTTTTTTTTTGTTGTCAAGTCGTTTTTTTTTAATAATACCATCTTGACGCTATAGCGTTAAAATGCTATAAAGGCTAAGAGAGGTTGAGATGGAAAAACAAACAAAAAAATATACGGTTTATTTGGATTCCGATCTGCATAGGGCCTTACGGGTAAAGGCCGCCCAGACTGAGTACTCTGTTTCAGAATTAGTCAATGAAGCAGTGGAAAATGCGCTTAAAGAAGATGCCATTGATCTCGAGGCTTTCGAAAAAAGAAAAAAGGAGCCGTTGCTTGCGTTTGAGGACGTTTTAAAGAAGCTGAAGAAAGATGGGAAGATATAAGATCCTCATTAAGAAATCAGCTGCGGAAGAGCTCGATAAAATTCGGAAAAAAGATCTTCTAAAGATAATAGAGAGAATCCAAAAACTTGTTTTAAATCCGAGGCCTCAAGGTTGTCAGAAATTATCCCTATTGGAAAGATACCGTCTTCGGCAGGGAAATTACAGGATCATCTATTTCATATCAGACAAGGATTTTGAAATCCATATAATAAAAATCGGTCATAGACGGGAAGTCTATAAAAAATGAAGCGGCAAAATCTATACATGTCAATGAGTTTGAGATAAAAGATCGCCAGCTTCTCAATGCTGCTGACAAGATCGGCATTCAGTCCTATAATCCGGCTGCCGGCTCTTTTCAATCGAAAAAAGATTAATTGTCTTCCACTAAAGAGTGAAAAGGGCTAAAAGCGTGTAGGCTATGGCACCCAAAACTGCCGCTAAGGTCGCCAAAGGAAGCTGAGTCAGAACATGGTCCATCAAATCCGTGCCTGTCGCCAGAGATGAGAGGATGGTTGTGTCGGAGATGGGTGAACAGTTGTCTCCATAGACAGAGCCTCCAGTAACGGCCGCGAAACAGAGCAGCGTAAAAAACGGATCCGGGTTGATCGAATAAGCCAGCGGCATCGCAATCGGAAAGACGACGGCGTAAGTCCCCCAAGATGTACCAATAGAGAATGAAATAAACATGGTGACAAACAAGAGGATAGCGGGCAGCAAAAAGGGAACAATTAACGAGCTGGTTGATCGGATGATAAAATTGGCCGTACCCAATGCGCCTGAGACATTTCCAAGTGTGACGGCCAGGCCCAGGATTATGGCCCCTATGGTCACCCCCTTGCACCCATTGACAAAACCCTCGAGAACGGTTTTCAGCTTCATGCCCTGATACATGGCCAGGGCCATGGCCGATAGGGTGGCCAGCACAAAGGCTTCTGAAACAAGGAGTTTGCCAAAAAAGATATAAGGGACCATGGCGACGGAAAGGAGCACTCCAATGGGAACAAGAAAACCTGCGATTGAAGGTTTAAATCCCTCCGGTATCTTGATTTCTGAGAGTTCTTTAGAAATTAATGGCTGGGAATTATCACGGTTTAATGCTCCCGTCGTCTTGGCGCGCTCCATGGCCTGCTTCATCCGTTTCCCATACCAGGGCATTTTTTCCCAGGATACAAGCAGTGTAAAAAGAAGGGCGAACCAGGCATAAAAATTGAAAGGGATGGCCTTGAACAAAAATGCTTTGCTGAAATCCAGATCCGCAAAGATAGGCGATGTCCCCACCACGAGACCCCCGATGTAAATGGGCCAGACATTAAAGGGGAGGACCGTCGCTACTGGGGATGCGGTGGAATCGATGATGTAGGAGAGTTCCTCATGGCTGACCTTCTTTTTGTCACTTAAGGGTCGGACCGTAGAGCCGGCCAGGATGGTGCTGATCGTTCCTCCTTGATGAAACAGCAGGCCCATAAGATAGGCAAAGAATTTGGTCGTGCGGCGGTCTTTCGCAAATTTTTTCCCTGCCCATTCGGCAAAATGTTGAGCGCCGCCGGTTTTCCCCCAGATGCCGATGAGTCCTCCCAGACACCAGAGATAAACCAGTAGAATTTCACCATATTTAGCGCTTCCTATGGACGGAATCAAGAATTCCTGAATGATATTAAATTTTCCGCTGACGACACCTCCAATGACTATCCCTGCAAAGAGCGAGGGGATCACTTCTCGGGTGGAAAAACAGAGGATCAGCGCGATTACCGCAGGAAAGATGGACCAGAGAGCAAAATCCTGCGTCGTTTCATTGAGACTTATGAGGTCGGTGCTAGTGCGTAAAATTATAAGAGCGACAATTCCAACCAGAATAAGCAGCCATTTTGTCTTCCTGTTCATGATTCACCTTTTCTTTTACAATATTAAATGAACATATCACACACAAAACAGAAAGGTCAAAATAAATAATCAATGTTTTCTTTGGGATTTCAAATCTTCTAAAATTATGGTATTTTCATTAAGATTCTTTAAATTTATCGGGAGGAAAAATGAAAACTAGAGCATTGATAATTATTTTTATTGCTGTCTTTTGCCTTTCTACGGCAGGTGCCTTTTCTGCACAAGCAGAGAAGTATGAAGCTCTTCTCGGAACCTGGGATGTGGAAACGGAGAGCGGTGAGTACACGTTTACGTTTGTATTTTCCATGGAGGGAGAAACCCTGAAAGGAACCTTCACAGGAAGTGCGGGAGACGCCGAAATGGAAAGCCTCTTCTTCGAAGACAATGAGGTTAAATTCACTGTGGATATAGGCATGATGGTTATTGATTTTAGTGCGACTATCGAAGGAGACTCCCTTGAAGGCATGCTGTCTATGGAATACGGTGAGGGCAATATATCTGGAAAAAAGATAAAATAAGAGACATTTGTTTTAAGCTTAGAGCACATCACGGCGGGTGATGTTCCACCCTCCGAAAAAAGCGATAACAACACTCCCCATTCCGGTTTAATGAGTGCCGGTACGAGTTCTGAGAGAAAAACCGTGATACCTCTTTCCTTGGGAAAGTTTCGGATTATTCAGCAGTGCTAAGGCCAATCCCAAACGCTGGCGCATGCCTGTGGAGTAATGGCCGGCCAAACAACCGGATATGTCCTGCATGAAGACGGATAAGACCCAGGATAAGCCGGATATCTCTTAAAAGAACCACTTTGAAAAAGTCAAAAAAAACATCACGAAGTATCCGGATGCCGGATACTTTTATTATCATCTTTTTTGTGGTCGTGTTGGCCGCTGCCCTGACATACATTATTCCTGTTGGAAAATATGATACCAAGGAGATTACGTACACGGATGCCAAGGGCAAGGAACAGTCCAGAACGGTCGTCGATGCCGACTCTTACAAGATGGAAAGAGATGCCAGGGGTAAGCCTATACGCAAGGGGATCCCGCTCTTTAAAGAAGGCGGCGAAGTTGGATTCACTAACTATGCGTTTGAGGGCCTGGTGTCAGGGGATAAATGGGGATCAGCGGTTGGGCTTATCGCGCTTCTGCTCATAGTCGGGGGGGCCTTTAAAATAGTTTTTAGAACAGGAGCCGTTGAGGTCGGGATTATGGCCGTTCTTCATAAAGCGAAAGGGGCCGAACGGGCCGTCATTCCAGTCATGTTTGTCCTCTTCTCTCTGGGTGGGGCCGTTATCGGCATGGGGGAAGAAGCCATTGCCTTTGCCATGATTATCATCCCTGTGGTCATTGCCCTCGGCTATGATTCCATTACCGGGATTTTTATCACCTATGTGGCCACCCAAGTTGGATTCGCCACCGGGCCTGTAAATCCATTCAGTGCTATGTTGGCGCAGGGGATTGCCGGTGTCCCGCTTCTTTCCGGCTCACTGTTCAGGTGGATCATGTGGTTTGTTTTCACATTGGCCGGATGTGTCTTTATTTATACTTATGCTAAGAGAATCAGGAAGAATCCTGTGATTTCTGTGGCTTATGAATCCGACGCCCCATTCAGGGAAGAGTTCCAAGTGTCCAGAGATACGCCGGAAAAATTTAGAATCGGGCATCTGCTGGTCATCTTGACTATTGTTGGAATTATCGCATGGTCTATATGGGGGGTTCTGTCCAGAGGTTACTGGATTCCGGAACTCTCGACCCTGTATTTTATCCTGGGGCTTGTCGCGGGGATTATAGGAGTGGTTTTTAAACTGAGTGATATGAGGATTAACGATATCGCCCTGTCTTTTAAAGATGGAGCCAAAGAACTCCTGGGGGCGGCATTAGTTGTGGGGATGGCCAAGGGAATTTTACTGGTTCTCGGTGGAGACAGCCCCGATCAGGCCAATGTCCTGAACACCATTCTTCATTACTCCGGCCGGGCTTTGGTCGTACTTCCTACGGCTCTTTCCGCCTGGTTTATGTATATCTTCCAGGCCGTCTTTAATTTTTTTGTCATTTCCGCTTCTGGACAGGCAGCGTTGACCATGCCGCTCCTTTCACCGCTGGCGGATATAGTCGGTGTCACCCGGCAGGTGGCCGTGCTGGCGTATCAGCTGGGAGACGGTTTGACAAATTTTATCTATCCTACCTCCGCTGTTCTGGTTGCTGTTCTGGGAATTGCCCGGTTGGATTGGGTCAAATGGATTAAATTCCAGATCAAATTTCAGGTGATTTTATTTATCCTGGCATCCATGTTTATATTTATCGCCGTATTTATTGGATTCAAATAGCCTTGGAGAAGAGGATTATGAAAGCATTAAAAATAAACGTACGAATTTTTGCTGTAATTCTGTGTTTAATCTTGCGGAACTTGCCGGAAAAAGACTCATCGAGCTGGGTGGCCGAAAATAGTATGAAGTGGGCGATGGATCCTTATTATCCGAGATACATGCCCAACTTTTCACATGGAACGGCAGGGATTGTCTATTTTTTCTGCACAGGGATCCAGATTTCGGACTGAAGCGTAGCCGGATCGATATCGGGTGAGGGCATGCTCAGATATTTTTCCATCACGGGTCCTACCTGCTCATAACCGTTGGTTTCCATCCATTCGAAGATTCTGATGTAGGTTTCGCCTGTATTTTCGTAAGGGCCTGTGTGCATTGCCGAAGCCACCAGCTCGAATGACCACACCTTTTTTTCCAAAGGTTTGAGAGGACTCACCTGAGCGGAGCAGGGAAATCCTATCTCCCATTCCATGTTTTCTGGGGCCACAACCTGGGGATTGCTGTAGTACACACCGATCATGGTGCCGCCCGGGGAAATATTCTGACTCTGCATGACGGGGAAAAGCTGGTTGATGACATTTTCGATTTCCGTAAAAGGCCCCACATGATGGATGCAGCAGTAGGCAAAAGACTGAACAGTCTTTATTTCGACGCCTGTCTCCTGGTTGGACCTTTCGGCGGAAAGATTAGGGGCAAAAGCTAAAGACAAAAGAACAACGAGAAAAAAATAATAAGCTTTTTTCATAAGTTTCCTCCAATTAAATCCATGTTCATTATTTACTCGGGTACAGATGATACCACCAATCCGATTCTCTCTTCAACCAGCGGTCAAACCAAGCGATAATGGTCTTTGTCCAGAGGATTCTTTTATTGTAGGTCAATATGTGATGGTCTTGATCATAAATCTGGATATATTCCACTTCCCTTCCGAGTAGTTTGAGGGCCGTGAAAAGCTGTGTGCTTTCGCCTGGAGGGACATTGGTGTCGACGGTGCCGTGCAGGAGAAGCAGAGGAGTTGAGATCTTGTCCGCATTAAACAGTGCACTCTGGTTGATGTAGATGTCCTTTCTGTTCCAGGGAAAGCTGTTGGCTGCGGCGTAGGCGCTGTAGGAGTAGCCCCAGAAACCTTCTCCCCAGTAGCTGGAGATGGAACTAATACCGGCATGAGCCACTGCTGCTGTGAAAATATTTGTTCTTGTCTGAAGC
>SDBS01004820.1_pt1 | contig 13216 bp, 10 predicted proteins | sample 2277091 | NCBI WGS metagenome assembly SDBS01 (sample SAMN10404972, study PRJNA504765) | marine sediment metagenome | isolation source: marine sediment core GS10_PC15, 163 cmbsf | place: Arctic Ocean: Southern Knipovich Ridge | collected 2010 | reverse complement strand
GGCGGAAAGGCAAAATTTGACCGCGACGGAAGAAGGGCTTCCAAAGGCAGCGTCGATGCGGCGCTTTTGGAAAAGCTGCTCAAGCACCCGTTCTATCGACGTCGACCGCCCAAGACAACTGGCCGTGAAGCGTTTGGCGCAGGCTTCGCCGATGAACTCTACAAAGAAGCGCAGGCAAGGCGCCTGTGGACCGAAGATCTTGTTGCAACCGCAACAGTGCTCACCGCGACAACCATCGCCGATGCATACCGCCGACACCTGCCGACAATGCCCGATGAGATGATCCTCTGCGGCGGCGGAGCGCACAACGCGACGCTTGTAAAGATGCTGCAGCGCCAACTCGGCGGTGTTAAGATCCTCCGCACGGACGATTTTGGGATCGACTGCGACGCAAAGGAAGCGGTGTCCTTTGCGATATTGGCGCATGCGACGATAAAGGGCATTGCCAACAATGTCCCTAATGCAACCGGCGCAAGCGAACAGGTGATATTGGGAAAGATCATACCAGCATGACGATAAAAGACAGATCACGCCTGACCACGGAGAAACGAAATCGGCGAAGCAAAGACATCGACCGTCTGTCCACGCAGCAGATCGTAGACCTGATCAATGACGAAGATGCCCGTGTCGCTCCGGCGGTGCGCAGGGAGCGAAAGCACATCGCCCGTGCCGTCGATATGATAGTCGAGCGTTTCGGCAAAGGGGGACGCCTGATCTATGTCGGCGCGGGCACCAGCGGCCGATTAGGTGTGCTCGATGCCTCCGAATGCCCGCCGACCTTCGGCGTAAGCCCGTCGATGGTGCAGGGCATCATAGCAGGCGGCCGCCGTGCATTAGTCAAGTCGATCGAGGGCGCAGAAGACTTCGAAGCCGACGGCCGCGACGCAATCGCCAAAAAGAACATCCGACCCACCGACACCGTCGTCGGCATCGCCGCCTGCGGCATTACCCCGTTCGTCCATGGCGCCCTCAAACAGGCCCGCCGAATCGGCGCAGGTACAGTATTCATCACTTGCGCCCCCGAGGCGGTCAAGCACATCAGCGCCGAAATCATCATAAACCCCATCGTAGGCCCGGAAGTCGTAACCGGCTCAACCCGAATGAAAGCCGGAACCGCCACCAAGCTCGTCCTCAACACGCTTACAACCACGGCAATGATAAAAATGGGAAAGGTCTACGGCAACCTCATGGTCGACCTGAAAGCCACCAACGAAAAACTAAAAGACCGCTCCCAAAGAATAGTAACCCAACTAACCGCCCTGCCAAAAAATAAAGCGAACACCCTGCTCGCTCGCGCCAATGGCGATGTAAAAACCGCAATAGTAATGCACTTCAAAAATACAACCCCACAAAAAGCCAAAAAAATCCTGAAACAAAACAAACAATCCCTCAGAAAAGCAATCGAGTGAGCATACAACCCGGGTCTTCGCAGCAGGAAGATCGGAATAATATTCATCGAAAACAATTTGACTATCGCGACAGCAGACCATAACATTGGTGCAGATTCATCGGGATGATGATCCTTGTCGGCCGGTGCCGGCAACACCTTCATGATGAGCACAGTGAAATCCCGATAAACCGGGAACAAGTCGGATACCGAGGCGTTCAATATCGGTGATGCCAAAAGGGCAGGTAACCGGGGGATTATCTGTTTGCTTTAACTGAGTGTGAAAGGGCGGGCCCTGATGGACGCAAAGCGGGTCATCGATGTGCAGACAGGCCAGGTCAGAGGCGGCCACGGCAAGGTGGTGCTGCGCGCCGTCGCCTTGGGTTCATGTCTTGCAATTGTGCTTTACGACCCCGTACGCAAGAATGGAGCGATGGCCCATGTAATGCTCCCCGGAAAAGCGCCCGCGAAGACAGAACCTTCGGAACGAACAAAATATGCCGCTGACGCCATAGATACCCTGATAGAGATAATGGCACAAATGGGCTCGGGAAAAAACGACTTTTGCACTGCCATAGTCGGGGGGGCCAACGTCCTGAAACGCAAAAACGACACCATTGCCCGGGATAATGTCGAATCGAATCTTCGAATCCTTGAAGAAAAAGAACTCAATATCATAGCTAAACGCATAGGGGGATACGAGAGACGGAATGTCTCTCTTGATCTTGAAAAAGGAATTATCTCTTATGCCGAGGGAGATTCCATCGATAAGGAACTATGGCGAGCGTAAACACGCAAAACCGGTCTGCGCCCCGCCGGGCAGACACAAGGGAGATTAGAGATGAATACGCACGATAAAGGTGGATTGAAAGAACCTGCCGACGACAGATCAAAGCTGTTACTGATGTACGGCCTTGCAGCCTTATCCGCCGCGGTTGTCCTGTTCTCAATGATCGACACACTCGTGGTGGGGATGCGAATGGCCGCCAGACATGCACCGCAGATTGATGCGGCGATGGAGATAAAGCTGGAGGCGACACGTGCACATCTGTGGTTTGAGGAACTTATCGGTGGCGATGAAACCAGGAATATAGCCGAAGTCTGGAGTTTTATTGACAGCGCCGACTGGTACGCGCAAGCCCTGCTGGAAGGCGATGAGAGTGAGGAAGGAAAGTTCCTGCCGCTGAAAGATGACCGACTTCGAGGCTCCGTGCAGGAAATACAGGGCCAATTGGCGGAATTCAGAAGAATAACGAAACAGCGGTATGAGACGCCCGCCGAATCGGCGATCTGCAGTGAGATAGATCAGGAATATGACAAAGTCTATGAGCAACTCATGCTAAAGGCCGATGAGATGGAGAGTTTCTTCCAAGGCAAGATCACCGCCGACCTTGATAGATTTCGTCTTGTGCAGATTGCTCTTATCGCGCTGGCGGCCGGTATGTTCATAACCGTGGCGATCATTTTCGATTTCTTCATTCGCAGACATCTGCGCGACGAGAAGCAATTGCATGCAGCTAATCAGCAACTACAGGCAAGCGAGCAGCAGTTACGGGCTGCCAACCAGCAACTCCAGGCAAGTGAACAGCAGTTGAGAGCCTCCAACCTGCAATTGGTCGCCGGTGAACAGCAACTGCGGGCTTCCAACCAGCAGCTTCGGGCCAGTGAGCAGCAGTTAAAGGCCTCGAATCAGCAATTGGGTGCGGGTGAACAGCAGCTTCGGGCGGCAAACGAGCAATTAGCGACCAGGGAGAAGGAATACCGACTTCTCTTCAACGAGATGATCAGCGGCCTTGCAGTTCACGAGATCATCTGTGATGAGAAGGGCAATCTCTGTGATTATCGCTTTCTCGACATCAATCCCGCCTTTGAAAAACTTACGGGATTGAAGAAGAAAGATGTCACAGGCAACACCATCCGCCAAATCATGCCCACCATCGAAGCCTTCTGGATCGATACCTATGGCAAGGTCGCACTCACCGGAGAGCCGACGCATTTTGAACATTACAATAAAGAATTAGCCAAACATTTTGATGTTACAGCCTACATGCCGAAACACGGACAGTTTGCCGTGATCTTCAACGATGTGACGGAACGCAAACATGCCCAAATGGAGACGGAGCGCCTTAACAGATCGCTTTCTGTGAAGAACAAGGAGTTGCAGAGCATTGTCTATGTAGCCTCACACGACCTCCGGTCCCCGCTGGTAAACATACAGGGCTTTAGCGGAGAGCTTAATGGGTCCTGTCGGGACCTGCGAAGACTGCTTGAAACCCGGGATATCAGCGACGAACTGAGGCAGGATATGATTCGCCTTGTGAGCCAGGACATACCGGAAGCGCTGGAATTCATTGGAGCAGGCACCGAGAAAATGAAGACTCTGCTTGCCGGACTGCTGCACGTGTCAAGGGCGGGCAGTATCGACATTGATGTCAAGGCCCTTGACATGAACGAGCTTCTGGCGTCCGTTGTCGCCGCGACACAGTTTCAGATCGATGACATGAAGGCGAAAGTTACTCTGGAAGATTTGCCGCCGTGTCTCGGCGATGCCGACCAGATTAATCAGGTGTTCAGCAATCTTGTGAGCAATGCATTGAAGTATTCTTCGCCGGATCGCGCAGCCGCTGTTAGCGTTTCAGGGCGGGTTTCCGATGACTCGGTAGTCTACTGCGTTGAGGATAACGGATTGGGCATCCAGGATAACCATAAAGAGAATATCTTCGAGATATTTCACCGCCTCAACCCAAAGGACTCGCCGGACGGCGAAGGATTGGGCTTAACCATAGTCAGTCGCATTCTTGACCGCCATGACGGTCGCGTATGGGTCGAGTCAAAGCCTGACGAGGGCAGCAGATTCTTCGTATCAATACCGAAAGCATGAGTATCATGGGCGTTCAAATGCAAAATGATGTTGTCATCCTGGTAGCCGACGATGAGAAGGGGCATTATGTTCTGACAAAACATTGTCTGAGGCGAGGCGGCATTGCCAATGATATTATCTGGCTTGAGGATGGCCAGGAAACGCTCGATTTTCTCTATGGAACCGGCGACAACGGCCACCGGAACCCAAACAAGGACTATGTCCTTCTGCTTGACATTCGCATGCCGAAGGTGGACGGGGTCAAGATACTCGAGCGGATAAAGGCCGACGATGAACTCAAAAACATTGCCGTGATAATGGTGACCACAAGCGACGCCCAGGCCAATATCGACATTTGCACGCGGTTGGGCTGCAGCGATTATCTCGTCAAGCCGCTCGACAACACGCTGGTCGAGACCGTCAGGGAAGTCTGCCCGCATATATGACATCCATGCCATGCACGTGCGGGGCGGTGGATGATGCTGAAACTGGTAACTGTCCCCTATTTTGCTTAAGTCGTTTATACATAAAGAGTTAGCCTTTGCTTGGGCATTTGGGAATTGGGCCGGGGGATTGTATATTGTGTATTGTGGATTGCCAATGGTGGCTTGTAGATGGTGGCTTGTAGATGGTGGGGTAAATTGGGTTCGTTTCGGATTTTTGGCGTGGGTTGAGTGGCTGTGGGGGCGAATTGGGTTTTCCGATGTGCATCCCCGGCGCGCCGGGATAAACTTTGCCTGCCCTTTGGCCAGCGTGGTGAACTTGAAACGGGCTGGAATTGGGTTCCCCGACAAGTCCCCGGCGCGCCGGGATAAACTTTGACTGACCTTCGGCCAGCGTGGGAAGCTCGGATTTGGCTGGGATTGGGTTCCCCGACAAGTCGGGACTGACCTTCGGCCAGCGTGGGAAGCTCCGATTTGGCTGGGATTGGGTTCGTTTCGCATATTTGGGGTACGGGCGTGATTTGTTTGTTTGGAATCGCCTGCGGCGATGGTGATTTGGCAGATCCCTCGACTTTGCGCCGCTGTGCTTCGCTCCGCAGCCCGACGCTCGGGATGACAAGCGGGGCGTAAATTGGGTTCGTTTCGATTTTTTGGGGTGGGGCAGGGTGGCCATGGGGGTAAATTGGGTTTGTTTCGTGTAATTGGGGGTGGGGAAGCTGGCGAGACGCCAGCGGTACGAGAATTGGGTTCGTTTCGCATAATTGCGGGGGGTGGATCGTGGGCCAAGCTGGGGGAGGTGTAAATTGGGTTCGTTTCGTGATTTTTTGGTGTTGGCGTATATCCCCCACTTCCGTGAGGGTTAAATATAGGGGCGGCCCGATTGCATCGGGCGTTGTCTTTTTGGGTCGGCATGGCTTGTAACTCCCCCTGTTTTCGGTGTTGCTTTCGTTCTTAACTGTGCGGAGCATTATACCATAAAGTTTGATGGATGTCCAACATTTAATTAAATTCACCACGAAGTTAAGAAGGAACAGGAAGAAACATTAACTGGCTCCATGTTTTTCTGTTCGTCCCGATCCATCGGGATTCAGTATTCGTTTTCTTCGTGTTTCTTCGCGAACTTCGTGGTGAAAAACAGGGCCAACAAGTGTCGAATTCACGAAAAAGGTTCCTGACACCTTAAATTCACCTTGCGGGAATTATAACCGCTAACCGGATGACCTACACATTATCTAGTTATTTTTGGAATGATTTGTTCGGTCACGTCTGTCATTTGCCTTTCCAGAATGTCATTGCCTGGGTGACGGTCATTGTCATCAGGTCGCCCACGACTTGATGGACAAAAGGGTTGAGGGTGCCGCTGCCAGGAAGACACATCGCTGTAGACTGCGCCCCGATACATCGGGCAAGCATTATTCCCGATATCTCTCCGAAAGGGTTGTTCTTGCTGGCCATGGATTCCTGGAATGCATCCTGATACTCGTCCAACTCAGCGTTCAACTTCTTGGCTAAATCAGGGGGCAAATCATAATCTCTTTCGATCGAGCGCTTACAGAACGCTTCAACCTTCCCTCCTCGATCGGCTGTCATTACCTGAGAATACCACTTTAGAACCGCAAGCGATGCACCAAGGATAGCCAGCGAGATCTGGAGACCGGTGTCGTCATTCACGGGGAAGTTAACATCTCCCTTTGTTGTTGTTTGAATTGCTTCAGCCATGCTGGGGCAGGTATCACGACCAACGGCGAAGACCTGTCGCACGTATTGACGTGACAATTCTTCGTCATTCTGCTTGCTCTTTAGGAAACCGAACATCGTCATCTCCTTAATCCGAGCCCTTTAATTATTCTCACCCTACAAAGCTACTTTACGAGAACGTATTCCCTGAATAAATTAAACATTGCTTCTGTTTCTTTCGTGAAAACATCTGCACCTTTCCGAATGAGATTATCGTTACTTTGTTCGCCATGCACCATAGCAAACGAAACGCCGATTTCGTAAGCCACCTTAGCAGGGCTTGGATCATCACTACTGATCTCGATGGCGAGGGAGTAGAGATTCACTCGTTCCTGGATTTTGTTTGCGTTGAGAATGTCGGACGGGAAGTCAGCATTGAGATGATCCTGTAGTGATAGCGTCAAGCGGTCAAAGATTTCACGTCCGCCCTGTTGCCAGGACTGATGCCTAGTGAACTTGAGGCAAAAGAAAGCCGCAAAGAAAGCCACAAACACGAGTTCTTGTGCAAACATTTCCTCAGATTCAGGATCATAAGATATGATCCGGTCTGCAAGTTTGCTGACCGCCTTATCCAAAGTCATCTTTTGAGAAGAAAAACCAAACATAAAATCTTTCTTTCTGTATAAGAAGTTCCCGCTGCTTCTTCAATATATATCCGCCAATACTGCAAGTCCGCCGGGGTGAGGCGGTCTCGTCCAATCTCTTGTGTTTCAAAGAATTACGTTCTTTCGTTCCTTCCGAGCATTCCGGCATAATAAAGGGCACATACTACACGGCTGTTGCAAGATTATATATTTCTACAAACTTTTTCCCAATTTGGGTTGTTTGGGTGGGATGTTTGGTGGTGCCTGGACTACCACTATACAATCCAAGAAAATGAACACGACCCCAGAAAACACTTACAAGATCTTGCGGAATGTCACGGGCGACGTTTTTACCGCTCACAAAGTTGACGAATGATTTGATTTCATAGACTGCCAATTCCTTTAAAGCATTGCCTAAAAGACGGACTTGGTATGCCTCGATAGTATGGGACGCGTAATATTCGATGAGTGCTGCATAGTATTCCGTTTTATTTTCATCCTCATCACTAATGGCTTTGGCAACGATTTCATCTAATAGGTCAAGATCAGTCTCAGTTTGGGATTCTTTTTCAAGACTCTGGACTCTTTTTTCAAGCGATTGTATGAGACTCTCCAAACGTTTAGAAAACTTTCGAGAACGGCGTTCCTTTATACTGTCCACAATTACGCCAACAGTAGCGGCACAGGGGTTGACTACACCAAAAAGTTTAGCAACAATCGCTCCTCCTGTCAGTACAATATCAGTAGTTCTATTTGTGGTATCTCGGCAGTTCATATGTATTTCCCCTTTTTGTTATTGTAACTTAGGTAAACGATTCTGTCTTCTCTTTGCAAATTCTTTCTGTCACTTTATGTAGTTTAAGACATATTCAGCAGATATACGAGCGATCCTTTCATCTCCTGTCATTATACCCAAAGCCGACAATTGCACAACCACAATTATTGTGGCTGAAGTATTTGGCGAATCCCGGCGCGCCGGGACAAGTTCCGTTGGAAAGCTTGAGTTTTCGAGACAGGTTTGATATTCTATTAGAAAAGAGGCCCGTTGGCGGAATTTTTTTGACAGGATAACGGGATGAAAAACAGATGATAAAAAATCCTGTTATCCTGTCAAAAAGTCCGTGAACGGCTACAATTATTCTTTGCTGCCGAAGCAGAGGATTTGTCCGTTTTTGAGTGTCAGGATGGTGCGTCCTTTTCGGTCGACCGCCATGCCCCATGATACCGGGCTTGCGGGCAGGGGTTTTGTCCAGAGCGGTTTTCCATCCTTCAGATTCAAAGCGACAAGCTGCGATTCCGTTGCAACGACGACGGCGTTCCTGCAGATAGCGACGGCAAGGCTTTTTGGACAGTTGTACTGCCAGAGGGGTTTGAGGCCCGGGATGCTGAATTTGCCCCAGCCGGCCCGGAATTTCTTGTTACGGTCCTCGGTTACGCGCGGGTAACAGATCAGTTTGGCGTTATTGACCCATGTGACGTCGAGGTCGGCGGTGCCTGCCAGCAGTGTCTTGGTGGAGACGCTCTGGTCATAGACCGGATAGTCAGGGTCCGCGTAATACGGTTTGCCGCAGGAGACAACGCCGTCGCCGATCCGGTAGAGTTCCCAGCCGCGAGCCGCAAACGAGCCGGGGATGTTATTGTTGACGGTGTTGCGGATTTTGGCGGGGTCGTTGAGGCATCGGCCGGTCTTAAGATCGTAGATTGCAGGCGACACTGCGTTTCCACCGGCAAGAGCGAGCCTGCCCGGCAGCAGGAGCATATGGCCCTGGACGCTAACGCCGCTTGCGGCCTCTTTGTCGAGGTGGCCGGACGTGTTGTTTTGCCATTTGATCTTTCCGGTTGCCGCATCCAGTGCGTAGACGTGTGTGCCGTCATAGTTGACGATGCCGGCGGCGACGTAGGCAATGCCCTCTTCGACGAGGATGCCGCTTGCCGCAGGCCAGGTCGACATGAGGGTCCCGTACACGGGGATTTTGCGCTCCACCGGTGCTGCACGGAATCGCCAGAGTTGACCTCCGGAGCGGGCGTCGAGGGTGTACACCCATCCATCGCCTGAGCCGACAAACGCCCTGCCTTGGGAGATAGTCGGGGGGATGCGGATCGAGCCGCCGGTATAGACTTTCCAGCAGTCTTTGCCGGTGTCCGCACGCACGGCGCGAACGATACCGTCGTCGCCGGCGGTGAAAACAAGCCCGCCCGCGGCGGTCGGGGCGGTAAGGGTCAGACCATCCGAAGGCGACGTCTGCCACAGGAGTTCGACATCATTCGGCACAACCGCAGACGTGGTTGCAGTACATTCATTGTTGGCGCGGAATGTGGGCCAGTCGGCGGCGGAGATTTCGAGAGGAGCAGCCGGATTTGGATTTGAACCGGTTTCAAGACGGTCGTTCGACCCGGCAGAGACGGCAAAATCGAAGTCGCCTGCCGGGGCAAGCGTGGTCAGGCCGTAGAGTGTGAGATTGCAGTCGCAGACCGACGGCCACCAGTAGAGCAGGCCATTGGCGACGGTGACGCCGTCATGACACGGGGGGCGCATGGGCGAGACAAGGTAAGGCTCACTTGTTGCCGTATCCAGGCGCACGGAGCCGCCGCTTGCACGGAAGAAGATGGCGTCGACGGCGGCGGTAGGTCTTGTGCAGGCGCGGCGGCCGACCGTGATTTTCTCAAGAATCTTTCCTGTCATCGGATCGAACTTCATGCTCGGATGGTCATTGTCGATCTGCCCGCTGATTCCGTAAACCGCATCGTCGCGGAGTATAAGCTGGAAGTTGTTGTAGGGATGTTCCCACAGGATATTGCCGTCCTTTGCCGATACGGCTAACACTTTGTTGACCTGCGGTCCGGCGAAGTACAGGGCCTTGTCGCTGCATTTGAGATAGGCGGTTGTCCGCCAGTTGGTGCGCCAGTCCTGACGATTGGAATAGTCGCCCATCGCCTTGAAGATCGCACCGTCGGTCGACGGGCTTTTGCGCCAGAGAACCTTGCCGTTTGTCGCGTCAAGGCAGGTCAGATACGCACCGAAACGGAACAGAAAGATCCTGTCGTTGTTCATGCACACCGCCCTGGTGTCGGCGGGTTCGTCCTCGCGATAGTGCCAGAGGACCTCTTTCGTTTTGGGGTCCATTGCAAGGATGGTCCTGCCGTATCCCCACGGGTTTTCCGGCTGGTTGTAGCCGGGCGACAAGGGATTCCACGGCCAGCCGTGATGTTGGCGCTTCCCGATAACGACGGGGTCGCTCTTTTCCTGCTTGCCGACCACCGCATAGAGGACGCCATCCTGCAGTCCCATCCATTTCCAGAACGTCCCGCCGGTAATGTCGACAGGCGCGGTGATTTCATATTGGAGATCGCCCGTCTCGGCGTCGAGGACTTTGCATGACTTGTCATCGCCGACATAGACGACATCGGGCGTTGCGATGATGGTGTTGCGATGGATCATATACGTATCGGAGAGTTTGTGCTTCCAGAGGACGGTCCCGTTGTAGCCGTTAAATGCGACGAGGGTGTTCAGCAGCGGTTCCTCCCGCACTTTGAATGCGATGTGTCCGAACGCCTTGAATACACGACCGGCCGATGCGACGGCGATCTGCGGCACGGGTCCGTAGCGGGGATCGGCAAGGAACTGAGTCAGATATGGCGCCTTGATAATCCGGTCGGTGGATTGCGGATTGTTGTCGGGGCCGTGGTAGGGGTGGCTCCAGTCGTCGATGCCGGCGGGCATGGGCTTGGTGATCTTCCGGCCGCGGCTGTAAGCGGCGCCTCCCGGCCGAAGGATGCGCAGTATCTCATCTTCCGCAACGCCGGCACTGCGACGTATAACGACGACATCGGCAGTGTTATCCGCGAGGTGGATCCGGTCAAGGGAACCTTTCTCGATGAATATACGCTTGCCGTAGAATCCGGCCCGGTCGGCGGCCTCGCAGGCGGCCCGGACAGCCTCTGCGTCGGGCAGTTGAACGTAGACCAGCAGTTCGGTCCGCTCGGCAAGCTGCAACGCCAGGCGGCATCCTGTGTCGCCGGGGATGACACAAATGCCGCGGTCAATACCGATTCTCTCGGTGATTGGTCGGCGGCCGGTCTGGCGGGCATTTGCTGCACTTTGCACCACCAAAACCGCGGCGACCGAACAGGCAACGAATGTACAGAGGGTTTTTCTGAGCGATTTCCTTGCATACATGGCCACTCTCCTTTACCCCCCTTTTCTTTTAGCTCCCTGTCAATTTGTGTTCTATTTTACAGTCGCCACGACGCATTATCAAGCGAAAATGATGCTGTCGCAGTCGATTTGGGACGGCCGAATGGTTTTTGGGGTTCTCATGGCACAATGAACCGTGTATAATGGGGGTACGTAACATGAGAAACAGGGTTTGGGGCGCAATGTGGGTCCCGCGGAAGTGGAGCTGTAATGGATAAAATGCTGAAGTTGAGTTGGATTTTGCTTATGCCGGCATTGCTGTCGACACTGCCGGCGCAGGCGTGTCGATACAACGTTCGCGATGTGGGGTCTGTGGACCTGGAATACGATTCCTGGTATATCTTCGGCTTTTTCGATAAGCAGACGGCTGACGGGGTTGTCTCCGGTTTCAAGGAGGTTGTCTCCTCAAAGCTTTCGGATACCAACGTCCTGAACGAAATCGTTAACGTTGAAGAGTCGCAGGCACATCCGGCGATGGAACTTGTCACGAGACATTCGATTGATTCGTACCCGGCGGTGGTATTTGCCGGCCCGGAGCAGCGGTCGCGTGTGGTTAAAATCGGCACGACTGCCGAGACCGTGGCAAGCACCCTGCCGGCGGCGATTGAACATCTTATCGGTTCGCCCAAGCGGGAGGAGATCAGGCAGGCTGCGGTAGCGACTTACGGTGTGGTGCTTTTGATTGAAGGCAAGGACGCTGAGGAGAACAAACGTGCAGTGGCAGCGGCGCAAGCGGCGGTCAAAACGATCGGGGAGAATATGGATTATTTGCCCAAACCGATAGACAAGCCGCCGCTGGTGCTTACGTTGGAACAAAAGGCATTTGAGCGGGAGGAGATGCTGCTGTGGTTTCTGGGTCTAAACGGCAAGGAGATTGTCCGGCCGCATGCGGCGGTATTCTACGGCCGGGCGCGACAGATAGGACCCGTCCTCAAGCCGGAGGAAGTTACCGAAGATATTTTGACTAATATTCTTTCGATCATCGGTGCAGACTGCGAATGCGGGCTGGACCGCAGGTGGATGGAAGGTGTGATGTTTCCGGCGAAGTGGGACCCGAAGATACGAGCCGAACTTGCCGAGTCATTGGGATTTGATCCCGACAATCCCATGGTGAAAATGGAAATCAGCATGATCCTGCGTAAGGGGCCCGCTTCTCGCGGCGGGTTTGGAGATATGAGTTTGTTGGGCGGATCGCCCTTCGGCTATCAGGAGATTGAGGTGGTATTCGAAGAGCCCGGCAGCGACCCGGCTGATTCCGAGCCGAACGACGTTGCCGAGATCGTTGAGCCCGACGAAGTAACCGCAACTGTGGTTGAGACAACGACTGCGGAACCGCACGTTGAAGAAGCAATCACCACGGCTGCGACCGAAACGTCCTTGACCGAAAACCAGGAGGCTATGGCGACAGCTAAGGGCCGGCGGGATACATTATTTATCATTGCGATTGCGATACTCGGCGTAATAGGCATGGCAGTTGTGGCAGTCGGAGTGCTGGTTTTTCGCAAGGCACAGAGTTGACACTCTTGGAGGACGGACATGTTGAGAGATAACCGTATGCGCACACGCTGCTGTGAAGTTGCGACTGTTCTGATCTGGCTGAGTTTTGCTTTGTCCGGTGCAGCGCGCGCCGAAGAATGGCCCACCTATAACCATGACAGTTCCCGAAGCGGCGTGGCCGAAGAATCCATTCGAGTGCCCCTCCATGAAGCATGGCGATTCGAGTCGCGTCTTAGTCCCGATCCGGCCTGGCCCGGACCGGCGAAGCAGAATTACTGGCACCGCTTGAGCGGACTTCACGGCGCGATAAATTATGACCGTGCCTATCATGTTGCCGTTGCGGCCGATTGTGTGTACTTCGGTTCGTCGGCCGACGATAAGGTCTATTGCCTCGATGCTGGCGATGGTCACGTGCGGTGGACGTTTTTTACGGAGGGACCTGTCAGACTCGCGCCAACTGTTGTCGGCGAGCGGGTGTATGCCGGGTCCGATGACGGTGTGGTCTATTGTCTC
>SDBS01004819.1_pt1 | contig 13217 bp, 9 predicted proteins | sample 2277091 | NCBI WGS metagenome assembly SDBS01 (sample SAMN10404972, study PRJNA504765) | marine sediment metagenome | isolation source: marine sediment core GS10_PC15, 163 cmbsf | place: Arctic Ocean: Southern Knipovich Ridge | collected 2010 | reverse complement strand
ATTATACTCGATAATGACGTTTCCAAAGAAATTATTGAAGAGTTAAAATCTTTAGACAAAGTTGTAGATGTAAAATTAATAAATTTCGAAGGATCCTGATTTTCTTTAAGAAAAAATCTATTTACTTAAAATTTTTTTTGTTGAAAGGCATCCAAAATCCTCCTGTTATTAACAGACCAACTAGAGTTATTTTTATGACGTAATTTTTATAGGGAAAGTACATCCAAATTTTCCCTATCAAAAGAGATCTTATTTATGTGCTTATGATTAGATGAGAGATAAGTTGGATTATGTAACTAATACCTCCGGTAATGAGTAATCCGACCAGAGTTATCTTCATGGTTAGTGAATACTCCTTTTTTGAGGGTTTTTTGGCAATTTTCAGTATTCTACGAGTGTCTGATAAAAATTTTCCGATCTTTCCTGTTTCTTGTGCCATCGATAATCAATTTTTTTTGTTTTAAAGGTAAAAAAAAAGGGCTTATTAGGCCCTTGCACTTTCAAGGGTTTTTATTATTTGATCGTTATTCTCAACTAATTCCACAAAATATTAAATTTACGAAACTATTGCATGTAGTTTTTGAATAGTTTTATCTTAATATTTGGTGGAACTTTTAAATTTTTTATTTGGTTTATTGCGTAGATTTCCGTGATTTTTTTCTTAAGCACCTTATCAAGCAATTTCTTAGTTATGATTCCGTCCAGGACCAGAGTTTTGACGTTTTCTGCTGAATCGAGTGTTTTAAACACTTTAGTGTTTCCAACCCGAAAAACCTGTTCATTTTTTTCATTTAAACCCAAGGCTTCATTTGTAGCAGTTATGGTTTTCATGTATTCAAAGATTTTTGGATCTAAATCTTTTTCTATTGGTTTAGGCTGGTATCTTGATTGTTTTATCTTTGGACTGTATCTCTGCTGCGGATCTTTTCTTCCTTTATAATTATTCGAGTATTTTCTGGTATCTTTCTTTTTTCCGAATGTCCTGAAACCGCGAGATTTCTGTGGACTTTTGTAATTGGATTTATCAGATCCAATATCTGAATTGTATTCTTGCAGAGTTTTCTTGCTTTGGAGGTACTTTATTATTTGTTTCCGGGTAAGCTCCTCAACCATTATGCCTTTCGGAGCCATTGCAATGTAATCTATGTCTGCTACTTGTAGGAGTTCATTTAGAATTATCTGACCTCCTCTGTCTCCATCCATAAAAGCTATGCATGATTTCTTTTTGCTGAGTTCAATTACGGATTTTGGAACATGTGTACCATTGGTAGCAATCCCGTTGCGAAATCCCGCCCGCATAAGCGCTTTTATATCCGCTGTCCCCTCAACTATGATGACTTGTTGAGATTTTGCGATATCTTCGCCTGCAGGCAATTTTTCTGGACCGTATTCAATCAATACTCCTGTCCGCATTTTCGTGAGGATTTTTTCTCCGATTTCTGCAGATTCTGGGGTGTCAATCTCCCATTTCTTCAGGAGCTCCTGAGCTCGATCCATGATCCTTTTTCTTTTATCTTCACGAATGTCTTTTATCTCAGCCAACTGCATCTTGGCAGAGCAAGGACCTACCCTGTCAACTGATTCGATGGTTGCCGCTAAAATGGCAGTTTCTACCCTGTCTAAACTCGATGGAATTAGGATAAGACCGCTTGAGATCCCATGATCACTCGAATTTTCTACTTGTATTCTTCCTATTCTACCGCTTTTTTGCAATTCTCTAAGCTCAAGATCGTTTAGGAGCCCCTCCGTTTGACCGAAAAGAGCTCCAATAATGTCCATCACGGACACTAACCCTTTAATCGTGTAATTTATTTTAATTAAATATTTGGACGTTGAGAAGCGATCACTACTATCGTTTCCTGTAATGTTTTTCATTTAATTTCAGTTCATTTGTTCGTTCGTTCGTCAATTTCGCTCTTTACTCAGTGACCATTAATGTTTGAAGTGAATTTTCGTAATTTTTTTAATGGATAACTTATGTAATTTGTTATAAATTGATCAATATGAAAAAATGGAATAATCCATTTTATCCGCATAGGTAATATAAAAGAAAATTTTTAAACTTTGGTGAGGGAAAATTAACGAAATTTAATTGGAAAATCGGAGAGTTTCTGAATCCAAATTATTGATTAAAAAAATATTACAGATTTTCCTTATAATGTTAAACCATAAGCCTAAATTTATTTTATTTTTTATGTTATATTATTACACACATTAAATTTATTTTAACCATTATTTTTTGTGTTCCGAAAGAAAACAGGTGAATGGAAAATATCAAAAGTCGACGAATACCCGAAAGGAATTTCCGAGATCAAATTTAATGAATTGATTTCAACTAATGATCTCGTTATTATCGATGTGTACGCCGATTGGTGTCAACCCTGCCTTAAATTTAAACCGATCTTTGAGGAAATGTCGGAACAAGAAGAATACAGTGGTATTAAATTCATTTCGATTAATTCTGATGAAACGAATTGGATTAATAGCAGGTTTGATATTGATAGTATTCCCCGCTTCCTATTCTTTAATCAAAATAAGCTTATATATGAGCATAAGGGTGCGTCTTCAAAAGAAGATTTTGAATTTCAGATAAAATACAAGTTTTTCGATTCAAAAATGTTCGATGATTGGGAAAATGGTATTACAGAGGAGAATTTCAAAGAACTCCTGACTGAACACCCCAAACTTGTGATATTCGCATATGATCAGAATGATGATGAAACCGAGTTTTTTAAACCATATATTGCATCATTGAATAAAGATCTACCCGAAGTATATTTTGTGTTGGTAAATGTAGAAAAATCCGAAATTTTAAAATCATTTAGAACTGCAAATCAGCCCGGACATCATGTGTACCCTTATTTTCTTTTGTTCAAGGAAGGAGAACTTCAGCATGGAGAGCATATTCATCACCCGGATATATTAGAGATTCAAGTGTTGGATTATTTAATGGATACATCTCCTGTCAAACGATTTGATGAAATTTCTGAGGATAAATTTCGAGATTTAACTGAACAAAACTCAAAATCCGTGTGTTTTATCTACAAGAAGAACGCTTCTGCAAACAGCATGATGAAAGCTTTTTTATATGGGTTGGCAGAAAAATACGGCGATATTTACATTTATTCGGTTGATTATCATAAGAACGAATGGATTGCGAGAAAATTCGGAATAGTCGATGAAGAGTATACTAAATTCGGGGAAACAGGAGAGAAAAAACTCCCGTATTTTTTATTTTATAAAAACAATAAATTACTACATGAAACAGGTCCTATTGAAATGAAATTATTAATGAAATTAGCAGAGGATATATAAAAAATGGCAGTAGAAGAATTTAAAGCAGGTATCGAACAAACAAAATTTGAAGAAATTATAAAAAACAACCAATTAGTTGCAATTGATATTTTTACCACCTGGTGTGGCCCGTGCAAAACAATGAGCCCGATATTTCATGATTTGGCAGAAAATTATAACCAGATTAAGTTCATCTCCGTGGATTTGGACGAAACGAAATGGCTAGGTCCCCACGAAATATGGGGAACACATGCAATCCCTACCTTCTTGTTTTTCAAAGATAACAAGATGGTAAAAAAGCAGATAGGCGGAATGCCTAAGGAAAATTTTATCAAATTAATAGAAAAAGAACTTTTAAAAGATTGATCTATTTTTTTTTCTTAAATTTATTGTTTTAAATGCGAAATTATCTTGATCTTAATTATTATGGACGTTATATTAAATACTCTCTAATTTTCACCCTCAGGCGGATGAGAAAAAAAAAGTTAATCATAAATAGATAAAATAGGAATATATTAGTATATAATTCAATTCAATGTGAAAAGAAGAGGCAAAAAATTATTCCATTTAGGGCGGTTTTTCGCCGTTTAGGGCGAGTAATACAAAGTATAACTACAAGAATGAGTGGTTTAAAAAAAAAAATGAAACCAAAAACCCCCACATTTACGAGCAATCAGATTCACTTAACTACAAAAAAAAATCGACGAATCAGGGAAGGTCTGACAAAAGATAGAATTCCCACTAAGATCCTTCCAGGAAATCATTCATTTTTATAATAAATACAATATTAACTTATACTTCGATTCTTTTCCGTTTTTTATTCTTTTAAATCATCGATTAGATCATATGATAAAAATAATAAGATTGGATTCAGAAACTATGAACAAACTTGGGGCGGAATGTAAAAAGAAAACTTTGTCAAATTAATAGAAAAAGAGCTTTTGAAAGATTGATCTATTTTTTTTTCTTAAATTTATTGTTATAAATGCGAAATTGTCTTGATCTTAATTATTGTGGACGTTAGAGCCGTATTCCTTCGCCCAGGTCTCCATAATTTCCTGATGTGGGCAATCATTATAATTTCCACGATCCTTTATGTAGTCCACAAATGGTTCTCCATCCTTATTCGTGCTGGCGAATAATCCATCTTTAACACCATCGAAATCAACTGCCGGGAAGTTTTTTCTTAAGCATAAGTCTTTATCGAAGGCACAATTGGCCTCCACCCAACGATCATTAATATATAATTCTGTGAAGCCGTGAAAAATAAAAATATTACTACCCATTTCTTTTTTCAATTTTTCTGATGTCATATGATTTATTATGTCTACATAGTGAAGTCTGGATGGTATTCCAACCGCACGAGCTAATGACGCCAATAAAATTGCTTTCGGAATACAAAATGCGTATTCTTTTTCCACGATTATACTAGATCTTAAATTTTCCTTATTGCTCGCCTCGTAAGAATCTTTTACAGAATACCTTATCCCATCCCGCACAAAATAAAACAGTTTGATGGCTTTGGCTATGTCATCATCTTTCGGGATGCCGTCGGTCAGTTCCTTTGCCTTTTTCTGAATAGAAGGATTTTTCCAGTCCAGAAAAAAGGTTGTTTTCAAAGTTTCTTCCAATTCTTTTGGCTCTAACATAAATCATATTATTAAATTTCACAGATTAAATTTCTTTTTAATGAAATATTTTGAAAAGTTGATAAATTCAAAATCCGCAAGATTCATGTTAAATTGTTTTTTTTCTAATATTTTTTACCGTATGGTTTGTTGGGTGCAAAATTTCGACCAAAGATTCAAAGTTCTCTAGATTTTTTTGATTTTAAAAAGAAAAAAGATAAGTATGATCAAATATTGGATTATAACAAACTCATTCTATAAAATATTGAATTGAGTGAAAAAAATTAAAATTTTCAGAAATCGATTTTTACTAATTTTCTTGATTTTTTATATTGGATACGATAAAATGGTTATACAGATTCGTGGAATAACAATTTTCTTAAATGATATTAAAAAGTTCATAAAAATAACCGAAAGATCCATTAATTGAAAAATTTAGAAATTAGATTAAACACAACGTAATTACAGGTAAATTAAAATAATGATATTTTCAGAAATGGCAATAGATCCTTTATTAATTAAAGGATTGGACGACTTAGGAATAACAACTCCTACAACAATACAAGAAAAATCAATTCCATACATATTGGATTCAAAAACCAATCATTTAATGGGTCAGTCTAAGACTGGCACTGGTAAAACATTGGCTTTTGCGATACCAATTGTTCAAACGATAAACTCGAAAAAAAAAGAAATACAATCTGTGGTGTTAGTTCCGACAAGGGAACTATGTAAACAGGTAAGCAAAGTATTTCAGGATTTAACAAAGTACAAGAAACTTAAAATCGTCGAAGTATACGGTGGGGTCTCAATTAACAATCAGATTCATGAGATCAAACACGGCGGGCAAATTATCATAGCCACCCCAGGAAGACTTATCGATCTTTTCAAAAGAGGGGCAGTTTCATTCAGACATGTTCGAATTGTTACATTAGATGAAGCGGATCGTATGCTTGATATGGGTTTTTTCCCAGATGTTGAATATTTATTGCTGAATGCCATGAAAGATGCCTTTCCGAAATTAATGCTATTTTCGGCAACCTTGGAATCTAGGATTAAGAAATTAGCAAAAAAATTTACCAAAGGAAAGGAATTAGCAGAAATTTATGTCAGTAAAGATGATGATCGAACTGTAAAAAATTGCGCACAATCTTTTTACCTGATAAGAAAATATGAAGAAAAATATGCTAACTTTGTAGAGATTATTAATAACGAGCAGCCTTATGATATGTTAATATTTGTGAGAACAAAACGATGGGCAGAAAAACTTGCGAAAAGATTGAAGAGAGAAAAGAAAATTGATAAAAAATTATTCTTCAAAGTCGATACTTTACACGGTAATTTAACACAAGCCAAGCGAGAAACAGTTGTTAGAAAATTTAAAGCCCAACAAGTCAATTGTATAGTTGCTACCAATCTTGCTGCACGAGGTCTGGATTTAGACGTTTCATATATAATTAATTATGATTTTCCAGATGGTGGGGATGCTGTCGATGATTATATTCACAGGATTGGAAGAACTGCAAGAATGGATTCGAGTCATAATGGTGAAACCCGAAAAGGTAAAGCAATTTCCCTAGTTCTCCGGAACCAGGTAAAAACTTTAAAAGAAATAGAAAGGCACATTAAATTAACAATTGAGAGAAAACCTCTTCCTAAAATCGTCGGGAACCTATCAGAATATGGTGAACCGATTATTATCAATCAACATAGTGATCGTAGAAAAAATCGTTCAGGCAAGGGATCAAACAGAGGTTCAAATAGAAATTCTAAAAGACGATCAAAAAAAGGCTCATTTGGAAATTCTAATAGACGATCAAATAAAGACTCAAATGGAGATTCTAATAAACGTTCAAATACAAGCTCATTTGGAAATTCTAATAGACGATCAAATAAAGACTCAAATGGAGATTCTAATAAACGTTCAAATATAAGCTCATATGGAAATTCTAATAGACGATCAAATAAAGGCACAAATGGAGATTCTAATAAACGTTCAAATATAAGCTCATATGGAAATTCTAATAGACGATCAAATAAAGGCACAAATGGAAATTCTAATAGACGCTCATATAAGCCTACAAAAAATCGTTCATCATCTATCCCTAATTCAAGAAATGAAAAGGGTGGAATAAATAAAACAAACAATGATGGTGCTTATTCTTCTTGGAAACAAAAAAATATTCAATTCAAGTAGTGAACAGTTCTCAATTTAGATAAGAATTGAGTTTTACTTTATTTTTCTTTCAGATCCGATTTCATGGGAGTTTGAAACATTTATTTTATTATATTTTTGTTTCCACGTTAATGATTTAAAAAAAGATAGAATAAATATGGTATTTGTGTTTGTAAAATGTGCAAGGAAATTTAAGTACCATCCTCATAACCAGTGCAATATTTCCTCTGATCTTCTGTCCATTCATCAATATCGATACCCATTGCTTTGAGTTTTAATTCTCCCACTCGATTGTCAATATCTTCAGGTACCTTAATCATTCCTGGTTTGAAAGTATCTTTGTTTTTAACAATATATTCTGACATGAGAGCTTGAAGACCGAATGACATATCCATTACTTCACTGGGATGGCCTTCCGAAAGAACAAGATTGGCCAATCTTCCTTTTGCAAGTAAATAAACTTTGTTTCCATTTTTTAGAGTAATTTCTTCAACATCTTTTCGAACCGCTTTAATTTCTTTAGCTTCTTCGTAAAGTTCTTTGGTTGCGATTTCTACATCGAAATGTCCAAGATTACCTAAAATACACCCGTCCTTAAGTTTTTTAAAGTGTTTTTTTGCAACAACATTATTACAACCGGTTGCTGTTAAAATTACATCAGCAAGAGGAACAGCGTCGTCCATTTTCATCACAGGAAATCCCGCAAATGTAGCTTTTAGAGCAGCGATTGGATCAACTTCAGTCACAATTACTTTTGCCCCTAAACCCCTAGCTTTTAGCGCCATACCGCTACTACAATGACCGTATCCTCCAATAACACAAGTTTTTCCAGCGAAAAGAATATGCATTCCATATATTGCAGCGACAATTCCTTGACCAGTTCCTAACTCATTATCGAATTCATTTTTACATCGGGCATCATTTACTGAGAATAACGGAACTTTTAAATCTCCTGCAGCATCCATGGCCTCAAACCTATGTACTCCAGTTGTAGTTTCTTCTTGTGTTGCAATGATTGTTCCGTTTTCAATTAATTCTGGGAATTCTTTATGAGCGGTAACAATCATATCCGCACCATCATCTATTAGAATATTTGGTTTACCTTTTAAGCACTCTCTGATACACCAGTAAAATTCTTCAGCCGTATTACCGTGCCAAGCAAACACATGGACCCCTTCTTCTGCCAGTGCTGCTGCAACATCATCCTGTGTAGAGAGAGGGTTTGATCCGCTCATATACACTTCTGCTCCTGCTGCAATTAAAGTCCGGCATAAAATACCAGTCTCTTTTGTCACATGCAAGCATCCGGCGATAGTTATTCCCTTTAAAGGTTGTTCTTTTTCAAATCTTTTCCTTAAGATGACGTTTGTTACCGGCATCTTTCGACTGGCGATGTAAAGTGCTTCTCTACCTTTTTCCGCTAAACTTATATCTGCTACCTTATAATTTTCATTTCCCATAAAATTCACTTATATTCAATTTTATATTACAAAATAGTACAATAATCAATAAAAATTTATTGCATTTTTAACAAAATACTTATTAATATGTAATGAAATGTTAAATTTGTATGACCTTAATTAACTTTAATTGAAATTAATTTTTTTGGTTCATTGCAATGAAAACTATAAGTTCGATCTCAAAACAACTTTTAAACTTACTTTATGAGGATTCTATGGTATCGCAAAAAGAATTAGGGGTAAAATTAGGTTATACAAGGCAGAGTACATCAAAAATATTGAATAATTTGGAGAAATCGGGAATAATCTCAAAATTTTCGATTGTAGAAAATCCAAACGTCCAAGATTCGAGGATCTTCTTTGTGGCAATAAAAACGAACCCAGAGGAACCCGAAATTGTATCACAACTCGAGGAGATGTCGAGTATCAGATCTATCGATGGGATAATTGGGTTGAATTCTCTAATGGTAAAATTCTTTGTTAGAGACTCCATCGAATTTAATGATGTAATCAACCAATTGGATAGAATAATTGCAGGAACAAGATTCCAGCATTATAGAATAATCGAATGTATAAAAATTTTTAAAGATGCGGGAAAAATTTTAGAAAATAGTGGTAAAACCCAACATTTAGACGATTTAGACAGAACTATTCTAAAAACTTTGAACTCGTTTAAGACTAAATTTACTTACAACGGGATTTTCAAGGAATTGGAAACTATTGAAATTTCTCTGAATTATACTAGAATTCGGAAAAAGATAAAGATTTTACAAGATTCAGGAGTAATTCATTCATTTACAATTAAAATCTCTCCCAAATTTGTAGATTATACAGATTCCAGATTAAAATTTTACCTTCAAATAAAACCCAAAGATTTTTCGAAATACAATTCGATTGCACTGAATACATTAGCCCCTTTGGAAAATATTGTAGAAATCCATCGAACAGGGCAGGAATATGGATTATTAGCAGTAATACGAACAGAAAGTATTGCACAATACAGGATTTTTATCGAGGATCTGTATAAAAGCGGAAAAATTCAAGATAGCATTACTACACTTGTCATAGACGAAAAATTGCCCAGCACATTCAAACCTTTCAATTTACCATGAATAGAAAAAAAAAATTAAATTTTCCCTCAATTTTCTTCAAAATAAGAGGAGATTTTTGGCTCTAAGCTTCAAATTTAAACGAAAGTTTGACTTTGGCTCTAAAAAGTGCCACTTTTTGATCTTCGATTTTGGCATCTAACAAAATTACTTCTGCGATTCTCAAATCACGAAGAGTTTTTGACGCTTTTGCAACAATACTCTTTATCGCATCTTCCCAAGATTCTGGGGAGACACCGACAAGTTCTATAACTTTATATACTGATTCCGGCATTTTCGAAGCACCTTCTACTATCTGATAATTTTGTCCAAAATAACTGACATTATTTTTACCGTTTAAGTTACCTATAAATTATTCGAATAATTTTGAAAAATCAAGATGAAAAATCGAAAATTTTACTTTTTACCCCACCCACAAATAACTCATGGTATTATTTGAGATTCTCTCTGAAGATGGATTCCAAAGAAGATGTCGGACATCATTTGGAACAGCATCAAAACGAGTAAAAACGCCTATTTTGACTGTTCCACTGAATAAATTTTTACTTGGAGATGATGGGGGGGAATACATCAACTTAATCAAAAAATCCTCAAACATTATATTGCAGCAATATGATCCCGATTTAATAATCCCTGGTGATGTTTCTTCATTAAATATTTTGTCTGATATCAACATAAATTATTACGATCAAAAAGGATTACCAGAAAAATTCATCCAATTTGAACAAAATCAGAACAAAGAGGCCGGAATTCTAAATATTGCATCGAAAAATTGCCCTAATTCATATTTGAGTTCTACACAAATGAGGATAATGCTGAAAAATTTTCAAGAAGAATTGATCCAAGAAATAAAGAGTAAAGACACTAACGAGGAAAATTACAGCAATATCGGATTAGGGATTCAAATAAATTCAAATTATGACATTTTAAAGCAGATGGAATCAATAGCGGAGATAATTATCAATCCTGAAATTGTGAACCGTATAAAACTTCTCAAGTTAGGTGGTATTTTTGACAATCTAATGAATTTTAAGGAAATTATATATTCGATTTTATATTTAAAAGACAATATTCCCCCGGATATTTTATTAATGGCTTCCGGAAAGATAACTCCCTCGATATTCGCATTGATTTCATATTTGGGGTTTGATCTGATTGATAGCACTTATCTGTTATATGCAGGATTCTCAGATTTGTATTACACCGGAGAAGACTTGAAATGGGTAAAACATTTAAAAGATACAGACGATTTATGGTGTTCTTGTGATTCTTGCCAGAAATTAATCAGTTCGGGGAGTATTTCATATCCTGGCAGCGGTCTTGCTGTAAAAAATGTTGATAATAAATTAATTGCACTCCATAATTTGGAATATGGTCTCAATGAAATAAAGAAAATTAGAAAAAAAATAGAGACGGGCACATTAAGAGCTTATCTGGAAAAAAGATGCTCGGATTCAACGTTTTTGATTTCGTCTCTTAGATATATCGATTCCATTAAGCCAAATCCTATATCTGCAGTTCAACGCTTGAATAAGAAATCAAAATTATTGTGTGTAGACTCACTTAGTTATAAAGAACCTCAGGTCGTTCGGTTTAAAAATCGTGTTGATACGAATTATTTTCCCGATCCTAATATTAAACTATGCGTGTTGCTGCCGTGCAGTATGAGAAAACCCTACAGTAAGTCTAGATCTCACAGGAAATTTATAAAAACAATAAAATCGGCAGCAGGAAACGATTATGGGAGAATTTCACAAATAATAATTACTTCACCTCTTGGATTAGTGCCTAGAGAACTGGAAGAGGTATATCCCGCTGCACACTATGATATTTCTGTAACAGGCACTTGGGATGCCGAGGAGATTCAATTAACTGCACAGTCGATTGCTTCATTTATTCAAAAATTACCCGAAGAAGTACCTATAATTGCCCGTTTATCAGAAGGTTATCTTGCTGCATTTAAAATGGCTCAAAAAATCGTTAATAATGAACGTCCATATTATATCGCCGCTGATTTGGATGAATTGAAAGAAATGATAATTGGACAACTTGATCTAATTAATTCACATGGCGATAATCTCACAGATAATAAGAAAAACCATGATTTGTTATCAAATGAAGAACAACTCATTCGATCAATTGCAGATTATCAATTCGGTCCAGGTTCGGGCAAAAAATTAATCGGAACAACTGCAAGGTTCATTTATTCAAGAAATGAGAAATACAGGGAAATTTTTGGATTTGAAAGTTATGGAAAGATAAGTTTAGGTAAGTTTTCACGCGACAACGGCCAAATTAAATTGAGTCTTTTGGGAGGAGAGCGCCTGGCATCTAATACAAGTAATTTTTTGATTTTAAACGCTGAAATCACTGGATCGACAATTTTCAAACCCGCTGTGGGAAAATTAGATGAAAATTTAGTTTCTGGAGATGAAGTTATCATCCTAGATTCATCAGAAAATTATTTTGGTGTGGGTCAGATGGTAGTTAACGCAAAAACTGCCTTGAAATTAAGGAGAGGCGCAGTCGTAAAAATTCGTAAAAAGAAAAAAAAACAGCAACTATAGAGGATCTGAGGATGAGACAATGACAGAGATAAATCAATATTATTTAGATCTTAAAGAAGAAATCCGTTTACAAATGAAGGATTTAAGATTTGCATCAATTAATAAAACTGAAAAAAAAAAACGATTAAACCCTGATCGCCCGATTTCTTCATGGATTAAAGAAGATAGGTTAAGAAATGGAATCGGCTATGAATTTGTGGTTATTCTTAGAACAAAAGGCTGTAGTTGGGCCCGATCGAGTTCAGGAGGATGTACAATGTGTGGTTATATTAATGATTGTTCCCCTGACATTGGTCAAGATAATTTATATTCTCAATTTGAATCCGCAATTGAAAAAAATTCAAAAAAAATTGAAGAAATCAGAGAAAATAATTCAGATTTGCTTCTAAAAATATTTACCTCTGGAAGTTTTTTTGATGATGCAGAAGTTTCTCCTGAGACCAGAAAAAAAATCCTTAAAAAAACGGCTGAAATTGAAACTATTAAAGAATTACTCGTAGAAACTAGACCTGATTTTGTATCGGAAGACAAACTTCTCGAGGCGAAAAATCACCTGGGGGATAAACCATTGGAACTGGGAATTGGTATGGAATCCTCGAACAAATTTGTTCGTGAAATTCTAATAAATAAGGGTTTTTCAATGCAGAAAATAAAGCAAGCCATAAAAGTTGCACACGGATGCGGAGTAAAAATTAAAACCTATCTTTTATTAAAACCTCCTTTTCTTTCAGAGAAAAGTGCGATAAGGGATGCCGTAAGTTCCATAAAAAAAGCTGTTGAAATTGGGGCAGATACAATTTCATTGAACCCCGTTAATATTCAAAAGTACACTGTAACTGATAGATTATATTATAAAAAGCTGTATAGACCCCCATGGATTTATTCCGTAATAGAAGTATTTCGTCAGGCTTTAAAGCCAGAAGATCTAAAAAACACTCTGATTTTATGTGATCCCTCTTCTGCGGGGAGAGAAAGAGGAGTTC
>SDBS01004818.1_pt1 | contig 13222 bp, 11 predicted proteins | sample 2277091 | NCBI WGS metagenome assembly SDBS01 (sample SAMN10404972, study PRJNA504765) | marine sediment metagenome | isolation source: marine sediment core GS10_PC15, 163 cmbsf | place: Arctic Ocean: Southern Knipovich Ridge | collected 2010 | reverse complement strand
GGCTCAGACGTCTGAAAAACAGGGAATGCTGAGCGCTGCGTGCAGTTTGGTGGGTGCCGGTTTTTCTTATTTGTTGAAGCCGCTAAAATAGTTCGTTGATCAGCTGATCGCGACGCATACCAGGTTTAACTTCAAGGCCCATGGCGGCGTAGAATCGTTCATCGTACTCACGTGTTTGTACCACCACCGGCATGGCTACGGCGTGACCAAACAGGAGGACCTGCTTTTTGCTATCCAGGCATGCCAGGACTGAGCGTAGTTGCGGGGCATTGTTCACGCCGGTTAGGACCGCTTGCAGATCTTTTTCATCGTTTAGTTGGGCGACAATTTTGGTGCCAATTTGAGAACAAACTTCCGGATCGATGCCGGAGGGGCGCTGGTCAACAACCAAGAGGCAGACGTAGTATTTGCGCATCTCACGGGCAATGGTACCAAAAATTGTTTGGCGAGCGGCCTGTGGATTGAGGAATTTGTGGGCCTCCTCGATGGTGATCATGAGCTGGCGCGGTTCGTCTTCCGGTTTGTGTGATCCCAGGAACCGTTCAGTTTTTGCAACGTACGCAGCATGAATACGGCGGCTGATGATGTTGGCAACCAGGAGGTAACAGAAGCTCGAGGTGTAGTTGCCGAATTCAACAACAACTGAAATGCCGCGATCCAGGTATTCAATCATCTGATCGATCACCGAGCTGCTGCGCTTGGCGCCTCCTGCTTCGGCAACAAAAAATGGGAAGCGTTCGATGCGTTTGAGTTTGCGATAGAGTGCGGCGATTGATTCAGGATGTGCGCCAATCTGTGCGGCGAACTCCTTGGCATCCTCGCCTTGGGTCAGCAGCGCGTACAACCAGTCTCGTTTGTGGCGGGCGGCGATCAGGTAGGCGGCCTCCAGTGCGGTGGCGTGCAAATTGAGTTCGCTTTGCAGGCTGATGATATCTTCAACGCTGATGGCGTGGTATGGAATGCGTACTTCAACATCGGGAGAGCCGCCGCGTCGGCGCGTTGATGCTGGATCAAGCGAAAAAATGGCAACTTTGCTAGGGAACAATGTTTTGAGTCCTTTGACGAATCCTTTGTTTGAACCTTCTTGGCGTGGTTGCAGGCCTTATTCGATGTGTATGTAAAAAATCAGATTGGCCGCTTTGTCCTGTGTGAGCAGGCCGTGGAGTACGAGGCGCGTCAAAAATGTTTTGCCGGTTCCGGTCTTGCCAAAGATGCCGTTACTCCGTTCGATCAGACGCTCCAAATTTAGACAAATCGGAGTTTCCATGTCCACTGGGTTGCCGATGGTAAAATATCGCCGTGAGGGGTGTGCCTCGTCGCCAAAAATGAGTGCAATGTCTTTGCTCGTTGCCTCCAATACCGACGCAAAATGTGGTGGAATCGTTTTGACCGGCATAACCCGTTGCTGTTCATCGAGCATGAGCATGGGCCGTAGTTGTGCGGTGGCGTACATGCTGCGTTCTTTGAGTACCTGGGTGAGCAGTGGTTCATTGGCGGTCGGTGGAAACTGCAAAATATCTGGGTGCGAAACGTGAAGTGTCAGATCAGTTACGAGTGAAAAAAAGCGGTGCTTTGCGCCCTGAATGCACACAAATTTGCCGGCACGAATACCTTCGTAATCGGTGTGCGGGTCAAGGCGAAGTAAAAACCCTTCGCTGAGTGAGCCAGAAATTATGTGACCAAGTTTTGTTCGCATAGCCTATGCGTCGAGCAGAAGGGTGGCGGTGGTGCGGGTTATGTGTACAATCCCACCAGAAGCTTCAATGATTTCTTGCCTGCCGCTTTTGAGCATGCAGGTGACCGGCTTGCCCGGTGCGAGAATGAGCAGAACTGGTGCGTGTCCCGGCTGAATGACAAAGTTGCCGTCGGGCGTGTCAACTTCCAGCCAGGCAATCTCTTTGGTTTCGCGTGCTGTTGGGCTCATGACGATCAAATTCACAACGTTAACTTTCTGCTTGAAGTTCTTTGGCCTTTTTCTCTGCCTCTTCAAGATCGCCAACCATGTAGAAAGCTTGTTCCGGCAGATGATCGAATGCGCCAGCCAACAGTTGTTCAAAATCATTGACCGTTGTTTCACGGGGTACGTAGCGCCCTTCAAGACCACTGGCAAATTCAGCCGTGAACAGTGGCTGTGTCAGGAATTTTTGTATACGCTTGGCGCGCTTGACCAAGATCTGGTCCTCTTCAGAAAGCTCGTCCATACCCAAAATTGCAATGATGTCCTGCAGCTCTTTGTAGCGCTGCAGAATATTTTGCACACTGCGTGCCACCTGGTACTGTCGTTCGCCAACCATGTCTGGCTCAAGTCCGCGCGAAGTTGAAGCGAGTGGATCAATTGCCGGATAAAGTCCTAATTCAACAAGCTTGCGTGAAAGTACCGTGCTTGCATCCAGGTGCAAGAATGTGGTTGCCGGTGCCGGGTCGGTGATGTCATCTGCTGGTACGTAGACCGCCTGAATTGAGGTGATTGATCCGTTGATGGTGTTGGCGATGCGTTCTTGGAAAGCACCCATTTCTGAAGCGAGCGTTGGCTGGTAGCCAACGGCCGACGGCATGCGTCCGAGCAGCGCCGAAACTTCTGAGCCAGCCTGAACAAACCGAAAAATATTGTCGACAAACAGGAGCACATCTTTTTTTTCACGATCGCGGAAATACTCAGCCATGGTCAGGCCGGTCATGCCCACGCGTAAACGAGCGCCAGGCATCTCGCCCATTTGGCCAAAAACGAGGGCAGTCTTGTCTAGCACACCTGATTCTTTCATCTCAAGCCAAAGCTCGTTGCCTTCACGGGTACGTTCACCGATGCCGGTGAACACTGAAACACCACCGTGTTCGATTGCGATATTTCTGATCAGTTCCATCACGAGGATGGTTTTCCCAACGCCGGCGCCACCGAATAGGCCAATCTTCGATCCCTTGATGTAGGGGCAGAGCAGATCGATGATCTTGATGCCGGTCTCTTGAATTTCATTGCTGATTTTTTGCTCAACGAGTTTGGGGGGGTTGCGATGAATAACCCACTGTTCTTTCGTTTTGACGGCTGCACCTTCGTCGATTGGATCGCCCAGCACATTGAACACTCGGCCAAGCACCTCTGGGCCAACCGGCACAGTGATGGGGGCGCCGCTGTCAGTTACTGGCAGCCCACGTCGAATGCCAAGCAGGCTTTCCAGGGCAATACAACGTACCACGCTATCGCCCAGCTGTTGCGCTACTTCAACGTCTGCATGACGCTTTGGTGAGTCGCCGTTCGCAGGAATGGCGATTCGCAGTTTGTTCAGAATGTTTGGGGCCGATTCACGAGGAAACTGGACATCAACTACTGTGCCACTGACGCGCAGTACTGAGCCGGTCGCCGTCTGTTTCTTCGTGGCTTGATTCATATGTGCCGGATCCTTGTGCTAGCAGGGGCAAGAATGATCTTCTCCTGAGGCTAATTCATTGCATTGTCTCTGTAAAGGCTTGGGGCCTGTTTTGTGCTGATCATTGCGCTGTGTACCGCCGCTTTGGTACGTTAAAACTAATGGGGACCAGAATTTTTAGGGGGGATCATGAGGAAATTATTCCTACTGTTCGTATGCGTTTGTTACGCAGGTTTGTTTGTGCTGCAGGCAAGAGCCGCTAAGTCAGTCACCAAAAAGGGCTACTGTTTTTGCCCGGATGACATCAAGAACTCGGGGCCAGTTAAGATTTTTAATCAGACCGAACAGCCCATTGCGATACAGGTGTTTACTGGCGGCTCTACAGAACCGTTCATAGAAGTGAAGAAGCTTGCGAAAGGTTTTTGCGTGTGCGTGGCCGTTGGTACTGCAAGTGGAACCCCCAACGAGATCGATAAGTTAATTGTTGCCTATGACGGTCGCGAGTACACGTTTGCCGATCAGACGGTGCTGAATCACTACCAGCCGAAATACTTGGAGAATTTTAAAAAAGCCAAACGAGGAGCCCGGAGCGCAAAGTTTAAAGATGATCTACCCGAGCGTAAATTTATTGTGCTTGACCTGCACGATGGTAATCCACCACCCGAGGCACGGGATGCGAATTGGGAAACCATGAAAAATCGGCTGTCTACGGAGGGCATCAATATTACCGGAGACCAGCTGGCGCTTGTGAATTATCACCAATTTGTTTTTGAACCGTCGGCGCGTATTCAGGTACTGCCGATCAGCTAGCCAAACAGTGCTTGCCACAAAACCTTGCCGTTTTTTGCGCTTAACAGCGAACCAGAGTTTTGGTGTGTTGGGTGCCAGTCTTGTCGCGTTGTTTCGGCAAGTTCTTGCATGAGATCAAAGAATTCTTTCCCGTAGCTGACGGTGTGCAGTGAGGCTTCTTCATTTTCAGGACGCAGCGTTAGCGTCAGCGTTGCGCCATCCGTGCCGATGTGCAGTTCAGCCTGCCCCGGTAATTCGAGCGTTTGCAATGTTGTTTGCGCGAGCAGCGGTGTGAGGATGACGAGCGGTAGTGGCCAGAGCCAATCAAAAATTGTGTTTGAGTTTCCCATGAACCACATGTTGCGGTGGTCTACCAGATGTTTGCTGCCGTTTGCCATCAGACGGATATCGTGCACCTGTTGTGGCGCGGGCTGGTCAGTGTCGGTGGCGTACCAATCGCCGAAGCGCTTTTTGCAGGCGCGCTCGGGAGTAGAAAAAACGTCAGTTCCCTGGATCCAGTCGCCATCCGAATAAAATGAAACCACGCGGCCAAAAATGTCAGCACGCGCGTGGTAGGCAGTGCTGCGGTGAACTGGGGTGCCCCAAAGGATCAGTGAGTCAATGTGCAATCCGCGTTTTCGCTCTTTTTCTGCTTGTGCAAGCCACAGGGCGACATTGCCCCCGTGACTGTGTGTGACGATGGTGATGTGTGGCGGTACAGCGAACTTTGCGCGTTCATCACACAGGGCATCGTACAATTTGAATCCCTCTTCTTTACGGCTGCCGTTTGACATGAGGCCGAGCCAACCGAACGTGTAGTAACGATTTTTTGGTGCCGTTGCATCGGCCAGGTGTGCCACGGCATCGTATGCGGGAATGATGAATGCAATTCCACGCGTATGCTCTGCAAGCTCTTGATCGGTCAGCTGTTCGATTGGCTTGAGCCCGTAATCTTGAATTGTTTGGTCTTCGTAGGTCAGTGGATTGTCACGTATTTTGGCGATGCGCTGGCGGTATGTATGGCTGACGGTGTTGACGCTATCAGAAAGGGTGTCGACCGGATTGAGCAGGCCAAGTTCTGGATGAATGGTTCCGTGAATAAAAATAACTATTCGTTCAGGTATCGGTTGTGGACAATGCCAAAACCAGTAGCTACCAAGGACTATCATCGCAGCCAGACTGAACAAGCCTGCAGCGAATGGAAGAAGTCGACGAGATGTTTTGCTGTTTTGAGTCATTACGCCCTCCCAATCGTTTGTATCTTTTTATCCTTCTAAGGATACCGCTTTTTGTTGTGCTCACAATGTTTGCGGTAGAACTTTTTTTCTTGACGTGCGGCGATCGTTCCAGTATTCCTGTGGGCGACTGTTTAATCTTTTTTTCTGAGAAAGGAATGATGTGAGGCAATTGAGGTGCTCTGTTTTGTTTGTGTTGGTTGTGGCTAGCGGTCTGGAACTGATTGCACGATCCTACCAACCAACGGCGATTGATCCGCAAGTGCGTGAAGATTATCGCAAGTACTCGGTGCAGTATGCGCTTGAACATGCGCAGGAATACGTGCGCGGAAGGTACGGGTACGCGCATTTGGATGGTGAGGTAAAAGCAGAAATTGTTGCGAATGTGAATATGCTTGTCCAAAGTGCTGACACGGCAGCAGCATTGCAAAATCTTGCACCGGAAGTTGAAAGAATGGTGTGTGGTATCTGCGATGATTACTATGGCGGTTATGTCGTACAGCCGCAGTACACTGAGCCTGCGCAGTACACTGAGCCTGCTACAACACAGACGCTGCACGGCACACAACAGCTGGAACTTGACTGCAGAAACTATGCAAAACCGTTGTTGAAACATTACTTCAAAGAAATGCTGGGCCTTGATCTGGGCATCGACGAAATTCTCAGAACATGGAGCTTCACGCGGGAATGGGGCAGTTTGAATATGCATATTTCGACCTATGCGCGGCAAGCTGGATATGCAAAAGAGACAAAGAAATTTGTTGAAACCGAGGTAAAGGAAGCAATCAAATCGTACGCACGGCGCTTGCGCAACCCGCGGGACGTTATTTCTGCGAGTGTTGTTGTTCACTCGTCACATCTGATGCCGTTCATCAGAGCAGTAGTGCGTGGCAAGTTGCAATATGCGTATGGTTGTCCCGTTGATCCAAATACCTGTTCAGGAAGGCTTGGCTCACTCGAGCAGCGGGTTTTCCGTAAAATTTGCGAGTCTGTTGAACGCAAACAGCACCAGCTTGGTCATGATCAGTATGCAACCTACTCGGCGGTCGAGCTTCTTGATCTCATTGAAGACGAAACGTATGAACTGTACCAAGCCATGGTGCCGTGGTGGTGGCCGTTCTGCTAAGACGTACGTACGTGCAAAATTTAATTGTTCAGGACATCCATCATCGCAGTTGGTGGGGGTGTTCGAGCAGTGCCAGCGCGAAGCGCCTACGTAGAAGCGCGTATGCTCCGTCTCATTCTAAAAATTTCCTCCTAGAGCGGTGATTGGTGTCTTTAAAATGTGAAAAAAAATTTGACAGTTCAATTTCTTGACAGCCAAAAATCGGGGTGCTAGGATGTGCCCTGAACCTAAATTTTTAATGAGCTTACAAAGTCCCTGAACGAACGATGCCTTAGGGCATTGTTCAACCCCCCTAACCCTTCAGCTTAGTTCTTAAGTTGAAGGGTTTTTTTATGGGATCAATGTTGGGGTGATGAAAATCATCAGTTCGTTTTCGGTTTCAAGTTTGCGGCTGCTGCGGAACATGCAGCCGATGATGGGCAGTCGATGTAGGATTGGTACACGGCTTTTGCAATGATCATTTTTTTTGAGCATGAGGCCGGCAATGACGGTTGTCTGACCATTGCGCAGCAGAACGCGGTTTTTGGTGCGGATGGTAGTGATAACAGGTGGATTTTTTGCATTGAACGGTTCTTGAGTTGATGAATCTTCCACAAGGATATCGAGTAGCACCGATTGATTGTCCGGGCTGACGAATGGAACCACGTGCAGCATGGTCCCTACGTCTTTGAAGTTTACTGTTTCGACATTGCGCACCTTGCCCTCAACCACATCTTCAACGAATGTGGTGATGGGGATGCTTTGACCAATCAGGATTTCCGCTGACTCGCCATGGTTGGTGAGGACGGATGGTTTGAGCAGGATCTTGACCGTATTGTCCGTCTCAGCAGCATTGAGGACAAAATTCAGACGTCGCTTGTTCAAATCAGTACCGCCGAATACAAAGGGAATGTTGATTGGATTAGCGCCCTTGGTGAACAGATGGAAAGCAAAATTTTCTGGTGAAACGCCCGCTTCGGGCGTGGGGAAATCGGTCAGTTCGCCGCCAAGGCCGATGAAATCAAAAGAGGGGTTTGCCGATGCCTGCCTGTTGTAGATGCCGGACCAGTTGAAACCAAGATTTTTCTCATACGTTTTATTTGTTACAGCAACAACGGCGTCAATGCGCACGCGTGGGGTATCTTGATCTATCTCATGCAGAAAACTGGCGAACTCGTCGAGCAGATAGGCAGGGGCACGAGCAAAAATTTTTTTGTGTGTGCTGTCGATGGCAAGATACGTATGTTGGGTTGAAGCATCCGCACTGAGTGATGTCCAAAATTGTTCCACACGCGCTTGCAGCGCTTCATCACAGGCGATGTGATTGATGCAAAATGACCGGGAGATCAGTCGTGCAGGTTCATCGTAGCGTTGTAATCGACATGCCATGTCGGTCGGGACCACATGCCACGTGTCAAAACGCTTGACGAGTGCGAGAGGCGGGCAATGCTGTGTGCACAGCACGCGCAAGATTTGGCCCGGTGTCCGTTCAGTGAATGAGAGATTGCCAACGTTGCCGGCCACGGCCGAATCGATCACAAAATCAATACCCGCGTTGCGCCCGATCAGTTCGATTACTTCGTGCATGGCGCAGGGATTGGTGTGGAGCGTGATGGGAGCTTCGTTCAATTCAGGCGCATCAAATTCAGTGAAGGCAATCGAGCGACTTGCATCATCACCAGCAGCGACCATGATGCCGTGTGTTGGCATGGGAATGTCACTGGCGGTTATGGGTGAAGGGCATGCTTTTTGTTGAGCAACAATATTGCTGTAGAAGGGCGGTATCGTATCTCGCAATTCAGGCGTGGTGGCAGGAATGAACAGCTCGTCGCCATAACTTGTTGTGCAGCTGATGAGTGTAAACACGAATGCGATGCGAAAAAACGTGGCGGTAGATCTGGCTGGCACGGTGCATTGTTTCCCACGCTAGCGGATGTCGATACTCTCATTTCCTTTTTTGATTGTAACCTGCTCACGTTCTATTGCAATGACCGTTGAACCATCGGGCAGCGTTGTTCCCTCCCAAACGATGAGCGATTTGCCCTGATATTTCATGGAAGCGCAGTGGTCTTTTTGTTTGCTTGTGTGCACAGTGCCAACAAGTTCGTAGGGGCGCGTTGTGTTTTGCGCTGAATTCCCGCTTGCACCTGTGGGCCACGAGAACGGATCGCGTTCTGATCGCACGTGTGCACTGATCAGGCAGCTAGTGATGAGTGTTGGCAACAAGAACTTCATGGTTAATTGTTTCTCGGGTCAGGAGGCAGTCCGCTTTGACCGTGTCCTTGAAGAGCTGCTCGATGTTGACCTCGGAACCACATATGCTTGTACGCTTTTCGGCAAGGAGGTCAAAGAACTGCGTAACCTGAGCATTCGGTCCAACGAAGGTTGCACGCATACTTTCTTGTATGTTTGTTCCCTTGCGTTGCGGCTTGTTGGGATGCAATGCACGAATTTCAAGATTTGCGTCTTTTGCGGCATTGGTGATCAGGTCTAGCAGAGATGCGGGAGGTTCTTTTTGACCCTGGACATTTTTATTTTTGAGTTCCTGTTTTATCTGCTTTGCGAGCTCCCCGCATGAACAGTGCAATTGCGCCATGCGTTTTGCCAATTCATTGTCCTGCGTGAGTTTTTGCTGACAATCGCCAATTTGTTGCATCGCAGATGCGTGGTGGCAGAAAAACCAAATGCCGATGAAAGAGCAGGTAACAAGTGCGGTGCCACCGTAGCGCTGCCACGGTGTGAGTGGTTGCACAAAGCGATAAAGTTTGTTGCTACGCGCAGTAAAAAAATCATTCATCAGAAATCATGCTTAGTCCACTGCATAGGATCTATCGCAATGTTACCGATGCGCATCTCCCAATGCAAGTGATAGCCTCGTGCGTAGCCCGATTTGCCTAATTTTCCAACAGGCTTGCCTTGCTGAATTTCATCGCCAACGTTGATGTCAGCAAAGCTATCCAGGTGGAAGAACATGGAAAATATGCCGTAACCATGATCGATGACTACCGTTCTGCCACTGTTGTATTCATAATCTTTCTTGAGAACTACGATGCCACTCTGCGGTGCCCAGACCACCGTTTTTGGCGGTGCCATCACGTCGAGCGCTTTGTGCGCGTAGCGGCCCTTTTCTTGTGTGGTACGCACGGTGCCAAATTCGGTGGTTATGCCGGCAATGTCAACCGGCGTGTAGAAAGCGCCGCGCCAGAGCTTTTTCTGCGGCGATTGCGCAAGTAGGTTCAGCAGATCTGCTTCCAGCTCCTTCTGCGATTGCAGGTGTAGATTTTCTTGCTGTTCATCTTTTTGTGCAATATTCAGCTGCTGTTTTTTGAATGGAAACTGCATGATCTGGAATTTGTTTTCTAGCGTTGCGGTGTTGCCCACATTGTCTTTGATTTTTACCGTGAACAAATACTCGTTTGGCGGCTCTTCACAGGCGATTGGAACAAAGCATTCGTAGACCTGTGAGCGAGGTGACTCAGGGAAGCACGGATAGCTGTTTGAAAGGAGATTAATTGTTGCCGACTCAATTTCTTTGTTTACCTGAAATTGAACGTGCAGCGTGCGCCCTTGGAAAATTTTGATCACGCCGGTTGGGCGTACGATTGCTGCTTGCAACGGCGTGTTGTCGACGGTGAATTGATAGTCACGCTGGGCGCGCTGACGGTTGTACGTTCCGTCGGTGAGTTGTACGCGTAATGTGTGTGCACCATTGTTGAGTGTTTGTGTGGGGATACTGAACGGGTGTTCCACGAGCGCTTTGCTGACCGCGTGTCCTTCAACGAGTGGTGTGCTATCGAGCCACATTGAGGCACTGGCTATTTTGTAGTCGTGCGTACCGTGTAGAACGCAGGCGATGTCACCGGCGTAGCAGCCACCTTCTTGCAAACCGACCAGTTCAATGACCGGTACGACGATGGTGCAGAAGTAGCGGTAGGTGGTGTAACCAATCCAGCTACCCACGGCAAGTACAATCAGCAAACCAATGCGCTTGAGATGATGTAACACAGAAAATCCTTTTTCAGATAATGATGTGTAGATTAAACGAAGAGGTGAGACTAATATAATTCGATTTGCTGATCAGGTAAACGGGCATAAAAAAGGCCTACGTTTTGTAGGCCCTTTTATTATTCCGTTGAGTTGGTTAGTGGCGCTATTAATATGTTAGCATTCTTTTTGTTGGCCGTCTTTTTGCTGACGGTGCTCCTGACGCTGGCCCCGGTGGTCGTTTACGTACGCCGGCTCGTTTGGGAGGTGCGGGTGCAAAACTCGGTGCCGTTTCTACGCGCACAACACTCGGTGGTGCCGTTTCTACGAGCGCACGTGACAGTGGTGTTGCTTCTTTTGATTTAAAACTTCTCCGTTCGAGGTTGAGAATTCTACTAATGATGCCCGGGTACTCAGCCTGCTTGAAAATGACAAACGTGTTGAGATCGTACTGCCGGGTTGGATTGCCGGTGGAAAGCATGGCAAAGCTTTTATCCTTATTCTGCTCCTGGCGCAAAAAATACTTGCAATGGTACAGCGGCTGATAGTCCATGCCAGACGGAAGTGGTTTGATAGCATACGCGTCTATTTTCTTGTGCTTGTCTGTTTGGTTGTTGTAGTCCTCGATGTCTTCAAGGAGAGGCCGCGCGTTTTTGTCGTACAGGGAGCTATAATCGAATCGCCAAACAATTTTTACACCACGCTCTGCGGCTTTGATCATGCTGCCGATCAGATCTCGCTCACTAATTTTGGGGAAGCCGATGAAACAAATGCTGTTATCAGGAGACCGGTCAATGCGCAGTGCAACGCTTTGGTTGAACCCTGTTTGAGCGCTGGTAAACACTACGCTTTTTTGTGGTGTTTGCTTCATCGGGGATGGTGTCTTCGGTGGTTGCAGGAGTGCAGCTAGTGGTTGCGGAGATGCTGAAAGCTGGCCGTTGATGAACGGCGTTGTGTACGGAACAACTGCGTTGATAAATCGTGCGTATTGATCTAGCATTTGCCAGTTGTCGTATTCGATAAGTCCCAACTCGTGATTGGGTGTTTTACCTTGTGCGTTGCGCTCCCCTGCTTTGGTTGCGTTGGCAGTGGTGTTCCAGCAGATTGGTGGCTTTTTGGAAGAGATCATAACGCCAATGTGCCCATGTAACTTGATTCTTCGGCCATACTTATCTATGAAGGAACCGTCTGCATTGAAGATACTGAGATCAACACCCGGCATTTTCGAAAGGTCCCCAAGTGCCCGGAGCTGAAGCTTCCACGTGAGTGCCAGTGAGTTGTAGTCGGTGATGATCTGGCACGAGGCATCAGGATTATTTTGCTTGAAGGCGCTGATGGCGCCGACAAACTGATCACTGGTGAGCGTGAATACTGCCACGCGTAGCGCCCTGGCATTTTCTGCCCTTCGAATGATTTCATAAATATCCGAGCAGCTGTCGGGGATCCAATACCGGCGCGGTTGCGTCTGTGGCGGTTCTGCCGGTGCCTTCCCTTTCCCCGTTGAGACTGCCAGTGGCTGCATTGCGCAGACTGGTGGCATTGCGCAGAGCGCAGCAAAGGCCCATGCGAGCACCGATATGATTTTTTGTGATTTCACGAACTTCCCCCCCCAGGAATTAGCGCGCCTGATACTATTTCAGTATAGCCTATCGTGACATTGTGCGTCTAGCATGGTAGCGATATACTCAAAACTATGGATAGTACAGCAATTTGCTCATTCCCAGCTTCGGCTGGGGTATATCTGTTCAAGGACGCCAGGGGCGCACCGATCTACATTGGTAAGGCAAAATCGCTTAGAATCCGTGTGGCGTCCTATTTCCGCACCGATCGGGCTGATTGGAAGGTGCGAGCAATGCTGGCCGAGGCTGCTGATGTGAGCTACGTGGCGACCAAGACGGAGCATGAAGCATTGGCTCTCGAGGCACAGCTGGTCAATCAGCACCAGCCGAAATTCAACGTGCTACTCAAGGGTGGCCAGCCGTTCGTCTACCTGCTTTTTACCACACCAACCAAGAAAAAGTCGTTTTCTGAGTTGAAGGTGGTGCGCAATCGGCGGCAAAAGGGGACGCATTTTGGTCCTTTCCTGAACAAGCAGCAGGCACGGCGAGTGTATGCCTATCTGATCAAAACGTTCCGGCTGCATCGCTGCACCAAGAGCATTGCCAATGGCTGTCTGCAGTACCATCTGGGTATCTGTGCCGGGAGCTGTCTGCCCGATTTTGATGAGCAGGGCTACGCGGTACGCATCAAGCTTGCCCAGCAGGCATTGCGCAGCAACCACCAGGCATACTTGAAGACCATTCAGGAGCAGGTCAAAATCTACAGCGATCAGCTGGCATTCGAAAAAGCACGACAATTGGCAGGCTATGCCGAAAATCTTGAGTCTATCTTTGCCGCAATTGCAGCCAAGTATCGTGATGAGCGGTATGCGCCGGCGGTCAACTTTGTGACGCAGGAGCAGACGCGCAAGGCGTACGATCCACGGATGGCGGTTGAGCAGTTGCAGGATCTGCTGAAACTTGAGCGAATGCCGACTTCAATTGATTGTTTTGATGTGTCCCATTTTCAGGGAAGTAGCATTGTTGGCTCCTGTGTGCGCTTTGTCAACGGCATGCCTGACACGCGCTACTGTCGACGTTTCCGCATCAAAACGCTCGATGGGCAAGATGACTACGCAGCGCTGCACGAGATTGTCAGCCGTCGTTACAAGTCAGCGCATGATTGGCCGGATCTCATTCTCATTGATG
>SDBS01004817.1_pt1 | contig 13225 bp, 12 predicted proteins | sample 2277091 | NCBI WGS metagenome assembly SDBS01 (sample SAMN10404972, study PRJNA504765) | marine sediment metagenome | isolation source: marine sediment core GS10_PC15, 163 cmbsf | place: Arctic Ocean: Southern Knipovich Ridge | collected 2010 | reverse complement strand
GTTGCTAAAGTTAATGCTGAAATACCATTCATAATACCTTTATTATGCGTTGTTGCTCGAAAAGGATCAGCTAAAGCGAATTCATACGCGTTTAATATACCTTCTACAACTTCTTGTCCTCCTAACATCTCTTTATCAAAGGTTGCTCTACTCCTAGCCAAACGGTGGATTGCTAAATTAGAAACGATCCGGAGATATATTTTTCCTCCACATATTTCTTCTATCTTAGGACTAATAGCTTCAGCCATTGTATTTACCACATTTGCACCCATTGCGTCAAGAACGTTAACTAAAAGGTGAAGAATTATCATCTTCCCTTTATTAGTTTGAATTTCTCTAATCTCAATATCCTTTGCACCACCTCCTAACTTATTGAGTAAAGGATCTTGCTCATTTGCTATTTTTAAAAGTAAATCTTTACTCCTTTCAATAGATTCTTTTGCAACCTCAATATCTTTTAATTGAGTGATTTGAATTTGAGAAATCATAACTGGTTCTACTTCATCCGAATGAAAACCACCATGTTTTCGAGCCATTTTTGCGGCATTTGAGGCAGCCGCCACTACTGAGGGTTCTTCAATAACCATAGGGATGATAAAATCCTTATCATTAATCTTGAAATTGAACGCAAGACCAAGTGGTAGCTGATAGGTTCCTACCACATTTTCTATTAATGTATCAATCTGGGCAGGTTTAAAATATCCAAGAGTGCTTAGTAGTTTCAATTCTTCTTCATTTAAATCCACAAAATCGGCCAATAATTTTTGACGTTCTTCTATTGATAATTTATAAAACCCAGAAATATCTGAACGAAATTCTTTCATTTTCTTTTTATAAATTTGAAATTTTTTAAAATTTAATAAAGTTTTTTAAAAATTATTTTGTTTGGCTTTATCTTTTAGGTATTCTGGCTACGTAAAAGATGGAATATAATTAATAAATGTGGTGATTTGGGAGATTAATATAGATGGGTGTCCAATTTAGAAGCCCTCTAGCAGAAGGGTTTTCCTCATTCTCAGTTACTACTCGTCTAATCTCATATTCTAAAGAATTGCCTTTGCGAACATTTCCAGCGACTCGTACTAAACCTTTTTTTAAATAACCAAGCCCAACGCCATTACTATAAAAAGTTGGTTCGCTCTCCAATTTTGCGAAAAGTGGGAAGAATCTTTGCTGATATCCAGTGTGACCTTTAGGACAGTGATTTAATCCTTTAATATTTGGTATGATACAACCTTCATCACAGAAATAAAGATTAAAACCCCTATCATTATTCTGCTCGTGCTCACTAATTCGACCTATTAAAACATGGGGCATTGCAGACCCTTCTTTAATCAATTCATATTCCATGATACTTTTCTTTGATTTTAAATGGATGAAGTCGTTTATCGTTGGCCCTTTCTGTACAATTTCGTTAAATCTATTTTGAACCTTTAAAAGACCGGAAATACATGTAGCTCCAGAGCCATAGGAACCAAAATACATAACATCATTAACACGAGCGTGATTTTCCAAAAGAAATGCTATCTGAGCCCATACAGATGCATTGTAGATATTTCCAAAATGCATTGGTACTCTAAGTTGAGGAAGTACTCTTGCTTTTACTTTAGTATTAACCCAATTTGATAGTTTCTCTAAAGTTGATGATGAATATCCTTTTTCATTTAACTTTAAATAAATATATTCAGGTAATACTGTTACATCGTGTAGGAAAGAATCTAATTTCTTTAATATTGATGATCTAATTTGTTTTGGATCGAATTTCGGTAAATCATTTATATGCTTAACCCAACGTTTTTGAATTATTTGTTGCAATGCCTTTAAGGGAAGCTTTGAATAAGGCGCGTGAAATGTATAAAAGTCAGCATGAAAATCTCCAATATTTTTTATTAAATCATCGTATGCTTTCAATTGGAAGTCAACATAAGTAGCTTGAGAATATTTACCAAAAGCTCTTGCATTTTTATCATTTGGAGGTCTAAAAAAGTCATTGACATTTCCAGAAATTCGACCGAAGCGTTTCGAAAAGGTTGCCACCCGGGGGTTCTTGGAAAGTACCAAAGCGACTGCTCCTGAGCCTTGAGTAGGTTCTCCGGGGGATCCTATATGATATGAGGAAATATCGGCACTTATTACTAGAGCCTTAGTCATCATGCCTTTTTCAATCATGGCGAGAGCATTGAGTATTGCTAATGTTCCGCCAGCGCAGGCGTTATATACATCTTGTGTGAACGCATTCGGTGAGATCTCCAGCATTTCGGCAAAGATATTCGAAACACTTTTTGCCGCATAAACTTCAGTCTCGGTACCAACGAAGAGGGCATCCACACTTTTCGGATCAATCCCACCTCGTAGTAGAGCGCTATAGCCAGCTTTCAAACCGAGAGATATAATATCTTCGTCAGCCTCAGGGACCCGCATCTCCCGAGAGAGGAGCCCCTTCTCATATTTAGCTGGATCCACGTTCCTTTCCACCGCAAGTTCACTTAACCTAACGAAATGCCGAGGCGCATAAAAGCCCAGAGAATCAATACCAATGTCCGAAAACAAATAATCATCAGAAATCATAGTTTATCAGCCGTATTCCCATTTTAAAAATTAGCATAATTAATATTTATTTATTCAAAAACTTATCTAATTAAAACAAATATTATGAAACACTATTTAAACCTAATGATATCATTAATATGATTAAAATAAACAAAAATCTTTAAGAAAAATAATAGTATGAAACGTAAGGAAAATCAAAGAATCCCATTTGAACTTATGAATGAGTCTAATATAGATACATATTTGAATTATGATTAGTAGGATCCCCAAGGGACTTAAATTAATTTAAAAAGTTTAGAAGGTTAAATCCTTAAAATATTTAGATAAAATTAATATTTCACATTATAATATTAAAATTTGTATAGATGGCATCTACATTAGAAGATTTTAAGCGAAGAGAAAAACACAAATTACCTCGACATGTCGGTTTAATAATTGACGGAAATCGTCGATGGGCAAAAAAAAGAAACCTTGACACAGATTTTGGTCATTTGGTTGGATATGAAAATCTCAAAAAAAGGCTCTTCGACTTTTTCGACGCTGGGATTCACTATTTAAGTTTGTATATTCTATCACTAGAAAACTTTAAAAAACGAAATACTGAAGAGTTAGATTATCTTTACAAGATAATGATTAAGGCTGTTGATACGGTTGTAGAAGAATCTATTGTAAAGAAGGAAAAGGTGCAATTTAATATTGTAGGAAGACTATCTATGCTTCCACCAGCTACTAAAAAGAAAATCGAGGAATTAATAGAATTTACAAAAGAACACGATCAAAATTTTATAAACCTTTGTATAATGTATGATGGTCATGAAGAGATTGTTGATGCTGTTAAAAATATAGTCAAAGAAAGAATACCTCCAGAAAAAATTAATAAAGATACAATCAAAAACCATTTGTATTCTAACTTTCCGCCGGTAGATTATATAATTAGGACTGGAATGGAAGATGGAGCAAGGATTTCAGGGTTTTTATTATGGGATTCTTCTTATGCTGAATTCAAATTTAGAAATGAATTATGGCCTGATTATAATAAGGAAATGATAATAGAGGATCTAAAAGATTTCGTCAGAAGAAATAGACGTATGGGAAAATAAAAAGGGTCTTGAAGCACCAAAAAGAATATGGGCAAGAAAATTCATTTTCTAATTTGATTTACAATATATAGAATCAAACCTAAAAAATAAAAAGAAATTGTATATCATTTATAGTAAGGTTGAATGGATAGATAATTTTTCACATGTCAAATCTTGAACATATTATTTCCTTAAAATTTACAAAGTTTCCCCAAAACTTGTTGATACCAGATATTGAAAATAACATTTCGATTCAAGTAATTAACAATTCAACTAAATCTGAGAAATTTAAGTTCATATTTGAAGGTGAAAACTTGAATATTAAGTTAGATTCAGAAGTGTTTCAGGATATAATCGATTTTAGTCAGGGAGAAACTAAAAATATAGGTTTGTCCCTAGAACCTACGATTGATGGTTCTGGGAAATTGAAAATTGAAGTGTATCAGTTAAATATTATTGAATCTACAGTTAAAGTTCAAAATGTAAGAGGTAGCGTAAAAACACAAAATTTTGGGAAAATTAAAGATAAATATAATCTGTCCGCTACGGAATCATTTAAAAAATTGAATCCAGATGACTATTTTATTGAAATGGCGAAAGAAGAGATAAATAAAGCAGAGAAAGATTTGAAATTGATGAAGAAACAACTTAAATCATCAGGTTCTGCGGCTAATGCCAAAAATTCTCCTGTAATAGTAATTAAAGATATTGATTACAAAATAAAGATACTTGCGAAAGGTTATCTTTCAAATAAAGATCCTTTCAGAGCTTTAGAATTAACTTCAATGTTATCTAATAAAGAAGATCAAATTAAACTTTACTATAGTTTAGGTAGAGCTTATGGAATGAAATTTCTGCAAGAATCGATTGAATTTATCAAGAAAATTAAAAATTTAGATATTCAACAAAATCTTCTAAAACAGGTAGTTTTAGATCACATAAGTATTAATCCCAAACAAGCAATCAAAGCAAGCCTTTTAATTAAAGATAAAATAACAGAGGATTCACTTTTAGATACTATATTTGGAAAAGTAATAGAGTCAAATCCTATTCAAGTTTTAGATCTCATAAAAGAAATTGAAGATCTATTTCTAAAATTTAAATACATTATAAATACTGTAAATAGATTACTTAACACTAATGAAAAAGCTGAAATTCATAAAATCCTTTCTCTTGCAATTAAGGAAATTATAGATTTTATTGAAAATCATCAAAATAGTGTAACAAAGAAAGTAATCGGAATTGATCTACTTAAGGATGGATTGCTGGTTATTGCAGAAATAGAGGGCCCTAAATCAGCAGTCTCATTTATTGAAAACATATCTTCTAAAGAACTTAAGGAAACCGTAGTTAAAGAATTATTTAATGAAATCTATGTTATTGTTGAGGAAGTGAGAATCAAAACAGAATCTCATTTAGTATTCTCTCAAATTTATCTCTTGAATACATTTGTCTCTACCATTACTGAGAATATTAAAGATTTTTGCTTAAAGAGCGGTAACTTGAGTAATAACTTACTTGTAGATGATTTTAGTTTTAATTCTATATTTCTCTCTTTATTTAGTTTCAATTTTAGTGTTTTTCCAATCTTAGATCGAGCATATAACGATTTAAAATATAATCAAAATAAACCATTCGCATATTATATTTTTCCTTCAATAAAAAAATACAATGAAAATGAGAAGAAAATACTAAAAACTACATTAAGACAATTTTTTAATAAATTAATCAATACTCAATCTCAAGCAATAATTTTTAATTTGGATTTTGTCCCTTATCTAGGAAAACCGACTATAATTATTTCCTCGATTTCAGATATAAATGATTTAATATATAATAAAATAAAAGGAATCGGGGATATTGTTAATGTTAGTATTGATGATAAAATTTTCCAAGGTGGCAAAACCTATGAATATTTACAAGAAGTGTTTCAATCTAATGCAGAAAGAATAGTAAATTTAGTTTTGTCCTATGAATTTATTAGCGATTATAATATTTTTAAGGCTGTATTACAAACTTTACTCTAAAAAGGAGTGATTAGACCAAAATTATAAAATTAATTTAAATTATATTTAAAACTAATGCGAAAAAATGAAGTGTATAGATTTCCATTACGCAATGTTATCTTAAAGGTAAAAATATTATGGGGAAAGATAAAAAAAAGAAGAAAAAGAAGAAAGGTAATGTTCAAGATGAGATTGATACTTTTTCACAATTACTTGCTCCAAAAGGGAAAGGAGCAACCTCTTCTGTAGTTGCATTTGGAGAGAATGTTGATAGATCTGGAGATAAATTATTTATTGGGACCGATTATAAGGAAGTCCTTATTCCAGAAAAAGAATGGGCGGTTATGTTGGCAGATGTAGATCACTGGACAAGACTACCCTTTACGCACGGAATAGAAATGGAATTAATTATAGCCGATGACGATGGAAATTATCCCCCTGGAGATGAGATGGTTTTTCGAATGAAGGAAATTGTCAAAGATGCCATTAAAATCATGGATGAAATTTTATATGAGGGAAGAACAAACTTTCTCCCTATTCCTGATTATATTCGAGAAAAGGTGTTAGCTAGACCTTGGGGGCGTGATGATCTTGAAAAAGGGTATGCAATGAATATTCGCTATAAATTGGGAGAGTCTTCAGTAGATATAGATACATTTGCTAGGGATGGGAATGTAACCGCAATAACTTATATTTTAGAACTCGTTACACCACCGTGTGTATTTGCTGAAGAAATGGCTTATTGGGCTTCAACATTGTTTTTAATAGCCAAAACTACTTTACCAAAAGATCTCCATATAATCGCGTCTGCTATAAATCCGGCTATGAAATCTTTTATGAGAGGATTATCCCAATCTGATCACCATCACTTAGGAACATTTTCTTCAGAAACGGAAAAAGCGCAAGGATATTCCATGATCCGAAATTTCATACCTCACTTGATTGCCTTGTCATGCAACTCACCTATTATGAATAATAAACCTACAGATGACGTGAAGATAATTAACAACCGGATTACAGCTCCTAATTGTGTTCGCTCCCTTCGTCTAAAATATAACACCACAATGTTAAGTGGAAATGATCCGAAACATTATTTACCATATTTAACAGATACGGAACAAAATTCACAAAACTATTTCCTTCATACGGTACAAAAAGCAAGCTTGGAAGATGGTAGGTTTCAAGACTTATTTTGTTTTACTGATTGGAATACCATCGAATGTCGAATTTGTGATGCTCAAATTTCAATTTGTCGTCGAATTGGCATAGGATTAATTTTACAAGCTCTACTTTACAAGGCACGAAAACTTCTACAAAAAGGATTTTGGGTCCCAGATGCTGGTTCAGAGACAATTACATTGAATCGGCAAGGTGCAATAGAGAGAGGATTGATTTCTCTATTTCGAGTATCTCCAAATTTATCAAAGGAAAAACTTGCCGAATATGATCCAGATTTCGCTGAGCAATATTTAGGTCCTGAAGATCAACCCGTGCGATACATGACTCAAGCAGTGCAACGTATGTTTTTCTATTTAAAAGAAGAATTAAAGGAACTTGGATTTCTTTACAGTCCGTTCTTAAAACCCCTTCTTCAATCTGTATTTGGCAATGTTTCTTACGCCGAGCCGCCAATTACGGAGGCAGAATACCAATTAAGCCTTTACCAGTATAAATTAGATAACGGTGAAGACCCAAACATTCTTTACGATTTAATTTACTTTACAATACAATACTGTCAAAATCCACTGAGTAATCCACTTACAGGAGTTTTAACGCTCCCAAAAGAAATGAGAGATTAAAATAATATAATATATTTTTTAATGTATAAGGTAGTTTTAAATTCCAGTAGAAGAATATCACAATGTTATCATTGCAATTAAACGAGATTTGACCGTTCCAGAAGAATTTGAGAACAAAATTAATGAATCTTTTATGGAACAATCAAAAAGGAAGAGTACAAAACAAACTCAATGATTATTTCAGAGGATATAATTATATAGATAAGAGAGTTGAGCTTGCGGATGATAAAATGATACTAATATACTATATTTACTCTGAATGCTAATAATTTCTGAAAATTTCAATCAGAGATTATGATACAGAAGGCTGGATGAGTTTTTATGAAGTTGATGTAAAATGTTTTATAGAGAAATATTATATTTTAATTTCTTTGAGATGCTATTATGATTCAGGAGGTTGGGAAAGAAGGTCTCTTGAAGAGGAAGAGCTTTTGAATGATTCATTCTATCGGTTTTTTCACAATAAATATGGAAATACCCATAAGAATATTGAACTTACGTTTGATAAATTGATTTTAATTTGTTCTTTTCTGAGTTCACCTTAAGGTGTAGAAATATACACCAAAATTAAGTATATTAACCTGTTTATGAACTATAATTTAAATAAAGAGATATTTATATTCTTCATAAGAAGTATATATTGAGATGCTCAAGGTTTTTATGAAGAAAAAAGAAGTAAGACCTAAGACACTTCCATTGACTTATGAAGAAATTAATCTTAAAGAAGCAGGGACTAAAATTCATAATATAGTTCTTTGTTATCCTTTCAATCCTTTAAAAGTGGATTTTCATAGAATTCCCTGGATTGGTAGACATAGTCATTCTCTACAAAAACCATTCTGTGGCATAATTGAACAATGTCATAGAGAAGGATTCATTCTTTATTCTGATTGGTTAACCACTATTGGAAATATAAGAAGGGGTTTTTATAGTGATGATACACTTAAAATTAGAGAAAATCTAACTAATCATTTGAAGGAACTAACGGTAAATATTGGTTATAAAAAAGAGAAAGAATATTTTATTGTTAATAATGAATTTAAAGAACTAAATTTTTGGTTAAATAAAATGTATAATAAACTTTACATAATGGAGGAAAGGGGAGGATGGAATATTGAATTTTTAAACCAAATTGAAAGACGTGAGAATCTTTTAAGAGCGTATAGACAATATAGAAAAAACAAGGAATTAAGATTAAGAGATATAATTAAATCTCACAAACAAAAACTAGAGACTCTCCCTCTACCACCAAAGCCAGAGTTTAAACCTATTGGTCATCATCAACAATTTAATACAAATATCTTTTCAACAAGAAAAGTTAAGTTAAGAATAATTCCTAAAAATCTTTCTGAACATGAAAAAATTGAGAATAAGATAAAGAGATATGAGTATGATGAAGACGATGTTAAGACGAAATTTAATATTAGTATACCATTGAGAAATGAGTTTGAAAAGATATTTTTTATTTATCATACGGATGCTACTAAAGAAAATATATATACTTCTAAAGAATTTGAAGAGCAAATAAATGAAATATTTAGATTAATAGGAAATGATTGGTTAACTCTAGTTAATGGCATTTTAATGTTATTGGGTAATAGCCTAGAAGAGATCGAAGAAAAATTAACATTCAAACAATTGAAAAAATATCCTAGATTAATAAAAAATTTAGGAAAAGCACAAAAAAATATTAAGGATGGAGATTGGAATGATGTTCCACACTATTGTTGTAAATCGGTGGAGAGATTTTATAATATTTTATTGAATAATAGAAAACAATATGCAGACAAAACTTTATCCCAATTAACTAACATCATCCGAGATAAAAAAGAAAAATTGTTTAAAGACTCTGTAAGAGGTGTAATGGATGGATTAAACAATTTATTACTATCAACTCTGAATTTAGTAGGTTCTATCCGAAATAGAAGAGATTCTGGTCATGGAAATATAACAGATGTACCAGAATGGGAAGCTAAAATGTGTTATAGTTTCACACTTCTTTTATTAAGAACTTTGCAAGGAGCTATAAAGAAATAATGAGTGAAGCTAAATTTAAATTAGTTCGATTTCAATTTAGTAATAGAACTCCTCATAACATATTTTTTATGAGATGAAATTAATTACATTAAGATAATTACATTAAAATTTCAAATCGAGATTCAAGGTAAGCTCTGAATGCATAAAATAGATTATAATGATCTGTGTTCCAAATTTCAAGCGATATTAAATCTTTCTGATGAGTCAATAAAACTTGAAATATTACCAGGTACACACCAAAATCAACTGAAAGGAAGTAATCTCAAGTGGGACGATGTTTCAGACACGTGGATTATTGAATTTGTAGAACAACACGATTTCTTTTTAGCTCATGAGCTTGGTCATATATATTTATCTAAAAAATATTCATGTCCTTTTTTTGCTAAACAAACACAAGTTCCTGTTAACGTTAAGATAGGTTTTTATACTAATTGTATTATTGATAGTTTCGTGAACTATAACTTAACAAAATATGATTTTATTTACCCTTATTTTTTAAATTTAATTAACATTTATCTTACTCATGGAAAGAATGGACCAGATCCAAATACTCCTGATTTACTTGGTTTTTATTTAAACTCGTACTTAGATATGCATTACAATTTAAAAAAGGAAAACTTTGATGAAAGGAAAAGTAAATTTTCCAACTACTTCAAAAATTTTGAGAAATTAATCTTAAAAAATTCTAGCATATCACAAGGAGCTTTAAATATAATCAAAAAAGAATTAATTAGATTTGAAGATTTTAAAGAGATGGAAAAAAATACAAGCGTCATAGGTTATATATTTCTTGTTCTTAAGGTCATCCCTTTTTGGAGTAATTTTGAGCTTGCTAAAAACATACGATTGATTTTCAATATTAAAAAGAAGAAGTAACAATGTTGCTAAATTCAGTAAAAAATTATAAATCGTTGATTTGAAAAGAATGATTGATAATCTCAATCATTCCAATAACATTTATTGCATAGTGGTTTATAAATGGTTGTCTTATAATACTTTCCACATTGATGACAATAGTCTTCTTGAAATTCTGGATTATTATAGCCAGCCCAGACTAGAAAACAATCGTAGCAATATGGTTTGGCGTGATTGAATTCGATTTTCATCCCACATCTAACGCAATATCCCTTCTCAACATCTTTCTCGTTGAGAAATAGAATTCTACGAAAGTTTAATTCAATTTTATGCTCAGTTTTAACATATGTAACAATATCTTTGAAAAATTGATTCAAACTATTCTCCACCAGTTCTGGAGGACTAAGTTTATGTAGTGATTTTTCATATTGCCCCCTTTCATTTTCTGAACTTAATGAAGCACTATTTGGAATGAGTCTATAATGTCCGTCTAAAAAGTGAATCTCAACATCATCTATCGGGATGCCAGATTGAGTAGGCATTGGAGCTGAGATTCCAAAATTGTCTCGTATTTCCTCACTTCTATGAATAATTTCAACAAAATTATGAGAGAACTTAGCTCCAGTTTTATATAACTTCTCAAACATTCTTGTTAATATGTTAAAATTTTTATTTAAACCTATGATTCGATCTTTTTGCTTTTTAATATCATTTGGAAGAACCGGTTCAAATCCAGTGGTTAAAGCGGAGAAATTTTGAAGATCTTCAAAAAATTTGAATCTCTCAATTTGATTAATTAAATCAATTTGTACTTTATCTTTAAATAATGAATATTTTACACCCTCTATATGAATTTCAATGCGAAGTGTATATCTTCCATTCAAAAGTTCAATTGTATTATCTAATCCTCTCCTTGCTTTAGAAATTTCTATTCCAAATATATTTCTCAAATCAGAATTATCAAAACTTTTGATTATAGAGGGTATAAGTGTGTCAGAGGCATTATTTTCAATTAAACTTTGGATGAACAATACAATCCTATTAAAAAGAGCTTGAATTAATCGTGTGTTTTCTTCATAACTTATGTTAATAATCGAATGTGCTACCTGCCCCCCTTTTTGATAGTGTGTAGATATAACAGCTTCATTGGAAATGTTAAGTATAAATTGACTAGCAACGTCATCACTTGGTTCATGACTTTCAGAATAATCTTTTTGGTGTGATTTTTTAATTTCTTTCAGTCGAGAAACCGTATATGAAGTAGGATCATCATCTATTACTTTATGATGGAAAGGGCACATCTATAAAAGATTATTAAAACCATGTCTTTCTTCATCAGCTTGTTCTGTATTATGTCTAGGAGATGCAGGCTTTTTACCCTCGATATGACAAATTTCTCCTGTTACGCTCCCACTCCCTTCATCTACAAGTGGAATATTACAATTTGGGAAATAACAACAATTTCCTGAAACTGCGAATAACCTTTTAATTGTCTTTATACGGGGATTAGTTAAACTCATTGTAACCCTCATGAAATATGAACCATATTCTCTTAATTTATTGAATTTGATGCTGTTTCTTTTCTAATCTTTACTTTCGAGATTTTTTCAAATTTTTGCCCGAGATATTTTCAATCCCAATTCCGGTTCCCTTTGTAACTTCTTTAGCGAAATTCCCTAAATTATTTGGTACAATTAATTTTTTTGTATTGGGGACTCTACTTCTATTTAATTGTCCAATAGATTCTTTAATATCCTCTTTAGTTTCTGCAAATTCGTAAGCTTTGCCACCAACAACGAAATCAACACCTTGATCTCTTTCTTTTACACCTAACCTTTTTTCAATTTTTCTCACAGCATTTTTATTTTGATGTTTACCCATAGATTTACAGCTCTTTTCTGTTATCTCTTATTTAATTCATTGAATGATCTAGATAAAAAAATAATCAATTTCTAATTAAAATATAATATCATTATTAATATAACTTTGGATTTTACTTTCTTTTTCAAAGTTAAACAAATAGTTTAAATAATTTAATTATGTAATTAATATAGAGAAAAATGAGTACTCCTCCAGATAGTTCATTCGAAACTTTAATTGAAAATTCAAAAAATATAAATTCGAAGGCGTTTAATTTAACTAGATGCATTCTTTTATCTCTAATAAGCTTTTATAAAGATGGTCTTCAATTTAGAGAATTAAAGGTATTTCTAGAAATATCAGATGGTAAATTACAATCAAATCTTGATTTCTTATTAGAAATGGGATATATTAAAAAGATTAAAGTAGATCTGGACCAAAAAATTATTCATATTTTTATGATAGACAAATCGGGAAAAAAAGAATTGAAAAAAATAATAGAATGGATAGAATTTTTAAAAAAATTGGTGATCAAAAATAATGATTAAGGATTTTGAGAAAATTGTAGCAATTTTTAAATATCTGAATTTTCAACTGAAGAATCCCACTTTAGATGAGAATTTTCGGGAAAGACTCACAATTCAAAAAGTAGTTTTTATATCTAAATCGTTAGGTATTGAAATGAGTTATAAATTCAACCTATATAAAAAAGGTCCTTATTGTCCTCAGTTAACTGAAGATTATTATAATGATCCAATCTTAATTATGTCTTTTAAAACGAATGTAAAACTTACAAATTATGAAATTAACATATTGAATAAAATTAAGCTAGTTATTTTTTCTCATCCAATATATTTTAAATATAGGACTGATTTACTACAAGCGATAGCTACGATTTTATACATGAAGGATAATGATCCTTTATTAGTTAATGATGATTTAATGAGACTTACCAAAACAGAAAAACCTTATTTAAGTGATAGGATAATAATTATAGCAATTAACTTGGTAAAAAAGTTAAACACATGATTTTTTTTTT